>Ga0210401_10006430_pt1 | contig 11907 bp, 10 predicted proteins | sample IncBWH32MmetaG_FD_150866 | JGI IMG/M metagenome (GOLD analysis project Ga0210401, IMG submission 150866) | Forest soil microbial communities from Barre Woods Harvard Forest LTER site, Petersham, Massachusetts, United States - Inc-BW-H-32-M | ecosystem: Environmental > Terrestrial > Soil >... | reverse complement strand
AGGAGGATGGGATTCTCTCGCACACAAATCGCCATCGCCGTGGGCGCTGGCGTGCTCGTGCTGCTGATGTTTTTCGGGTACCTGATTTGGCTCAACGGTCAGGGGCCGGTGCTTTCGCGATCCGACGACCGCGATCCTCTTTCCGGCACTCCGACATCGATATCTCTCAATCCTCTGCGCGACCGCACAACCGAGCGCGTGGCGACGAAATATCTCGACGCCTTGCGCGACGGGCACTGCCAGGAGCAGTTGGCTGACTGGGGAAAAGATTACCGCAAAAAGTACGCCGCTTTTATTTGCGCCTCTGAAGCACAGCATCCATTGATTGCGTGGAACATAGTGGATTGGGAAGATGCGCCTCCGCTCCGCATCCTTCACTACCGGGGCAAGCGGCGCAACGGCTCTGGCCAGCCTGGAACGTACAAAGAACTCTTCTCAGTCACCCTCGAAGATAAAGATGGCGAGTGGGTCGTCACAAAATACGACGCCATGTACTGAGTTGTAAGAGCCAATCCTTGACTCTTCATCGGACTCGTCATGATCGTGGCTCTGCATGGTTTCCGGAGAGAGCTGGCGCTGATTGTACTAAGGGCAGTCGCACAGTCCACGGAACCGCTGTCCGAAAATCCTAAAGCCCTGCTATTTTCCCATTGATTTTGCCTGAAACCGTGCTAACCTGCGCTACACATGAGCCGGAAGCATACGGCTAGGCCTAAGCAGTAAGACCCCGTGAAACATTGCGATCCCGTCAATTTTCCGTCGTGCGCTGGGCAGTTGACCGTGTTAGGCATTCCGCCGAAGTAGGGGTCTGTTATGAAGCGTACTATCCTGATCATTATCTTGGCGTTAGCGATCGGCGCAACTGTACTCTTAGCAGGAGATGGTGTCGTGTCCCAAGGCTTTGTCCCGTTGTCTTTCTCTAGGGCAATCACCTTCGACAGCCCCCTTCTATACCCGAGTTGGCTTGCGGCCGGGGACTTGGCCCCTGACGGCTTTCCCAGCATCGCAGTCGTGAGCCCGGACAACACGGAAACTCCGCTCGAATACGCGCTCGGCAAAGGCAACGGCCACTTCCGAGCCTGGAGAAACAACGATAACGTCGGGAACGCCCCCGGCTTCGTGCTTCTGGCTGACGTGTACGGTGACGGGAACCTGGACGCAATTACCACCGACGTCGGGGGGAACGATCTCTTCGTGGCTTCTGGCGACGGCAAGGGTCACCTGTACGGCGGTAAGCGCCTGCTGGTGGGCGGCGTGGAGGCCACCTTCATCGCCGCGTTAGGCGACCTGAACGGAGACGGCATTCCCGACATCGTAGGGACGACCGACAGTGGGATCTTCGTCATCCTTGGAAAGGGAGACCGAAAATTCGCGAAGGCAGTAACCTTCAGCAGCGGCGGACAAAATCCATATGGCATCGCCGTTGGAGATTTAAATCATGACGGCATCCCGGATCTGGTCGTGGCCAATAATGGCCAGTACTCCGGGAACCATGGCAGCGTGGCCGTGCTCCTGGGGAGAGGAAACGGAACCTTCTCTAAGCCTGTACACTATCTCAGCGGCGCGCGCCCAAGTGAACTGGTCTTGGGGGACTTCAACGGCGACGGGAACCTCGATATGGCCGTGGTTGGCGAGGCAGAGCGCGTCCACGCACTAATGGGAAAGGGCGATGGGACGTTCTCTTCTCCCAAATCCTACCGAGCTGGACTTGCTCCCCATGCCATTGCGGCAGCGGACTTCAACGGCGACGGTAAGCTGGATCTGGCTGTGGCTGCTGCAAACGTTTCGATCCTCTTAGGAAACGGGGACGGCACGTTTCAGCTCCCCATCGGACTCCCAGCCGACGGTCACCACCCCACGCAGCTTACCCTGGCCGACTTCAACCACGATGGCAAGCCCGACATCGCGACCGTCAATGGCGATTCGACTATCAGCATCTTTCTGAACACCACACGGTTCGCGCCGACGCCGCATATCCACTGAGGTGAAGCGCAGCGCGAGCGCTCAGTCGCCGGCAGTGATCATTCCCCGCGGCTTCCAATTCAGAAAAAGAAATATCAGAACTTGCGCGGTCAACGCCGCACAACTGTCCAAGACGACATCGCTGAAGACGCCAGTTCGCGACGGGATGAAACTCTGATGCCACTCGTCCAAGCTCGCCACCAGGGCAGACATGGTAAAAGCAATTGCCGCCCAGCGTAGGGCCCATCGTGGAGCCCACGGCAAATGCAGCGTGGCACGCCAGGCGCGAAACAGAAACAAGCTCAACGTAAAATAACCAACGAAATGGCCGACTTTCCTGATGTAGTGGTGCACTACCGCAAAGCGGGCCAGATCCATGCCCATCAGGTAGTGAAGCAACGGATACAAAAATCTGCTGGTGTGCTCGGCGGAAAGCATGTCCGTAGACTCGATCGCGATAAGCAACATCCACAGCCCCGCAGCGATCCAGGCCTTGACTATTTCTTTCCGATCAGAGGTCAAACGAAAGTTTCCCCCACCGATTTGAAACAAGGTGTGATTATTGAAGAAGCTCTACTCGGGGGCATAGTTCGGGGCTTCCCTGGTAATCATCACGTCGTGAACGTGGCTCTCGCGTAAGCCGGCGCCGCTGATGCGCACGAAGCGCGTCTTCTGCAACAATTCAGGAATGCTCGCACACCCGCAATAACCCATCCCCGAACGCAATCCGCCTACCATTTGACCGACGATCATGGACACCGAGCCGCGATAGGGAACGCGGCCCTCGATGCCTTCGGGGACAAGCTTCGCCAGGCGATTGGATTCTTCGCCGATTGCCGTTGAAGAGTCGCCGTCGATGTTTTGGAAATAACGTTCACTGGAACCCTGAGCCATCGCTCCCAGCGATCCCATGCCGCGGTAGGATTTAAAAGTTCGGCCTTGATAGAGAATCAGTTCGCCGGGACTTTCGTCGGTGCCAGCGAACAGGGAGCCAATCATTACGGCGGCTGCGCCTGCTGCCAAAGCCTTGGTGATGTCGCCTGAATATTTGATCCCACCGTCGGCGATGACTGGGATATTCGCGTCCTTGGTAGCGCGATAGGCTTCGGCGATGGCAGTAATTTGTGGCACGCCTGCCCCAGTTACGACACGGGTAGTGCAGATCGAGCCGGGACCGATGCCCACTTTTATCGCGTCTGCGCCGGCTCGTGCCAGTTCGCATGCGCCGTCGAAGGTAGCGACGTTTCCGACGATTAAATCTACCTGCGGCACTTTGGATTTCACTGCCTTGATAGCATCCAGCACGCGAGTAGAGTGGCCATGGGCGCTGTCAATGGCCAGCAAATCCACTTTGCAATTTGCCAATTCCTGGGCACGTTCCAGAAAGTCACCGGTAGCGCCAATGGCTGCGGCCGCGCGGAGCCTGCCATGGGAGTCTTTCGCGGCGTTAGGATACTTCAGTTTTTTCTGGATGTCTTTTACGGTGATCAGGCCCTTGAGGTTGTATTTGTCGTCGACCACGAGAAGTTTTTCCACGCGGTGCTCGTGAAGAATTTTTTCCGCTTCTTCGAGCGTCGTTCCGACAGCAACCGTGATCAGATTTTCCTTGGTCATCACCTTGCTGATCGGAATATCGAATCTGGTTTCAAAGCGCAGGTCGCGGTTGGTGAGAATTCCTACGAGTTTTCCGTTCTTGGTAATGGGTACTCCGGAAATCTTGTACTGCCGCATGACGTCCAGCGCGTCAGAGACTTTGGCCTCAGGTGCCATGGTCACGGGGTCGACGATCATGCCACTTTCCGAACGCTTTACCTTGTCCACTTCGTTGGCCTGCTGCTCGATCGAGAGGTTGCGGTGAATAATGCCGACCCCACCCTGCTGCGCGATGGCGATGGCCATGTGCGATTCGGTAACCGTGTCCATCGCCGCGCTGATGATTGGAATATTCAGACGGATATTGCGCGTGAGCTGCGTCTGAGTATTCGTCTGGGTGGGAATTACGTCGGACCGGGCGGGCAACAGCAACACGTCATCGAAAGTAAGCGCCTCAGGAACGGGAAAATGAATCATATGGTGTCTCGGGAAAACCGGGTAACTTCTATTCTAGAGATGGGGAGCGGTTGAGGCAAATTGGAAGGAATACGGAATCGAACCGTGTAGCTAGCTATTTCTTTGCCGTGAACACCAGAAAATAATCCATGCCATCGCCTTTTACAAAATCATACTGCGATACCAGGGCGAAACCTGCCTCCGCAGCCTCCTTAATTATGATGTCCCGGCCTACGCCATGATTTTCTCCGTTTCCGTTGCGGTCAATAATTCCAACTTTGGCTCCGGGCCGAAGGGATGGGCGCAGATTTCTGAGCAGGGCAACTGGGTTAGCAACCTCGTGGTAGGTCTTCAGTAGCAAGACGGCATCGACTTTGGCCGGCGGGAGTTGAGGATCATCGCTCTTGCTGAGAATCGTCTTCACATTGTGCAGGTTTTCTTTTGTAACGCTTGCATCGATATACCGCGTGGCTTCGGGATTGATGTCAACGGCGTAGACAATGCCAGTCTCTGCAACTCTGCGTGCAGCCCGTACCGTAAACCATCCCGAGCCTGCTCCGATATCGGCTACGGTTTTCCCGGGCGTGATCTCGAGAATGTCCATGACACGGTTGATCTGCAGCCTCTCGTCTCGCCCCGGAGACTCGAAAATCGAAAGATCTCCGGTGTAAGGCGTGCTGGTTTTTCGCTGAGCAGTCTGCTGAGCAGGTGCGGATGAGCTTTGAGCTGGGACGAAAACGGAATTGAGAGCGACAAAGAGCAGCGTAGATAACAAAACTTGACGCCTGGTCATGAAATCAAGCTCCAGACACTTCTACTCAGGATAGACGCAAAAAAATCCGATTTGGTAGGCGTTGCTGCACTCCTGGACCGTGGGAGGTTTGGTGACCCGAATTAACATCTGCTACTCTGCTAGGGCTTCTTAAAAACGAGGACAACCTTTCGAGATGCGATATCCCACATCCGCTATCACTGCTGCGTTGTTAATCTGTTCCACCCTGCCAGTATCGGCAGCCGACAAAAGCAAAAGCAACTCAAATTCTTCCGATGCCGGTAAGCCATCATATGAATTGCCGCAACCGGCAAAAGAAAATCTTGATCTCAGCACGTATCAGCAGATCCGCTACGAAGGCTTGGCCCATTCGCATGTTATGGAATATGCGTCCGCGCTGATGGATGGCATTGGCCCGCGCCTCACCGGCTCGCCGAACGTGAAACACGCCAACGAATGGACTCGCGATCAACTTGCCGCCATGGGATGCAGCAATGCGCATCTCGAGGACTGGGGCGAATTCGGCATGGGCTGGCAGCAGCTCAACACGTGGACCAGAATGGCATCGCCCGATACCGCAGTGTTCATCACGCAAGCCGCGCCATGGTCGCCGTCGAGCAACGGTACGATCAGTGGGCAGGCTATTTCAATGGATGTTAAGAAGGAAGAAGATCTCGACAAATACAAAGGAAAACTCTCCGGCAAAGTGGTTCTGCTTGGCGAAATGCGTGACGTCAAGCCCGTGGACAAGCCGCTCTTCGAGCGCGAAGACGAAAAGGATCTGGCTAAGATTGTCGAGCATCCACTTACTCCGGAGCGCGACGACTTCGTCACCGATTACATGAAACGACTTGAGCTGCGAGAGAAAGTTGCAAAGCTGCTGGCCTCGGAGCATGCTCTGGCGGTGATTCTCCCCAGCCGCGATGGCCGAAACAATGGTGGCTCTGGCGGAACTATTTTTGTTGACAGCGGAGGCGGCCTCGGATGGTTCAGCTATCAGCGCGATCACATTCAACCGCTCCCCGTAGTGATTATGGCGATTGAAAACTATGGGCGCGTCTATCGTTTGCTTAAAGCCAACGTTCCGGTGACCGTCGAAATGAATGTCGATACCAAATTTACCGGCGATCACGAGCATGGATTCGACACCATTGCCGAGATACCGGGGACTGATCCGAAGTTGAAAGACGAAGTCGTTATGGTCGGCGGACACCTGGATTCCTGGGCCTCTGCAACCGGTGCTACTGACAATGGAGCAGGCACCGTGGTTGCAATGGAAGTTATGCGCATCCTCAACACGCTTCAAGTAAAACCGCGACGTACGATTCGCATTGGGCTGTGGACTGGAGAAGAGCAAGGCTTGTTTGGCTCGATCGGATACGTGAAGCAGCATTTTGGCTTTGTGCCGCTCTCAACGGCGCCTGACCAGGTTAAATTACCAGAGTGGCTGCGCAAACCTGGTGGCCCGCTTGAACTAAAGCCCGATCAACAAAAGATTTCCGCATACTTCAACGTGGACAACGGCAGCGGCAAGATTCTCGGTGTTTACTTGCAGGAAAACGCCGCAGAAGCGCCGATTTTTGAGCAATGGATCCAGCCGTTGAAGGACCTTGGAGTCACTACCATCAGCGTGCGCAATACGGGAGGTACAGATCACGAATCATTCGATAATGTCGGGATCCCGGGCTTCCAATTTATTCAGGACAAGCTCGACTACATTACCCGAACGCACCACTCCAATATGGATACTTATGAACGGTTGCAACCGGGCGACCTCGCGCAAGCGGCCACGGTTGAGGCGATCTTTGTCTATAACACCGCAATGCGAGATCAGATGTTGCCACGCAAGCCGCTGCCGCATCCGGAACTTGAGGAACAGCGTAAGGCCCCGCTTAAGAAATTGATGCCTGGCGGCGCGGACGCGGAGGACAAAGACGCGAAAGAAAATAAGTAACGGCCGTCTAGAGCAATTTGGCGCTGGAGTAAGGATTGCGCTGTCTTGCGGTGTTAGCGGGATGGAGAATTTACTTTCCAGTCTCGAACATTTTTGAGTGAAACTCCATGACTTCGCCGATGTGCGCCCCAAAGTATGATGCGCTGTGATTGCCGGGATAAAGATGAAATTCATGCTTGATACGTTCCTGCTGGAGCTGCTTATCGAGAGCTTGGCCGCCGACCTCAAAGTCGTATTCGTCGTCGCGTCCGCAGTTGAAATAAATGGCTAGCTTTCCAATCGCGCCTTTATTCTTCCTTGCGAGTAAAAAAGGATCGTTTTCCTTCCAGTGAGTAACGTTGATGGGATTGCCGAAAACTGATCCCAGCAACTTTCCCGTAGGAGTTCCGGCGCGCAGCGCGGCATCGAGCTCTTGCGTCGATTCGGTCATCAGCGCAGCGCTCTGCGCGCTCACCGCTGAAAACTTTTCCGGATACGCAAATGCAAAGCGCAGCGCCCCGTAGCCTCCCATGGAAATGCCGCTGATGGCTCGCGATGTACGCTCTCGCCGAACACGATACTTGCCTTCAATGTACGGGATAAATTCCTGCAGGAAGAAATCGCTGTATCGAACTTTCCCATCAGCCGAGTCTACATAAAAACTGGCCTTCGCTTCGGGAGTTACGATCAGAAAATCGCCAACCTTGTGTTGTTGGCGCAAGTCTTCGATCAGGTTCCATCCGCCGGTCTTGAATAACGTCTGCTCGTTCTCTCCGAGACCGTGGAGAAAATAGAGCACCGGGTAACGCTTTGCCGGCACAATATCGTAACTCGGTGGAAGCAGCACGCAGTAATGAACCGTGTCGGAAAGGATGCGGCTTTTCAGGGCGTTGCAATCGATACGGCTCTGCGCCGACGCGAAGATGGCAAACCATGATAAGAAGAAGATAAACCGCACGAGATGGCGCATGAAGTTCAGTTTACTCGTAGCGTAGCGCTTGCACCGGATCGAGGCGCGCGGCGCGGCTCGCGGGGTACAATCCGGAGAGCAGGCTTACTACAATCGCGAACGCAATCGCACCCAGAACCAACCACCACGGTACGAACCAGATTTGTTCCGGCGGAAAATGCTGACGCTTTAGATAAACGTTTGTGCCCAGGTTAATCACTCGCCCAATAGTCCAACCGAGAGCGACACCAACAAACCCGCCGAAGACGCCCATCACGCCAGCCTCGGCGAAAAACAGTCCTTTCACGTCGCCGTCGCTGGCACCGATGGCCTTCATGATTCCGATTTCGCGGCGGCGCTCGAGAATTGCCATGACCAGTGTATTGACGATTCCAATCGAGGCCACCGCCAGTGCGAGGCTGCCGAAAATTCCCAAAAACAGGTCGAGCACTGCGAAGAATTGTCGCAAGCTCCGAGTTGCGTCGACGATAGAAAAAGTATTGAAGCCCATCTTCTTAATTGCATCTTCGACTGGCTGAACCTGCGTCGGGCTTTTGACGTGGACTTCGACCGTTATGTACGCGGGCGTCCCTCCTGTAAGGTTCGTCGTGTCGCGCAGATCGGAAGGCTGCATGACGTGCAAGTTCTGCGCCAGCTTTAATGGCAGAAATACACGCGCCCTGGCTTGTCCGCGCATGCTGTCGGGATCGAGGTCGCTCACGCCTACGATCGTTAAAGTAGCTTCCCGCGAGACTACCGAATAGGCTGTGCTCGTCGAAGAGTTGATTCCAGCTTCGGGCGTCGCCGTCCGCTCCGCGTAACGCATGGTCAGTTGCTTGCCGAGCAGGGGCTTCGCCAGTTCGGTTACGCTCGCTTCTTCGCCGCCAGTTTTCGGTGTCTTCCCCAGCAATTGTGCGGCGAATGATTTTTGCAGAATGACTTCAGCCGCTGTGTCCGACGAGAAAAAGTTTCCCTGCATGCCATCGAACGCATCGTTATTTTTCGCTGAAAACGGAAGCCCTGCAACCATGGTTAAGTGGGGCTTGTTTTCGTATCGAAGTTCCGTGATAAAGCGGATGTCAGGATAAGCCTCAAGCACGTCAGGGAGCTGTGCAATCTTTTGCCGCGCGGATTCGTTCAGCGTGGGGCTCTCCGCTGGAGCGGGACCGTTTTCTTCCTGCTCACGGTTGAACCCGTGGAGGTCGCGCCGCGAAGTTACGACGACGGTGTCAAACAATCCCGACTTTTGCAGCCGCCGGCCAGCCAATTGCTGCAAACCTATGCCGAGCGAAAGCATGGCTACCAACGAAGCTACGCCCACCGAGATCCCTACCGTTGTGAGTGAATTGCGCAGGATGGACTCGCGCAGGTTGCGTACGGCCAACTCTGCCATGTCGTAAGTTTTCATAATCCGCCTCCGCGTATTTGCCCGGCAGTCGCGGAGATCACATTCGGTTGATCGCCCACCAGCTTTCCATCCGCGAGGAAGATCATGCGGCTGGCGTAGCGCTCTGCAAGAGCGCGCTCGTGAGTCACCATGATGATAGTCATGCCGAGGGTTTGATTGAACTCGCGAATGAAGTTCATGATCTCGGTTCCCGTTTGGCTGTCGAGATTTCCAGTAGGTTCATCAGCGAGCAAAAACTGCGGCTGATTGATCAAGGCTCGAGCGAGAGACGCCCGTTGCTGCTCGCCTCCGGAAAGTTCGGCCGGGCGATGGCCCAATCGCGCGATCAGTCCGACGCGCTGCAACGCCTGCCTGGCGAGGCTTTCGCGTTTGTTGCGATCCACTTCAGCGAAGCGTAAGGGCAGCTCGACGTTTTCCAAAAGAGTCATGCTTGAGATCAAGTTGAACGACTGAAAAACCATGCCAACTGTATGCAGGCGATACTTGGCCAACTCCTCACGCGAGAACTTTGCCAAATCATTTTCTTTGACCACAACGGTTCCGGAGGTTGGGTGATCGAGTCCGGCAATCAAATTTAGCAACGACGATTTGCCCGAGCCTGAGGTACCAAGCAAAGCGACGAATTCACCGGAAGCAATCTGCACCGAAATACCATCGACCGCGCGGATCAGGGCCTCGCCCATGCGGTAGTGGCGGGAAAGATTCTTAATCTGGATTGCAATGGAATTATTTGAACTGGATACGACAGACATGGGCTAACGCGTCTCTCCCCTGACCAGGCGCAAGGTGTCAGCGAGATCGGGGTCACCATTTGCTGAGGCGTCTCCTGCTGACGCCGGCACGGCATCGCCCTCGCCCGGCGCTAAGAACAAATTAGTTTCGACGCCATGCTGCCTCGTGTATAGATCGTAATAGCGGCCGTGCATCGCATAGAGTTCTTCGTGCGTGCCGTGTTCGACAATTCGGCCTTGCTCGACCACCAGAATTTGATCGGCACGGCGGATGGTAGAAAGCCGATGCGCGATCACAAAAGTCGTGCGTCCCTGCATCAGATAGGAAAGCCCTTGCTGGATCAGTTGCTCCGATTCCGAGTCGAGACTGGACGTCGCTTCGTCGAGAATGAGGATGCGCGGCTCGGCCAGAATGGCGCGAGCAATCGAAATTCTTTGCCGCTGCCCTCCGGATAATTTCACTCCGCGTTCACCGACTACGGTGTCGTATTTATCGGCGAACGTCTCTGCGAACTCGTCCACACGCGCGATACGGCAGGCTCGCAAAATATCTTCTTCACTGGCATCCGGCCGCGAGAAAGCTACGTTCTCTCGGACGGTACCGTCGAAAAGAAATGACTCTTGCAGAACCACCCCCAGACGCGTGCGATAAGAATCCAGCCGCACGGTGCTGAGATCGACCCCGTCAACTAGAACTTTGCCGAGCGTCGGTACATGGAAGGCTGTAATCAGGCCAATGGTCGTCGATTTGCCCGAGCCGGACGCGCCAACCAGCGCGGTGACTGTACCGGGCGCCGCGTGGAACGAGACGTCGTTGAGAACCATGCGGTTGCCGTCGTAGCTGAAGCTCACATGATCAAAATCAACGTCGCCGCGAATCTCGTTTAAAACTACAGTGCGATTAGGATCGTGATCTTCCCGGCGCACACTCAAGATTTCGTGGGTGCGCTCAAGGCCCGCTAGCGCTTCCGTGAGCTGGGTGCCGATTTGAACGATCTGCATGATGGGCGCAACCAGGAAGCCGAGGAAAAAGGTATAGGTAAAGAATTGGCCGATAGTCAACATTCCGGCAGCATTCTGTCGCGCGCCTACATACATGATTACGGCTCCGACCACGCCCAGCAGCAAACTGGCGGAGAGACTCATGACTGAAGTGGCGGTTAGGCTTCTCAGCACGTTATCGAGCAGACGTTGCACACCGCGCGCAAAGACGGCCTCCTCGCGTTTCTCAGCATGATAGCCCTTGACCACGCGAACCCCTCCGAGAGACTCCGCGAGCCGGCCTGTGACCTCGGCATTGATCTTGCCGCGCTCGCGGAAAATAGGCCGGATAGTTCCAAACGCTTTATAGAGCGCTAATGCAAAAAGCAGCAGGAATCCGAAGGCAACGGCGGTCATGAAAGCGCTGATACGAAACAGCACCACCAGTGCGATGCCAGCTGTCATCAAGCCTCCAACGAGATCTACTAATCCAGTGCCGATCAAATTACGTACGCCTTCGACATCGCTCATAATGCGCGAGACCAGCGCGCCACTCTTAGTCGAATCGTGGAACGAAATCGGCAGCCACCCGATATGTGCTTGAACCTTTTGCCGCAGTTCCGTGATGAGGCGTTGCGCAGCTTTTGAAAGAAGTTGTGTCAACGAAAAGGACGTGATCCCCTGGATCACGGTGGCGGCAAGGACACCGAGAACCAGCGGCCTCAACAGGTAGCGCTGATGCTTGATGAAGACGTTGTCAATGAGGTACTTGGTCGAGTAGGGAAGGACCAATCCCGAAACACGGTTGATAATCATTAGCAGAAAACCAGCAGCAAGCATGCCCCGGCGGTTGCGAATGAGTTCCCACACGTGAGGAAGAACCGCGCGAAGCCTTTCCTTGGGAGGAAGCTTTGGCTGGGCTGGTTTGCGAGTGGAATCCACTTTACGGATTAGACACTATTTGCCGCGGCTAAGGTTCATTTTGTCGAATCGTGAATGTCGAGAATGGATCTGACAGTGCCGATCCTGCCGAGCAGACTTCCTTCAAATCGGCAATGCGTTTAGACTGTATTTATACTCTGAGATATTAAGGAACTTGATCGAGAATGTTTTCTAAGCCCA
>Ga0210401_10006429_pt1 | contig 11907 bp, 15 predicted proteins | sample IncBWH32MmetaG_FD_150866 | JGI IMG/M metagenome (GOLD analysis project Ga0210401, IMG submission 150866) | Forest soil microbial communities from Barre Woods Harvard Forest LTER site, Petersham, Massachusetts, United States - Inc-BW-H-32-M | ecosystem: Environmental > Terrestrial > Soil >... | reverse complement strand
ACGCATACTTCTCGAACGCCGCGGCGTTGGCATGCAATCCTCGCTGGCCTGTTTCGAGCAGGCCCTCAAACTCGATCCGCACTACGCTCAGGCTTCGGCCTCGCTTGCCGACAATCTCACCATGCTTGCCTTTTATGGGTTCGCGCCTCCCGAGAGTTGCTTCCTCGCGTGCAAGAAAGCGGCCGAGGACGCTGTCGAACTGGATCCTTCTCTCGCAGAGGCCCACAATGCCCTTGCCTGCGCCTATTTACTAAGAGATTGGGATCATCCTCGCGCCCAAAAAGAATTTCTGAAGGCCATCGAACTGAATCCTCGCTACGTTCCCGGTCACGCTCTCTACGCCCTTTTCTATCTCGGTTCTGCGAAAGGTCAGTTCAATGAATCGATTCGCCATGCAAAACTGGCAGTTGAAATCGATCCCCTCTCCAGTTACGCGTTTGGCATACTGGCTTACGCGTACGCCATGGCTGGTCAGTATCAAAATGCGCTCGTTGAAGTGAGAACCGCCGCCTCTTTGGATCCCGAATCCTTTTTCGCACAGTGGGTCCTCCTGAACAGCTCGCGCTGGCACGGTGATTTTGACACTGCCGTCACCGCAGGGAAAAATGCTTTGTCACTCTCCGGCCGGAGCCCCTACGCTCTCTCACCTTTGGCCATGACCTACGCCGCCATCGGCAAACTACACGAAACCGCCGCGCTCTACAGGGAACTCCTCGCGCGCGCCGAAAGCGAGTATGTTTCTCCAGCACAACTTTCAGGTCCCGCATTGGCTCTCGGCCATTCCGACGAGGCAATGACTTTCATCGAACAAGCATTTGCCATGCGGGATCCCTGGTTCAAAATCTGGGCCAAATACATCCCGGACTTCGCTCCTCTCCGCAACAATCCGCGCTTTCTCGAAATTCTCGAACGCCTCAACCCCATCTGATGTAGCTGCTCGCTTAGTATGTAAAGGCAACTTACCGCACTGCTTTGCTGCGAGGGCCTCCGGGAGTATTTGCCCTCCTGAACGCGCCCCTGACATCCCCGTCCTCATCGCTGCTAAGGCAGAGTTCACTAAGCTGAAATAATCATTTGGAATTTACCCTCAACATCGCCACAGCGCGATAGATGTTGAGAAATCCTCTTCCCACCACCTATCTCAAAGTGCGACGGTTCGTCTCGGCCAACACCATTTTCTTTCGGCCTGTCGGCAATCAATCTGGAACGTGCGGGCTGGCAGATTGGTCCCAGAGACCGATCCGGGTCGCAGCTTGCCCAAAAACTCTCCTTTGCCCAAAATCCCCATTCTGTGGGGACGCGGAATGATTGAGAAATGGCTTGCCCGAAAGGGCGCTTCGTGCGTCTCAAAAAGAACCGTTTGGCACCCGAGTTATCCGATTCGTTGCGATAGACTTGCCCAAACCGATCTAACCCTCACTCAGACCGGAATACCGTAATTAGAGTAAACCTTTGCTTCGCACAGCGATCGAAACAACTCGATCATCGCCCGGCGAAACACAGACTGAGGTGTAGGCCTACCGGACCTTCTTCGCTTCTTCAACCCTGTAGGCCAATAAGCTTAGAAAACAAATGTACTCGACCGCCCGCTGTTCAGGGCCTTCCGGAAAGGAATGACCGCCGGGGTTTCGAATGGCCAACACAGCACCCTCGAACAGACGCATGGTTCCTTCCTGTTCGTCACGGTCGGTTTGATCAGCAAGATCGTTAAATGCCAAGATCGGATCTTTAGAAGAGAACACGGTTCTCATCAAAGCCGCCCCGTCGAGTTCGTACTGATTCGAGCGTTCCTTGACATAATTGATCAGTGCCTTGGAAGCAGCGAACACTCCTTCCCACGGGTGTCCGCCAAGAAAGAGTTCGCGGGATACCCCATGAATTCGCTGGTGTATATTCAGGCGATCGAAAGGAACTGCTCGCGGCGCCATCCTCGCGGTGAGATCTGTCTTTTTCTGCTGTAAACTGGCGATGAGGCCGTTGAGTATTCCGATCACCTGACTCTGCCCACGTTGGGTCTGGGCAACAACCTGTGTCAATGTCATACCTCTTCGACTAGCGCCAACCCAAATCCTTAGATTTTCGTGCTCCCTGTATTCGGGCGAGTTTGGCCCGAAGACTTCCCGAATCGTGTCGCGGATGTTGCTCTGTGCGACGGTAATCGCTCCGGTGTGTTTCTGCACTGATCCGACAATATCGATCGTCTCCAATTCCTGAACGCGCCTGCGAAGCTTGTCGGTGGCGACATCAATTTCGTCGATCGACCGAAATTCCCGTGGTTCCAATGGCGATGGTTCTATTCGCTTTGCGGTCATACGTTCCCTCAATTCGGCGAGATGTCGAACAGCGTAGGCTCAATCACTGGCGGCAACTGCACGTTCAACGGCGTCTCGATCCCCTTCACTTTGCACAGCGATCGAAACAGTTCGACCGTCGCCGGCGCGAACCCTGAGTAGTGATTGTTTGCATAGATGTATTGCGTGATTCCGCGCTTTTGGATCTTTTCGCAAACATCCACCCACGTTTGCAGATCGGCCGTGCGATCGATGATCGTGGTGTTCCACGTCGTGGTCAACTTCTCGATGTCTTTACGATGGCCGAGCCATCGGATGTATGAAAAGTCCGCGGTTATCAGATCATAGCTCCCAAGGTCTTTCGGGTAGGGCATCCACGACTGATCCTGAAGGACCAGCGCGACGTTGTTCTGGCGAAGCAGGTCAAGCAGCCGGGGTTTCAGCCAGTATTTGTTTCGGATCTCAACGGCAAATCGATAGCCGCCCACACGCGGCAACTTCTTGAAGAACGCTTGCAGTCGCGCGACGAACTGCACATGACGTGAGAAAACCGAGTCATTGAAAAAGGGAAACTGAAAAACGATAGGTCCTAACTTCTCGCCGAGCACGTGGGCCGCGCCGATGAACTCGTCAAACTCTTTGTCACATTCGACCAGCACTTTCTCGTGCGTGATGGTACGCGGGATTTTCAGCGAAAAAATGAATCCCGGCGGAGTCCGGAGCGCCCAATTATTGACGGCTTCAATTGTCGGACACCGGTAGAACGTCGAGTCCACTTCCACTGTGTCGAAGCGAGTTGAATAATAACGGAGGTAGTCGACGGATTTCATGCCCTTGGGATAAAAGGTTCCGTTCCAGCCGTCGGCCGTGAAGGATGAAGTTCCGAGACGGATTTGCGCAGTCATTTTCACTCTGCGTCTTGGACAGATTTTTCAAACGCCCTGATATACCCACTCTAGAAATAGAGCGGGAGTCATGAAGCCGTTGCCCCATTCCGCGTCCGTGCGGGCGGTGGGCTTGGCAGCAATAACTTCCACCAAAGATCGGCCCTGTTTTTTCATTGTGGCGACTTTTTCTCTAGCGTCGGCTAACACGTCGCGGAAGAGTATCAGGTCGGCCTTCCCACCCACGGCACCGTGCCCCGGAATGACGATCGTCTTGTCCGTCGCCTTGGCGATGTTCTCTTCCGCCGCGCGTATTTGCCCGTCGATGCTTCCCCCGGTCGAGTAATCCACGAAGGGGTAGTTGCGATTCCAGAAAGTGTCGCCCGTGTGGAAGACATCCGCTTCGACGAAATGCACGGAGATGTCGGAGTCGGTATGGGCGGGCAAATAGTGTTTCAGAACCAGCGTGGTGTTATTGACGTGCAAAGTGTGGTCCTCGGCGAAGACTGTCGAAGGAATCGCTCCCGGCGGCGCGACCGGGAAGGTATGCTTCCAACCTTCGACGCGCGTATCGACCAAGAGATGCTTGCGTGTATTTTCTTGTGCCAGGATGGTGGCACCGGCTTGATGAATCCATTCGTTTCCGCCAGTGTGATCGAAGTGCCAGTGCGTGTTGATGAGTTGCTTGATCGGATCCGCATTGATGCCCGCGATCGCTTTCGAGACGATCGAACGGGCCGTTACGATCTCCGCATCGACGAGCAACTTCCCGTCGGGGCCGGTAAGAACGGCGATATTTCCACCCGCACCGAGAAGAACACTTATATTCCGCCAAAGGTATTGGACGGCGATCTTGGCTGTCGTGGCTACCTTTAAAGCGGTGGGAACGAGTACATCCTCCGACTGATCGGCCAAGACTCCCGGAGCAAGGCAAGCGGTGGCAGCGGTTAGTCCTGCGGCGACGAGGAACTGACGGCGTGAAATTTCGACCGATGGTGTGCTGACCATTGCGATGCTCGAATGCTACTCTGTCGAAATGGACAAGCACAAGATCCTAGTGGACGCGAAGGCCGAACTCGAAAGGCACGTTTGGGGCACGTTCGTCGAGGGGAAGGCGTCGGTTGCACTCGGGGGTACGGGTGTAGTTGTTTCCGGTTGCGAAGCCTGTCGCAAGCGATTTGGAACCAACAGTCAATACCTGCGACATCTCAGCGATGATGTCCTGCCAAATATTCTGCAAAAGGGCTTTCCAGATTGCCGGCGTTTCGACTTCGAAATAATCGTGGAGCGCTAAGGTTCTCCTACAGTGCGGACAACTTCTCTTTCGCTGGGCTTCCGCGAGGCAAATCAGGGAATAACTCTATAGCCTTCGTTGTGGCCCGATGCCAAGCTACCTCCAGAAACAGTCGAAACGTGGGTCCCGCGAGCGGAGCGCGGTACTGCCACTCATTCGATCATGGACAGAGAGACGAAAATTAGAATTTTCGAATCTGCGAAGGCCGAATTCGTACGTCACAAGTGGGATGTATTCGAAGACGAACCGCCATCGGTTGGGGCGGGAGGCAGCGGCGCTACCGTCGTCGGCTGTCCGGCTTGCCGCAAGCGTATCAATACACTTGACGGATTCTTTCGGCATCAGTCTGATGACGTGCTCCCTGTTATTTTGCAGAAGGCTTTTGAGATCGCCGGCGCGGAATAAAATTATTTCTTCATTCCGAGTATCGTCGGTATTAGTTCTGTATATAGCCTCATCTTGTCCAGCAGCTTTGCGGCGCCGATTTGCTTGGCCAAAGCTTTCGCGTCATCGTCGGTACTAAATGAAATTGCCAAGATTGTCGCTCCACTTGAAATGAGCGCAGGGGCAGCGGTGACAGCATCCAGCCCGTGACTATCATTCATCCGTAGGTCGAGCAAAACTACATCAGGACGCAGTTGTCCGGCCAATCGAGCTGCGTGAGAGAAATCAACCGCCTCTCCAACAACCACAATGTCGGATTGCCCTTCGAAATGACGACGTAATGCCTTTCGAAATTCCTCGGAATCGTCAGCTATCAATACCGACATGGCCAAATTGCTTCTCCTCTACCCGGAATTTCGAAATCAAGGCCGACTAGATAGATTACGGCTCGTGTCGGTGGCGCGTCCTACACAGGACGCCCTACGGAAAGCACCCGATAGTTCCGGCGCTGCGACTGAGCGAACGTTTGATCAATAGGCCAAGGTCAGTTTGCCTTCGCCTTTGCAAGCCCGACATGGCCAAGCGAATCTTAGTGGCGGACGACAATCCCCTAATACGCAAAATGCTGTGTCAGCTTTTTGAACGCGAAGAGGATTACGACATCTGTGCGGAAGCTAAAAATGGTCAAGAAGCGATTGAGCTGGCTTTGAAGCATCGCCCCGACCTCATAATTCTGGATTGGGCTATGCCGTTGTTGGGTGGTCTTGCGGCGGCTCGGGAATTGAAGAAAATAATGCCCGCAGTTCCAATAATTCTGTTTACTCAGCACGCGGACACGGGGGTAACACTGCTCGAATCCGATGTGAACATTGACCGAGTAGTTTCAAAGAGTGTTCCCGAAAAGCTGATGGAACACGTAAAAGCGCTCGCACCTGCATAGTCGCCACGCCAAATTGAAAGTCACCACGCTAGAAGCCGCTACACTTCTCGGGATTAAGCCGACACGGCTCCGACTGTTGTAGCGTCAAGGCAAGATTAAGGCTCCGCCCATCACTTTTGACTCCGAGACTAAGTCAACTGCCCGAATGTGGTCCGCTGATGACATTGAGCAGGCGCGTAAAACGCTGGCGAGCATTCAATAAAACGAATCTTCTAAGATCCTAGCGCGCGTTTGGTCAATGAGCATCTCTACCTCTGTTTCACTTGTCCTTGACCAGCGCAGTTTTAGATGCCCGCCGACGTTTCCGGCGCGGTGCAAGCATGTTGACAACAATTGCACCGCCGAGCGCGCTGATTGTTATCGCGGTTTGGTATGCATTAAAATTTATGAACGTAATGACGTGTTTTAGGAACATAGAGTTTTGCTAAGAGCCGCAATTCATGAGCGGCTTCCTTTGACGAGAAAACAAACGCGGCGTGCGCGAGATTTTGGTTTCCGTGCAACCCCGCTCATTCTTCGCCAGTGAAATTACCTTTTATGCTGCGTCAGGGTATTCTGGCGTTCAATGCAATTAACTCGGCCACGAGAGTGTCGGCCTCTCTATGGGGCTGTCCGGCCGCGTAATAGATGCGCGACCAAGGTGATCACAAAAATCACCAGGAAAATGAAGAAGAGGATTTTGGCTACTCCCGCCGCCGCGAAAGCGACGCCGCCAAATCCCAAGAACCCAGCGATCAAAGCGATCACCAGAAACACCAGAGCGTAGTAAAGCATTGCTCCTCCTGTTCTTCTGTGTTGGCTAACTCGGGCAAACAGCCTGCCCTCAGCTTTCCCGGCTATGCTAAGCGTTAATGCGGTATCAGCGAATCGGCCAAAGACCCTAAAGGCTGGGGTATCACTAGGTAGGGATTTTTTCGAGTCGAATTTAGCAATGCACCGAACACGAGAACCCGAACCATACCAAGAAGTGCTGATTCACAGGCAGGGCAGTCTGCGTTGTTCTATTCCCTAGGCTGATCGTCAGGCGTCTGAGGCGAGTTACAGAGTGACCCAACTTCTTATCCGTTTCATTGTCGGCGGCACCGTTGTCTGCTTGTTTGCTGCTTTTAGCGACGCGGTAAAACCCAAGAGCTTCGCGGGCCTTTTTGCCGCAGCGCCTTCGGTGGCGGTGGCCACGCTTGGGTTGACCATTATGACGGAAGGGAAACTGTTTGTGGCAGCGGAGGCGCGATCGATGATCTTCGGCGCGATTTCCGTGTTTTTGTATGCAGCCGCCACGACTCGCCTGATGACGAAATACAAAGTGAGTGCCGCTCCGGCAGCGATCCTGGCCCTTGCCGTATGGATGACTTGCGCGATGGGCGCTTGGTACACGTTGTTGCGATAACCGCGAATGCGAGTTAACTTCAAAATTTCGGCTTTAAAGGCGACAAAGTGGTATGAGTATGCTCTCCGATTCCTTTTCGGAGGCATAATTACGGTTGTTACAGGAGTGCTAGCCAGCCGTTACGGACCCGTGTTCGGGGGTTTGTTCCTAGCTTTTCCCGCAATCTTCCCAGCCAGCGCTACGTTGGTGGAAAAGCATGAGCGAGAAAAGAAACAAAGAGCGGGCATAGCGAAGACGATTCGCGGGCGTGAAGCTGCCGCGCTGGACGCGCGCGGTGCAGCCATTGGAAGCATTGGCCTTATCGGTTTCGCATTTGCAGCATGGAGGCTAATGCCCATTTGGAATGGCGCGCTCGTCCTTTTAGCAGCCCTCATTGTGTGGATGACGCTGTCGATTCTGATCTGGCTCCTGCGCAGACACGCTTTTGTTCGCAAAGGCCGGGCTGGCGCCGCTCCGCAGCTTCCCCCAAAAGGGTGATTGGGCTGGGGGGCGAGCCGCTTTTCTGCCGTCTTCGACGATGCGACGTGCTATTACATCGGGTGCTTTCTGTCTTCCGTAATTTCCAGACTCAGAATTGGCGTGGCGCTAGGGATGCGGGCTGATCTGACAAATGCGGAAATCGCAGAGCTATTGGCGCTTGAGGCCGAATCATCGCGTCCTCCAGCTCAGCGGGCTTTACGGCGAGCGTCGCGCAAAGCGTTTCTTTGGGATGAAGAAGCCGTTGCTCTAGTCCGTTCACGCCGTCCTCTGACAGAATTAGCTGGTGTCGGCCCGTATATCGCTGGCCTTATCCGAGAGTGGGTAAAGAGTCGCCCAAAAACGCCACTATCACCACCAATCCGCTCGGGATTCCTCACGATTGCCGAAGCGCGTGTCGCGCTAGCCGCTAAGAATCAGTGGCTTTCAAATATCAAGGGCGACCTGCAGATGCACAGTGATTGGAGTGATGGCAGCTCCCCGATTGCGGAGATGGCTGCGGCCGCACTGGAGCGCCACTATGAATACATTGCCATCACGGACCATGCCAAAGGACTCAAGATCGCTGGAGGTATCGACGAAGAACAGCTGGCTCGGCAGGGTATGGAAATCGAGAATCTGAATGCGTCCATAACGTCAGGTAAGAGATTCCGTGTGCTGCGCTCAATCGAATTGAACCTAAATTCGAATGGAGAAGGTGATATGAGTGCGGAGTCGCTCGCCCGACTGGATATCGTCCTTGGATGTTTCCATTCATCCCTGCGGAAATCGGAAGATCAAACCGGGCGTTACCTCTCCGCTCTACGCAATCCGACAATTCAAATTCTCGGCCATCCGCGAGGTCGTATCTATAACTTTAGAATGGGGCTGAGTGCGGACTGGCCGCGCGTTTTTGGCGAGGCTGCGAAGCTCGATAAAGCTGTCGAGATCGATGGCTATCCAGATCGTCAAGACTTGAGTCCCGATCTTGTTCGGCAGGCCGCAAAAGAAGGATGCCGAATTTCATTGGGAACCGACTCTCATGGTCCGTCGCAGCTCCGCTTCATGGAGTTCAGCGCCGGATCTGCTCTGTTAGCCGGCGTGAAACGCGAGCGAATTCTAAATTTGATGCCGGCAGACGATCTACTCGCTTGGGTACAGAAAATCCGTGATTACAGCAAGCCCCAAAATCGATCTACGCGCGTCTCTTCCACCAAATCACCCTCAGGTAGAGACCCACGTCGGATACCGCGATAACTCGATTCCAATCGTGCTTGTTTCAGAGCTAATATTTCGTTGGTCAGTTGTCCATGACGTTCCGTCAAGAATCCTCCGCAATTTGAAGGTGAGCTGACCGTTGAAGCCAAAAACGATAGACATCCAGCGTGCTACGCACGAATACGAAGCATGGATGCGAAGGTGCACCAAGGTCGTCGAATCCGAACTGACCGACAAACATACACAAATGCGTAGCGCCCCGTTCCTGTTCTTCCGCGGAACGTACTATCGGTGGACGCAGCTGTGGCCAGAAATCTGCGATGACTTGCACAAGGCACCGCGGGTCCTTGGCGTGGGGGACTTGCACGTCGGAAGCTTCGGGACTTGGCGGGATCGTGAAGGTCGGCTGTGCTGGGGCGTCGACGATTTCGACGATGCATATCCGCTTCCCTATACGAACGATTTGGTCCGCCTTGCTGCGAGCATAAGGATGGTGACGGATTCAGAGGACCTGACGATCGGATTTCGTGATGGTTGCGATGCCGTTCTCGAGGGCTACCTAGAATCCCTCGAAGGTGGAGGATGCCCATTCGTTCTGGCAGAGCACGAAAAGAACCTGGAACGGCTCGGCATTGAAGCTATCAAACCTGCTCAAGATTTTTGGGACAAATTGAGCAAGAACCCGTCCGTGGCTCGCCGCGACGTGCCGCTGGAGGCGCGGGAAGCTTGGCGGAAAACTCTGCCACCCGGCGCGGATTACAAGGTTGTCCGACGATTAGCAGGGCTGGGGAGTCTCGGACAACGCCGGTTCGTCGCAATCGTCATGCATGAAGGCGGATATTTGGCTCGCGAGGCAAAAGCAACGATTCCATCCGCTTCAGTTTGGAAGGAAGGGAAAAAAGGACGCGGCGAACATTATTACGAAAAGACGATTTCCTCAGCCGTTCGGTCTCACGATCCGTTCCAGTTAGTATTCGGAAACTGGTTGATCCGGCGCTTATCTCCGGATTCGAATCCGATCGAGATTGATAAGCTCCCGAAAGAACGCGATGAATATGCGCTTCTTCGCGCGATGGGACGGGAAGCCGCGAATGTTCATTTGGGAACAAAAAACCAAGTTAAGCTCCTGCTACGAGACTTGAGTCGAAGAAAGGCGAACTGGCTTCGCCGCGCCGGCAAGAAAATGGCGAAAGCGATTGAAAAAGATTGGCGAGAATATTCATGAGCGATTCGCGAACCGCCAATAAACCTTCCTGTTGCACCCTCCAAGGCTTGGTCTCTCTCGCTGTCTCAGCGCGGCGATGTCTTCTCAGTTTGTTCACTCCCTTGTCGCCTGTTGATCGCGACTCGCCTTCAGAAGATCTATGGCGTCGGGTGGAGCCCGCAAGATAGTCCTGAAGATATGTCGCGAGGGGGTCGCTCATGCTGCCCTACCAAGTGAAGTTAATTGAAAATGGCCGTCCCTGGATGACTCTTCCTAAGCACCGGCCTTTTTGGCCTGTTTGCTGACTTCTTCGCTTTCATCGACCGCATCCTGTAATCGATCTTTTGCCACATCCAATAAACTGACGACACTAAGGAGTATGTCCAGAATCTGCGCTTGCTGAATACAGGTCAAATCCCTTGTGTTCCAAGCTACAGCAAACGCCCTGTCAGCTATTTCTCCCAAGGTTCGAGCCAGGTTCGCGCGGGGAATACATCTTACTCCCTGGTCGGTCCTGATTTCCTGCTCGAACAACCCGACAAGCCTGTAGCAGGTGGAAATGACTCCGTCGATGGAACCTGCTTCATCGTGCCCTGTAAATGGCTGCAGTTCTTCGGTTGCGCTAGTCGCTTTGGTTCCCTTGGGCAATGCTTTCACGAGCTCGTTCTCTGCGGGTCGATGCAAAACGTGTTTGATGACACGATTTCAAACGCGTCTAACCAACCAAATGATCAAGCAAACGATCAAGATCGTACCGACTATTCCGTATCCAAACATCCATACACCTCTCGTAGAAGAGTAGAAGCCGTGATCTATCAAGGGACCTTCATTCCTGAACCGGCGCTTTAGCTCCTTTGTGACGCTACCGACGGTTCGTCAACTATTCACCAGTTGCGAGTAGGTACGATAGGCCGGCAAGTCGCCGAGAGAAATGCCCTAGGGGCTGTATATGGTGGCAAGACTCGCCGTACAAAGGAGTTGGATGTGCCCAGTCCGCGCCCTACACGATTCGAGTTCAAGGACTACACCGTTAGTCCGATAGGCGGGATGTCCACGCGAACCTAAACTTGAGTCCAAGAACAAAATCTCAGGAGGTATAAGGGTGCTTCAATCAGAATTGAAAGAACTCTACGTAGACGAACTGAAGGACATTTACAGTGCTGAAACTCAGCTGGTGAAAGCCCTTCCGAAAATGGCCAAGGCCGCGGTATCAGCAGAGTTGCGAAACGGATTTCAAGAACATCTCAAACAAACCGAGGGTCACGTTACTAGGCTCGAGCAAATCTTCGACGGACTCGATGAAAAACCGACCGGCAAGAAATGCGAAGGTATGGCAGGTTTGATCAAGGAAGGCGGAGAAGCGGCGGAAGAGGATTACGAAGGTGAGGTAAAGGACTCGGCATTAATCGGCGCGGCACAACGCGTTGAGCATTACGAGATCGCCGCGTATGGGACGGTTCGTGCAATGGCGGAGAAACTCGGTGATGAGAAGGCCGTCCAGCTCCTTACCCAGACTCTTCAAGAGGAAAAAGACACAGATGTAAAACTTTCCAAGCTGTCAGACAAGATGAAGGTGGAAGCAGACCAGGTAAAGGCCTTCACAGCGAAACGCTAAATCAACGTCGCAATTCCTTCCGGAATTCTGATCGGTAGCGATTCCCCGTGAGCGTCGTTACCGATCCCCAACAAAGACAAGGAGAAAGAGATGCAGATCAAAAGATATCTTTGGACCGTCGTACCGTCACTGCTGTTCGCGGGGTCCGTTTTAGCAGCACCGATTCTACAGGAACAGCAACCGGCGCCCGACAACACCAAAACAAACCAGGGCGATGCGAGTAAGAATGCCAAG
>Ga0210401_10006428_pt1 | contig 11908 bp, 7 predicted proteins | sample IncBWH32MmetaG_FD_150866 | JGI IMG/M metagenome (GOLD analysis project Ga0210401, IMG submission 150866) | Forest soil microbial communities from Barre Woods Harvard Forest LTER site, Petersham, Massachusetts, United States - Inc-BW-H-32-M | ecosystem: Environmental > Terrestrial > Soil >... | reverse complement strand
TTGTCCAGATTTTATGAGCGCTGCGGAACAATTGGCTGCGTTTCACAGGTCTCATGACGGATTGGTTGTAAACGTGGTTACCACGCATCAGGTTTATAATGAATTTTCCTCCGGCAGACAGGACCCAATTGCCATAAGAGATTTTATGCGCATGTTCTATTCGCGTGCTACAAATTATGCTACATCTCCCAAATACTTACTGCTATTTGGTAATGGTTCTTTCGACCCTAAACATAGGATTTCTAAGAACACCAACTTTGTTTTGTCTTATGAATCTCAGGAATCATTTACTCCAACTGCTTCATTTGTTTCTGATGATTTTTATGCTTTAATGCAGAATACATCCAGTTCATTAACCGCAATTCCTTTTTCACTTGATATTGCAGTTGGTCGTTTTCCTGCTGATAATGGGACCGATGCCCAGACCCTTGTTAATAAAGTAATAGAATACGAAACCGGTTCGGGTGAGCCGGCAAATGTTGTGCCCTCTTGCTGTAACCAGCAAATGCAATATAACCTGGGTAACTGGAGAAATGAAATATGTTTTATTGCACATGACGGAGACGGAGGAATACATGAATCTGAGGCTGATAATGAAGCAGCTTATGTAAACACTCACTACCCCAATTTTAATGTAAATAAAATTTACTGCGATGCCTACCAGGAAATTCAGACTCCAGGAGGGCCTAGATACCCGGAAGTAAATACCGCAATCGATAACCAAATGAACCAGGGATTACTTATAATAAATTATACCGGCCATGGTGGACCTTTAGGGTTGGCTTTGCAAAGAATTCTCGGCTTTAGTGATATTTATTCATGGACCAATTCAACCAAACTTTCTCTTTTCTTTACGGCATCCTGTTCATTTGCTCCTTTCGATAATCCTTACCAAATATCTGCCGGGCAATTATGTGTTAATACTCCAACCGGCGGCAATATAGCACTAATGACAACTACCCGTGAAACATATTCAGGTGATAATACAGCCCTAAATGATAGTTTCTACGCTTACTTATACAGTCCTTTGCCTGATGGAACATTGCCCCGGATAGGCGATCTTTTTATTACATCAAAAAATAAGGTTGGCGCATGGGTTACCAATTGCCTTATGTTTACTTTGTTAGGTGATCCTGCAGTAAGGCTTGCTTATCCAGCACAAAGGGTATATACATCCACTATTAACACTAAGCCAATTGCAGGCCCTGCGGATACCTTAAAAGCCCTTTCCAGAGTTACCGTAACAGGCTATGTAGGGGATACATCGAAGAACTTGCTAAGTAACTTTAATGGAGTGCTTTATCCTACCATCTACGATAAACCTGCTTTGGTTGCTACACTTGATAACCCAAGTGTTACCGGAAATGTTCATGATACTTTTGCCTTACAGCAAAGTATCCTATATAAAGGACGCATATCTGTAAATAATGGTAAGTTTTCTTTCACTTTTGTTGTCCCAAAAGATATTAATTATAAATATGGCTTTGGCAAGGTAAGTTATTACGCCCAGAATGGAAGCACCGATGCAACGGGCAATTTCCAGAATGTTGTTATAGGAGGCACCTCAAATAATATTGTAAACAATGGCAAAGGCCCCCAAGTCAGGCTCTACATTAATGATAGCAATTTTGTATATAATGGCATGACAAACCAGAATCCGGAGGCATTTGCTATCTTGTTTGACAGCAACGGAATTAATACTACAGGTAATGGCATTGGCCATAATATTACAGCGGTACTTGATAACAATACCCAAAACACATATGATTTAACCAATTATTTTCAACCGGCTCTTAATAGTTACCAAAGAGGAACTATTACTTATCCTTTTACATCTCTTCCTCCGGGCAAACACTCCCTTAGTTTAAGAGTTTGGAATGTTTACAACAATTCGACACAAGCTACTACTGAGTTTAATGTGGAATCCCAATCAAACTTACAACTAAACCATGTTCTTAACTATCCTAATCCATTTACTACTCACACCCAATTTTACTTTGAGATAAATGCAGTTTGCGACGTAATGGATGTTCAAATACAAATATTTACAGTTGCGGGAAAGTTGGTAAAAAATATTCTTACTACCGTTAAAACTGACAGTTTCCGTTCGGAACCAATAAATTGGGACGGGCGCGATGATTTTGGGGATAAAATTGCCAACGGTGTATATATTTACCATATCAAAGTTAGAACCAGTGATGGTACTACTGCCGATACCTTTCAAAAGCTTGTTATTTTATAAGCTATTTATATCTTTGCTTTCCTTTTTTTTATGGCTAGTGCAATATTTTGTTTCTAATTGGCGTTAACCTTGTCTCTGCATAATAAATCATGAAACTGAATAAAATACAAATAGTGTCCTGTGGTATAGCGATTTTTTTTGTCGGCTGTAGTGAGGTTTTGTTAGCACAGAATTCGAATATTATTGGCCAGAACCTAGCTAACAATGTTAATGTTGTAACTACTGCAGTCCCTTTTTTATTGATCGGCCCCGATGCGCGCGCAGGTGGAATGGGCGATGCAGGCGTTGCCGCATCACCTGATGTAAATGCTACTCACTGGAACCCATCCAAACTTGCTTTTATTGACCAGCAAATGGGATTTTCTGTGTCTTATGCCCCTTGGCTAAGGCAATTGGTTCCCGATATCAATCTTGCCTATTTATCATGGTTTTATAAATTAAAAGGACATCAAACTATTGGTGGTTCTTTACGTTATTTTTCATTAGGAAACATTGAGTTTACGGATAATAATGGTGTTACCACAGGCACATTTAACCCAAATGAATATGCTCTTGATTTTTCTTATGCGAGGTTACTGTCAGAACAATGGTCAGTAGCTATGAGCGTTCGCTATATCTATTCTAACCTTACAGGTGCAAGTGCAGTTCAGGGAGTATATACTCATCCTGGTCAATCACTTGGTGTAGATGTTTCAAGTTTTTATAGGACGAAAGACTTACAATTAGGCGGTAAAAAAAGCACTATAGCTGCAGGTATCTGTATCTCTAATTTAGGCCCCAAAGTGAGTTATTCCAATACTGCCCAATCCGATTTCCTTCCAACTAATCTTCGTATCGGCCCATCGCTTACCATGAATCTTGATAATTATAATAAGTTGTCATTCCTTTTCGACTTAAATAAACTGCTTGTGCCTACACCTCCTGTTTATGAAGAGTTGAACGGAACTCCAGTTATTGGGCCAAATGGACAACCTGTTATTGCCGCAGGAATGGACCCTAATGTTGGCCCTGCTCAGGGTATCATACAAAGTTTTTATGATGCACCAGGTGGATTTGCAGAAGAATTTCATGAAATAGACATAAGTGGCGGTACAGAATATTGGTATGACAACCAATTCGCATTCAGACTCGGTTTCTTTTATGAAAACCCGACAAAGGGTGGCCGCGAATACATTACGATGGGAGCTGGTTTTAGACTGAACATATTAAATATTGATGCAGCATACCTAATACCTATTAGTCAGCAAAATCCTTTACAAAACACCTTACGAATTACCTTGGGCTTTGTTTTTGATAAAGCAAAACCAGGCAAGGATAAGGAGCCTGCTCCTGAAAATACTGATGGTAACTCGCCTCAATAAATATACGCGGTTTTGAAATATCGTATAGGGTACGGTTTTGATGTACATCAATTGGAAAAAGGCAAACCCCTTTATCTTGGTGGTATCCAAATACCCTCCCCTCATGGCGCAGTAGGCCATTCAGATGCAGATGTTTTAATACATGCCATTTGTGATGCTCTTTTAGGTGCAGCTTGTCTCGGGGATATTGGTATTCACTTCCCAAATACTTCCCTTGAATTTAAGAATATAGACAGTAAAATACTGCTCTCGAAAGTAGTCGATATGCTTACTGAAAATGCCTACACTATTGGAAATATAGATTCGACCGTAATTCTCGAAAGTCCAAAAATCATGCTTCATATTAATGACATGAGACAGTGCCTTTCAAAAGTTGTTGGGATAGCGGAAGACTGCATATCTATTAAGGCCACTACTAATGAAAAAATGGGTTATGTTGGTAGAAAAGAAGGGATTAGTGCTCATGCTATTGCGCTGATTGAGAAAACCAGATAAACACAGGAAGGTTAATCTTTGGATGACGAAGGTGTTAATATCACTAGCTTTACCTGGTGAATAAACGATACCTTTTTACATTATACATTTTACTTGGCGCACTATGCCTTATGATAGATGCCTTTTACAATGGATATCCCTTAATTTATTCGGATACTGGAACTTATTTGGCCTCTGGTTTTCAACTGGAAACCCCCGTAGATAGGCCTATTACTTATGGCCTTTTTATAAAACTAGCCAGCTTCAATGGATATACATTATGGACTGTTATTTTCTTCCAATCACTCATTCTTTCATGCTTGATATTTATGCTACTCAAAGAAACTGCAGGGGCAAAATCCTTTATACTGAATGGTTTGTTGCTCGTTCTTAGCCTATGTTTACTTACCGGCGTTTCTTGTAGCTCCTGCCAACTTTTAGCTGATATATTTACCCCTATAGCGTTATTATCTTTACTGCTAATTTTAATCGGTAACCTTCCTAAAATAATAAGAATTGGCCTTTATATAATGTACTTTATAGCTATAGCAATGCATATGGCTCATATTCTTCTTTTCAGCCTTCTATTAATTGTAACCTACTTGATAAAAAAATGGCTTTTCCAGCAAGATCAAAAGAAACTGATTCGGATACGCATAACTGTAATGCTTCTCTTAACTATTTCAGCAAGTTTTACAATGGGTTCAGCAATATCCAAGTCCAAAGACGTATTTATGATGGGGGCCATGGTGGAACAAGGGATAACAAAAAAATACCTTGATGAGTATTGTGGCTACAGGCATTATAAATTATGTGCATATAAGGATTCCTTGCCGAAAACCTTGAATGCATTCGTTTGGGATTCAGCAAGTGCATTCTATAGAACAGGAGGATGGTCGGTTGAAAACAGAAAAGAATTTAACGATATAATTTTATCCACTTATACCAAACCCAAATACATTTGGCTTCATATAACCACTTCATTAAACGCAACATTGAAGCAACTTGTAAGTTTTAATATTGCAGATGGTAATGGGAAGTTTTTGGAAGGCACTCTTCCATTTGAGAGAATCCAGAAATATGTTCCCGGGGACCTTAAGCAATATTCACAGTCAAAACAAAACGAATTAGGGTTGTCTACCGCAAATATTTGGAACAAATTATATAACCTAGTGGTATTGTTCAGTTCTCTATTGCTACTACTACTTGTTATAGTTAAAAAGCAAAAATTAAACGGTAACTTTATACCCATATTGGTTATTTGCCTAATATGTATATTACTTAGTGATTGGGATGTCGCTACATTTTCATGTGTTGCTGACAGATTCGGATGCAAAATAATGTGGCTTATTCCTTTTCTCCTTGCTGTTGGATTATTTAAGGCCTACTCTCCAACTCTTTCGGAAAGCAAGAATAACAGTTAGCTTAATTTTCTGAAAATTATTTTTCTAAAGCAGCCAGTATATATTCTTTATTAAGGCGAGCTATATTAGAAACAGAAATGTTTTTAGGGCATTCTGCTTCACAGGCATTAGTATTGGTACAACTTCCAAAACCCTCCTCATCCATTACTTTTATCATTTCCAGGGCACGTTGTTGTCGTTCGGGTTTACCCTGTGGTAACAAACTTAGTTGGGCTACTTTAGCTGAAACAAAAAGCATTGCTGAGCCATTTTTACAGGCTGCAACACATGCACCGCATCCAATGCAGGTTGCTGCATCAAAAGCTTCGTCAGCTATTTCTTTGGGTATCGGAGTTGAGTTAGCATCAGGGGCATTACCGGTATTTACGGATACAAAACCACCTGCTTGTTGTATACGGTCAAATGAACTTCTGTCGACTACTAAATCCTTTATCACTGGAAATGCTTCGGCCCTCCATGGTTCAACAACAATAGTTTCACCATCATGAAAATGACGCATATGTAATTGGCAAGTTGTAGTGCCCTTTAAAGGACCATGCGGCCTTCCATTAATATACATGCTGCACATTCCACAGATACCTTCGCGACAATCATGGTCAAATGCTATGGCCTCTTCTCCCTTACTAATTAGTTCTTCATTCAAAACATCAAACATTTCCAGGAAGGACATGTCAGTCATTACGTTATTCACCTTATAAGTAACGAAACTTCCTTTATCAGCGGCATTTTTTTGCCTCCATACCTTAAGAGTCAAGTTCATAGGCAACAGTTTTTACAGATTTATTCTCCAAAATTACGTTTTATTTAAACATTCTAAAAAGTTAGCTCTGGAATAATTTAAATAAATAAGCAGGAAGTTCACCTGCTTATTTATTTACCTCTCTAGTTACCGCTTAAGGAAGCACTGTTGTTGGCAGTGGAGAAAATGGAGTTGCAGTAATTGCAGTAATTATGCCACGGCCTGTATTAAAGTCTTCGTAGCTTGAGGCAGTACCGTAGTTAGTAGCTGCTCCATATATTGCGAAATACACGGTGGAGCCACTTACCATACCCGCATTATACAGGTTGCTCAATGCTATAGTAATAACCACCGTGGTAGCATTTGCTTTTACTGTTTGTGATGCTATAACCAGGTAATTTGCCGGGTTAGCAGAGGTAGCCGGGTTATTGCTGGCGAATATCAGTAAAGTCCTAGGTTTAATATCACTAACAATGGAGCAATTCATTACTACATTCATAGTAGCATGATTGATTGAATCAGCATTTACACTAGTAATATTAAAAGCCGGTATTTGAGATATTTTTCCATCTTCGTTAAGAGTACCGCCTCCAATAAATTGAAAGCTTTGACGCAGTTGTTGTCCATAACCGGGAGCTCTGTAAGCAATTGTATAAAACCCCGTGTTAATATTTGGGAAGGCATAATAGCCTGCTGAATCAGCACCAACAGAGTCTATTTGAGTGTTACCGGAATTATAAAGTATTGCGTAAGAGGTTTTGGAATTTAATATTTGGCTTCCGTATTGGTCAAAAAGATCAATGTGGCCACTAATGGTTCCAACTAAGTATGGACCTGCCTGGCCTTGTGGGCCTTGCGGGCCAGCTGGGCCGGCTGCAGGTTTAGAACATGAACTAAGGTAAACAGCGCCTACAAACAAAAGCAGCATTGGTAAAAGAGACATTTTTTTCATGAAAACAGAATTTATGGTTTTGTGTTGGACATTAGGTAAGTGTAAAAGTTTAATTGTTATTTAAAGATTTACATCCATTTTTCGATAAAAGAAGAGTAGTAAAATTATAAATATTGCCGATATAATAAAAGTAAAACTGGTATAACTTAGGGTGTTCATAAACAAGAAAAGTGCACTTTTCCCGAAGAAAGAAACAATGAATAATTCAATTCCCCACCTTTTCATATACCAAATGCCCACAAAAGCAATGAATTGCAAACACATAAGCAGACTATAAAGAGCAGGATAGAACTGGCCCAGTTTCTTTACCGATGGCGAAAAGGCATCCAGGAAATTAAATATAACCATTATCCAGCCAATAATGCACAAAATTGTAATAACCAACGGGCGCTTTTTAATATAACCTACCATATTCAAATTAGTAAGTGGAACGTATGGCCTCCACAGGATCTAACTGTGAAGCTGTGTAAGCCGGAATAAAGCCCGAAATAAGGCCAATAAGGGCAGATATAGTAAGGCCGAGTATAACATTGGATAGAGTTAGTACTATTTCCATACCTAATGAATCGCCAACCAGGAGGGTAACTAAATAAATAATGACTAAACCTATTATTCCGCCGATCATAGAAAGCATAATAGCTTCTACAATAAATTGTAGTAATATGAAGTAATTCTTTGCTCCAAGCGATTTTTGAATTCCAATTAAAACCGTTCTTTCCTTTACCGATACAAACATAATATTGGCAATGCCAATACCCCCCACAAGTATAGAGAATCCACCTATAACCCATCCTATAACAGCTATAATATCAAACAATCCCGAAAAATTTTTGGTAACCATACTGGTTTCATTCAAAGCAAAATTGTCCTCCTCGGTAGGGTTCAGGTGCCGAACGTTGCGCATTATCCCTCTCAGTTCACTTATAAGTTCTTCGTTACTTACATCGGCCTTGGCTTTAACAAGTAGCACTTTAGGCATAAACATATTTCTTACATCCACCAGTGTTCGTTCAAAATTTACAGGCATTAAAATGGAAGCATCCATATTTACATCGCTCAGTTTACTTTCCCCCTGCTTTTGCATTACCCCTACTACCAAAACTTTTCTGCCAAGTATTTTTATGGACTTACCAACTGTTTCTTCACCGGCAAATAAACCGGTAGCCACATCGCAACCTACAACCGCAACATTACTGCCACCTGAAAACTCGGTAGGAGTAAAGTATCGTCCATTGGCTATTTTAACCCAACTTACTACTTTATTGTAATCGGGCGAAACTGCGTTTACACTAACATTATCTACGCTATTATTTTGGTATTGTACAGTAGTATTGGTAAAAAACGTAAAGGCTGCAGCTTCTGCATTCTTGCACTTTTTTTGTACAAACTCCAATTCATTGGTAGTAGGTTGTGGCCTGTTCATATACTTCCACCAGGGATAATCCTTGGTAAATGTCCAGGGCCATTTTTCAATATAAACAACATTGCTGCCCAGGTTATTCACATCCTTTTGCAAACTAAGTTGCATAGAATCGATAAATGTAAATACTGCGATAATGGAAAATATGCCAATGGTAATACCCAGCAAAGAAAGTATGCTCCTGAGCTTATTTTGAACCAAAGCCTGGAAAGCAAAAAATATACCTTCTTTAAATAGCTGTAATGATACCATGTTAGTGTGTTATTGCAAAAGTACGTATTGAATTTGAACTTTTTTGTTTTTCATAAAATTTCATCGTTTCATAAAATTTCACATTCCGCAACTTTTTTCATAAAATTTCCCAATTTTTCCTATTTCTTAAAATGCAAAAAACAATGTAAACAGCTGATATTTAATATATTTAAACTTTCATTTTGAGAAAAGAACATGAAAATTGCGGAAAATTGGTTTTTGCGGGAAACTACAGAATTTTGCGTAAAAAAGGGAGTACATTATTACGCAATTTTCTATAATCTCTTATGCCAAAGAACGTATTGCAAATATAAGTAAATTACTTAATATAATGTATTATTTATTAAGTAGCTATAATTTCTAAATATTCTGGCAACTCTTACCCCTGAAAAATCAGGTATGGCATACCTGATTTTTCAGGTACCCGGTAGATGAGTTTTCATGTATTTAGTATTGCGATGAGAAACATTTTTTATCTTACCGCCTGAAATTCAGAATAATTCACAGTTTACTCAAAGAATAATACAGTTCGCTAAAACTCACTGGGTATAAACTTGTTCTATAATTTACTTTACACTTCAAAATCCGGATATTATGAAACCCCCTCTACTCTGCCTTACATCACTTGCAATTTCATTTATTTGTTTGTTTAGCAATAATGCTATCGCTAATCCAGGTGATAGCTGCAGTAATGCAATTAGCCTGTCGCCGCTACCGGTTGCTATATTAGATAGTGCTAAAGTTCAATCCGTCAAATGGTATTCATTTACCGCAATAGCACACAATATAGATATCAGTACCAATGGAGCCAACAATAACCCGGTTAATATTCAAAGTATTGTTTTGTATGATTCTTGTGGAGGCCCTGTTATAGATTCGGTATTTGTGGGAAATCTTTTGCAAGATAGTTTAGAAATGCATGTTTCTCATTTACGGAGGATGCATACGTATTACTTGGCCGTTTATACTCCGGCATGTATGTATTGTACCAACAAGGTAGAATATGCCTTACGGATATCTGCCAATCATAATAACCCAACATATATTAACGCTTCACCAGCTTTTGCATTATCGGGATGCGGACTTAATTATGCTATTTCAAGTGTTGCAACTCATGAACGCACTCAAGGTGCTTGTGCAATAACTACAACGGGGCCTTATAATTTTAACATAACTAACATACCTTCCGGTGCAATTATTGTTAAAGCCTTTTTATTATGGGGAGTTATTGGTAACATAACACCGTTGGCTGCACAAACATTTACCCTCGCACCCCCTGCTGCCAATTCAAACCCTCCTCTTAGTTATAATGCAACTAGCAGTTTTACCCCTTTACTCACAAACCCAGCAACATGCTGGGAGTACGATTATTTTACTTATCCATGGTTTAAACTTTCGACACCAGGAAACACCACAGAGGAATTTGAATCTGATATAACAACTTATATATCCGGCTTGAAACAAACTAATGGCACATATACTATTTCTGGCTTACCTTATTATAATCCAGCAAATCCAGGGCCTGATGCAGATGGAGCCACTTTAATAATAGTGTACGAAGACCCGTGTGCAAACTATACCGGTTATTTTAATTTGACTTCTCAATACGACGTTAATGAGCAGCCAGGTCAACTGTGGGAATATGTTATGGATTTCCCTCCTTCACATGTTCCAGCCTCCGGAGCAAATGGTAATGCTTTTTTTATAGCTGGAGATATACAAAGCTGTACCTATGATACATGGAATATTAATTTAGGGGCTAATTATTTATTTAACGGAAGCGCTATATTGCCAGTAACTATGAATACCACAGCATCAATGTGGAATACCGTAGTTAAGAATATTACTTATACCAGCGGTCAAAGTAAAATGATTTTTGATATTGACAATACTCCCCCATTACGTGTTTCCACAGATTGCTTTGATATGTTTGCTATGGGCACCTACTACAGTGTACCCAATAGTAAGAATGAAGTATGCGCCAGCTTGTCTGTTAACCCAAGTAATGTAACAATATGTGACAATTCATCTACTACTCTTATAGTTAACTTATCCGGTACTGTCCCAGGAATAAATTATATATGGTCACCTGCTACTGGCCTCAGTGCTACAGCAGGAACATCGGTTGTTGCTAGCCCTACTGTAACCACAACTTATACGGTGCAGGCTTATAACGATGCCGGAAGTGAAATACCCTGTCTTAAGTCCACTGTAACTGTAAATGTTGCAACCATAACAATTAATGGCCCACAAACCGTTTGTGCAGGGAGATGTATTGGCTGTGGTACGGAAAGCCGGGCATCTTTAACTCCGGGTTACTATTTAACTTTCACAACTAGTCAAACCGGTTTCCCATGTAGTGGACCTTATTCATATACCTGGAGTAACAATGGTACAGGAACTGTTGTTGTACTTAACAATACTTCTCCAACATACGAAATTGAGGTTCCCCTTGCTGATGTCCCCAATAACTTTACTGTTTCAGTTACAGTATGCTGTGGCTCAGGTGTAAGTAAATATTGAAAACAACCAATTAACGAATAATGCTTATGGCATAGAAGTTGAAAACAACTTTAACAATACTTTACAAGTGCAGCAGAATTTTATTAAGGATATAAACCATGTGGGTATAAATGCCTATAACAACCTGGCATGCCGAAGCACTGTACTTGCTAATACTATTGTAAATGGGCCGGGCGGAGCCACGGGAATTGCGGTGAATGAATTTATTTTAGCCGGAATTACCCAATATACAATTGACAATAACAACATAAGCAATTTTGGCAACGGAATAATTGAAAGAAATACATTAGGAGCTAATATTAATGTTAATGGTGTTGCTCTTAATAATTCATTTAGTATTTATAACGACGGAATATACGCTGGTGGCTCCCTTGTAAGCACTATTGATAATAACGTTATACAAGATATATCCGGAGGGCCAAATAATGAAAATGGTATATATGTAGATGGAGGTGCCGGCACCAATAATGTATTGTGTAACTCCAGTACCAGTAATAATAATGGTATTTTATTTAACGGAC
>Ga0210401_10006426_pt1 | contig 11909 bp, 10 predicted proteins | sample IncBWH32MmetaG_FD_150866 | JGI IMG/M metagenome (GOLD analysis project Ga0210401, IMG submission 150866) | Forest soil microbial communities from Barre Woods Harvard Forest LTER site, Petersham, Massachusetts, United States - Inc-BW-H-32-M | ecosystem: Environmental > Terrestrial > Soil >... | reverse complement strand
GACCCCTTCGGTACCATCAGCTTGGTGCCGGCCACGAACATCAGCGGCGAGAACGCGACCTGCTTCGCACGCTCCGCGTTGGCGGTCGTCGACCCGCATTCGAGATCGATCTTGCCCTGCAGCACCGCGGCGATGCGGTCGTCCGACGTCACCTTGACGTATTCGATCTTGAGGTCCGGATCGTCGATCTCCGTCGCGATCTCGTCGACGACGGCCTCGCACAGCTCGAGGCTGTAGCCGATCGGCCGGTTGGCCTGATCGAGGAACGAGAACGGCGGCGAGCTCTCGCGATAGCCGAGATGCACGGCATGCGCGTTCTTGATCCTGGCAAGCGTCGGGCTCAGCCCTTCGCTGCCGCCCTGGGCGAGGGCCGCCGTTGCCGACAGCCACGCCGCCAGCAACACTGCCCAGACTGGTCTGCCTGCGTTGAGGCCCATGACCCGCTCCCGTCAGTGGCCGGCCATCGCGGGGACTTCACCGGCGATCATGTCCGGCGGCACGACATCGTCCGAGCCCATTGCATGCTCGGGTCCGAGCTCGCCCTCCCATTTCGCGACCACGGAGGTGGCGAGCGAGTTGCCGATCACGTTGGTGGCGCTGCGGCCCATGTCGAGGAAGGTGTCGATGCCCATGATCATCAACAGGCCGGCCTCCGGAATGCCGAACTGGCTCAAGGTCGAGGCGATCACCACGAGCGAGGCGCGAGGAACGCCGGCCACCCCCTTCGAGGTGATCATCAATGTCGCCAGCATCGCAAGCTGCGTCGACAGCGACATGTCGATCTTGTAGGTCTGCGCGATGAAGATCGAGGCGAAGGTGCAGTACATCATCGTGCCGTCGAGATTGAAGGAGTAGCCGAGCGGCAGCACGAAGCTCGAGATTCGCGACGAGGCGCCGAAGCGGTTGAGGCCCTCCAGCGTCTTCGGATACGCAGCCTCCGAGCTCGCGGTCGAGAACGCGATCATCAGGGGCTCGCGGATCAGCCGCAAGAGATGGCCGTAGCGCGGTCCGATCACCAGGAAGCCGACCATGACCAGGATGCCCCACAGGAGCAGCAGCGAGAAATAGAAGCCGCCCATGAACACGATGAGCTTCCACAGCACCAGGAGCCCGTTCTTCGCCACCGTCGCGGTGATCGCCGCCCACACCGCGACCGGGGCGAACAGCATGACGTAGCTCGTCACCTTCAGCATGATGTGGCCGAGATCATCGATCAGCGACAAGATCTGTTTGGAGCGCTCGGGCAGGGCGCCCATCGCCACCGAGAAGAACACCGCAAAAATCACGATCTGCAAAATCTCGTTCTGTGCCATCGCGTCCGCGATCGAGGTCGGGATCAAATGGGTCAGGAATTTCTCGACCGAGAAGGCCGACACCGGCAGGCCGGTCGACTGGGCCTTGTCCGGCAGCGTCCCGGGGAAGTTGGCGCCTGGCTGCAGCAGATTGACCATCACGAGACCGAGCAGCAGCGACACGAAGGAGGCACTGACGAACCATCCCATGGTCTTGGCGAAGATGCGCCCAAGCTTGGCGCCGGACCCCATATGGGCGATGCCGCCGACCAGGGTGGCAAACACCAGGGGCGCGATGATCATCTTGATCAGGCGTAGAAACAACGTCGCGATCAGATTGATGTCGCCAGCGAGCTCAACCCGGCTGTCCGGCATCCAATTGAAGATCAGCGTGCCCATCACGATGCCCAGCACCATCGCGATCAGGATGTATTGGGTAAACCTGTTCGACATATGTCTTTCCCTGCAAACTCCGGCTGCCGCAAGTCTGGCAGATTCTGCGAGCCGTGCAACACGCTTGCCAAGAGGTGCGTTGCGAGAAGTCCCATGTTGTGGGATGAACGCACAACAATCGGCGTCATTCGCGGTGCACAACAGGGCAGGATGCACGGTTCCTGCTCGCCGCCTGCATCAAACTTCGCCAGAAGCCGGGAGGAAACGACCATGAGCGAGACCAACCGCCAGATCCTGCTGGCCGAGAAGCCAACGGGCAAGCTCGGCCCCGAGCATTTCAAGATGATCTCGGGTGCCGTCCCGGAACCCAAGGACGGCGAGGCGCTCTTGCGCGTGCGCTACATTTCGCTCGATGCCGCCAACCGCGCCTGGATGCATGGCGCGACCTATCGTTCCGCCGTGGAAGCCAACAGCGTGATGGCCGGCGGCGGTATCGCCGAGGTCGTCACCTCCAAGGCGCCGAACCTGGCGCCGGGCGACCTCGTCTTTGCCGATACCGGCTGGCAGGATTTTGCGGCGCTGCCGGGCAAGCATCTCACCAAAATGCCGAAGATCGAGCCGATGACCTATCTGCTCAGCGTCTATGGCGTCGCGGGCCTCACCGCCTATTTCGGGCTGTTGGAGGTCGGCAAGCCGAAGGCCGGCGAAACCGTGGTGGTATCGGCGGCGGCGGGCTCGGTCGGCTCGATCGTCGGCCAGATCGCCAAGATCAAGGGATGCCACGTCGTCGGCGTCGCCGGTGGCGCCGACAAGTGCCACTGGCTGACATCGGAGCTCGGCTTCGATGCCGCGGTCGATTACAAGGACGGCGCGCTGTTCAAGGCGCTGCGCGCCGCCGCGCCCAAAGGTATCGACGTCTATTTCGACAATGTCGGCGGCGACATTCTGGAAGCCTGCCTGCCGCAGATGAACAATTACGGCCGCATCGCCTGCTGCGGCGCGATCTCGCAATATGACGGCGCGCCCTCGGCGCATGGCCCGCGCGGCGTCCCCGGCCTGATCGTGGTGAAGCGGCTGGTCATGCAAGGCTTCATCGTGATGGACTTCATGAAGGAGCGCGACGGCGCGCTCGCAGAGCTGCAAAGCTGGGTCGCCTCCGGCAGGCTGAAGGTGCAGGAGGATGTGATCGACGGGCTCGAGAACACGCCCAGGGCTCTGATCGGACTGCTGGCCGGCGAGAACCGCGGCAAGCGCATGGTGAAGGTGTAGCAGCGCGCAGGCGGTTCGCCGCTACCACCCGCTTACAGTATCATTCCGGGGCGATGCTGGAGGTCCGCGCGGAGCGCGGTCCGCAGCGCATCGAACCATGGTGGGCAATTGCACCCCGAGAATCTCGAGATTCCGGGTTCGCTTGCTCGCGCCCCGGAACGACCGCGGAGTCCGATAATTTTCTCTGGCGCGATTGCCCCACTCGGATTAGTCTGCCCGTAATAGTAAGTATACTGTCAATCTTGGGGAGGACAAATTGCGCATTGCCGTGATCGGCGGAGGGCCGGGCGGCCTCTATTTCGCCTATCTCTGGAAGCGCCGCCATCCGACGGCGCAGGTCGAGCTGTTCGAGCAGAACCCGGCCGGCGTCACCTGGGGGTTCGGCGTCGTGTTCTCCGATCAGGCGCTGGAATTCCTGCGCGCCGATGATCCGGAGACGATGGATGCGATCACCCCGCGGATGGAAAGCTGGACCAACATCACGCTGAACCTGCGCGGCGAGAGCGTCGAGCTCGACGGCGTCGGCTTCTCCTCGATCGGACGGCTCGAACTGTTGACCCTGCTGCAGGCGCGCGCCGCCAGCGTCGGCGTGGACGCGCGCTACGGAACGCCGATCGCATCAACGGATCAATTCGCCGGCTACGACCTGATCGTTGCTGCCGACGGCCTCAACTCGCTGGTGCGGCGCGCCTTCGAGGGCGATTTCGGCACCTCGCTCGCCTACTCCAGCAACAAGTTCGCCTGGTACGGCACCACCAGGCGCTTCGAAACCTTGTCGCAGACCTTTGTCGCAACCGACCGCGGCGCCTTCAATGCGCATCATTATCGCTACGCGCCGGACATGAGCACCTTTTTGGTCGAATGCGATCGCGCGACCTGGGATGCCTATGGCTTCGCCGACAAGACCATCGAAGACTCCCAAGCGATCTGCGAGGAGGTCTTTGCGAAAGCGCTCGACGGCCACAGGCTGATTTCCAACCGCTCAGTGTGGCGTAATTTCCCCTGGATCTGGAACGAGCGCTGGTCGTTCAAGAACATGGTGCTGCTTGGCGACGCGCTGCACACCGCGCATTTCTCGATCGGCTCGGGCACGCGGCTGGCGATCGAGGACGCGATTGCGCTCGTCAAGGCGCTGGAGACGGAGGCCGACATCGCGGGCGCGCTCGCGCGCTATCAGGCCGGGCGCAAGCCGATCGTGCAGAAGCTGGTCACCGCGGCACGCACCAGCGCCGACTGGTACGAGCATTTTTCCGATCATATGAAGCGCGACCTGATGGACTTCGCCTTCAGCTACATCACGCGCTCGGGGCGCATCGACCATGCGCGGCTCCGCGCCATGTCGCCGGCCTTCATGGCACGCTATGAGCAAGCCAAGCAATTTGGAGAAAACGCATGACGCGCGGCATCGACGACAAGGTCCCGCCTGACGGTGCCGGCGCCCGCGAGATCGGCTTCGCCGTGCCGCAAATCTACAATGCAAGCCGCATCCTGTTCGACAACCTCGACCAAGGCCGTGGCATGCGCCCTGCTCTGGTCGGCCCCGCCGGCACGATGAGCTATGCCGAGCTTTGTGCGGACGCCTGCCGCTGGGGCAACGGCTTGCTCTCGCTGGGGCTCGCGCGTGGCGACCGCGTCCTGCTGTTTCTCGACGACACGCCGGCCTATCCGGCCGCGTTCTTCGGCGCGGTGCGCGCAGGCCTGGTGCCGCTCCTGATCAACACGCTGACGCCGCCGGACCTGCTGCAATTCTATCTCGCCGATTCCGGCGCTGCGATTGCAGTCGCGGATGCCGAATTTGCTTCGCGATTCGACGCGGTCGCCTGCAAGGACACGCGGCTTCGCACCCTCATCATCGTCAACGGTGAGGCGGAAGGCCATGCCGCGCCGCAGGCGATCGCCGCCGAAAAATGGTTGCCGGGCTTTGCGGCCGAGCTCGCTGAAGCCGACACGGATCGCAACGAAATGGCGTTCTGGATGTATTCGTCGGGCTCGACCGGGCGGCCGAAGGGCATCGTCCACCTCCAGCACGACATGGCCTATAGCGATCAGGCCTTTGCGCGCAGCGTGCTGAAGCTCACACCCGACGACATCTGCTTCTCGGCGCCAAAAATCTTCTTCGCCTACGGTTTTGGCAATTCCATCACCTTCCCCTTCTCTGCCGGAGCCGCGACGCTGCTGTTGCCCGGGCAGCCGAAACCCGCATCGATCTTTGCCGCGATCTCGCGGTTTCGCCCGACCTTGTTCTTCGGCCTGCCGACGCTCTACACCTCCCTCACCAAGGCTGAAGGCGCCGACGCCGTCGATTTCTCGTCGCTGCGCATGGCGGTCTCGGCGGCCGAGGTGCTTTCGGCCGAAGTCTTCAACGGCTGGAACAAGCTGACCGGGATCGAGATCATCGAGGGCCTCGGCTCGACCGAGGTGCTGCACATTTATCTCTGCAATCGCGAGGATGAGAAGAAGCCGGGGGCGGCGGGTCTGCGTGTCCCCGGCTACGAGCTCGCGCTGAAGGACAAGGATGGCCGCGACGTCGCCGACAACGAAGAGGGCATTTTGTGGGTGCGCGGCGATTCCGCGACACCACTGTACTGGAACCGACCGGACAAGACAGCCGAGACGATCCGCGAAGGCGGCTGGATCTATACCGGCGACCGCTTTGTGCGCGACAGCGACGGTTTTTACGTCTTCCGCGGCCGCGCCGACGATCTGATCAAAATATCAGGCCAATGGGTCTATCCGCTCGAGGTCGAGCTCTGCCTTGCCGAGCATCCCGAGGTGCGCGAATGTGCAGTCTACGCCGCGGAGCTGCCCGACCGGCGCATGACCTTGAAGGCGGTGGTGGTGATGAACAACCGCGCACGCGACGAGGGCGACACGTCGAAGCGGCTGCAGGATTTTGTGAAAGCAAAGCTGCTGCCGTACAAATATCCGCGCGAGATCCTGTTCATCGACGAGCTGCCAAAGACCGGCACCGGCAAGATCGACCGCCAGGCCGTGATGCGGATGTAGCGACCGTCATTGCGAGCGAAGCGAAGCAATCCAGGACCGCGCGTGAAACTCTGGATTGCTTCGGCGCTGCGCGCCTCGCAATGACGAGGACATCACCCCGCCCGCCCGAGATGCTCCAGCGCGTCCTCGGCGCGCAGCGGCACGCGCGAGGCCTCGTTGTTGAGATCGACGAGCTGCGACAACAGCGCCATCAGCGTCTTGCGGTCGGCCGGCCTCAAGGGTTGCAGCATGCGCGATTGCGCCCGATCGACCGAGGGCACGATGTCGCGCAGCAGCGCCGCGCCCGCTTTGGTGATGGTCAGCAGCTTGACTCGCCGGTCTTCGGCCGATGCCGCGCGCGCGATCAAGCCCTTGGCCTGGAGCCGTTCGATCACGCTGCCGAGCGTCGAGCGGTCGAACGCGATCACAGCCGAGAGCCGCGTCGCATCGATGCCGGGATGGGTCTGGATCGCAACCAGCGCGGCATATTGCACCGGCGTCAGGTCGAAGTCCTTGCATTCCTCCATGAAGATCGCGACCGCGATCTGCTGCATCCGCCGGAACAGATAACCCGGCTTGGTGTAGACCGCGTCCATCGTCAGGCCGGCTGGCTTATTCTGCATCGCGCTGTCGCTCCGGTGCGGCATCGGCGAACGCGGCAAGCGCCTTCGCGGCGGCCTCCGCTTGCAGCAGCCGCGGGAAGGCCGCGACATCGACGCCGAACCGCCGTGCATTGGTGAGCTGCGGCACCAGGCAGAGATCGGCGATGGTCGGCGCGGCGCCGAAGCAGAACGGTCCGGACTGGTGCGCGATGAGGGTTTCGCAGGCGGTGAGCCCCTCGCGATTGGCCCAGGCCGCCCAGCCCGTCACCTGCTCCTCCGGCAGCCCCATCTCGCGCAGGCGTGCGAGCACTTTCAGATTCTGCACCGGATGGGTGTCGCAGGCCAGCGCCATCGCGAAGGCACGCACCTTGGCGCGCGCGAGCGGATCCCTGGGCAACAGCGGCGGCTCGGGATGGGTCTCGTCCAGCCATTCGATGATGGCAAGCGACTGGGTCAGGACCGTACCGGAACCGTCTTCCAGGGCCGGGACCAAGCCCTGCGGATTGAGCGCGAGATAGGCCGGCCCGCACTGCTCGCCCTTGCGCAGATGATGCGGCAGGTGCTCTGCCCGCAAGCCTTTCAGATTCAAGGCGATGCGGACCCGATACGACGCGCTGCTGCGGAAATAGCCGTGCAGCTTCATGAAGGCCTCCCTGAAATCTCGTTGTGTGCGGCCGAATTGACGCTGCAGATATTGTCAGTATACTGTCAATCTAGCAAGAAGAACGACGGGAGGCTTCCGATGGTGGCCGCTGTGAAGACGCCGGAACGCGAGGCGTTCTACCAGAAGATCGACGGCGAGAACCTGACCGCGCTGTGGACCGTGATGGGCGACCTCATCACACCCGAGCCGAAGAGCGCGTGCCGGCCGCATCTGTGGAGATTCGCCGCGGTGCGCGATTTCATGATGGAAGCGGGACAACTGATCACCGCGAAAGAGGCCGAGCGGCGGGTGCTGATCCTGGAAAACCCGGGCCTGCGCGGCCAGTCCAAGATCACGACGTCGCTCTATGCCGGCATCCAGATGGTGATCCCAGGCGATGTCGCGCCGGCCCACCGCCACAGCCAGTCGGCGCTGCGCTTCATCCTCGAAGGCAAGGGCGCGTTCACGACGGTTGACGGCGAGCGCACGCTGATGGAGGTGGGTGATTTCGTCATCACGCCGTCGATGACCTGGCACGATCACGGCAACGAAACCAGCGAGCCGATGTTCTGGCTCGACGGGCTCGACATTCCCCTGGTGCAGTTTCTTGACGCCTCCTTCGCAGAGGGCTCGCAAGAAGACCAGCAGAAGCAGGCCCGCCCCGCCGGCGACAGTTTTGCGCGCTATGGGCATAATCTCCTGCCGGTCGATGCGAAGCGGAGGTCGAAGACATCGCCGATCTTCAACTACCCCTATGCACATACGCGCGAGGCGCTGGAAAAGGCCAAGGCACGTGGCGACTGGGACCCCTGCCACGGGTTGAAGCTGAAATTCACCAATCCCGAGACCGGCGATTTCGCGATGCCGACCATCGGCACCTTCATCCAGCTCCTGCCGAAGGGCTTTGTGTCCGCGCGCTACCGGTCGACGGATGCGACCGTGTTCGCCGCGATCGAGGGCAAGGGCCGGAGCCGGATCGGCGAGCGGACCTTCGAATGGGGTCCGCGCGATCTGTTCGTGGTGCCAAGCTGGCATTGGATGACGCACGAGGCCGATGAGGATGCCGTGCTGTTCTCGTTCTCGGACCGTCCGGTGCAGCAGAAGCTCGACCTGTTCCGCGAGGATCGCGGCAACGCGTGACCACCGAGACGCCGTCATGGCGAGGAGCGTTAGCTCCGAAGCAATCCGGCTCCTGGCTCTGGATTGCTTCGCGTCGCTCGCAATGACGGTCTCACCGCCAATGCAGCAGCCGCGCTTCCAGCAAATTGATCAGCTTGCCGACCAGAAGTCCGAACAGCGACAGGATGACGACGCCGGCCAAGAGCTGGTCGGTCTGCATCAGGTTGCCGGCCTGCAGCACGAAAGCACCGATGCCATAGTCGGCGCCGATCATCTCCGCGCTGACGACCAGCAGCAGCGCGACGGAGGCGGTGATGCGGAAGCCGGCCAGCACCGACGGCAGCGCGCCCGGCCAGATCACCTTGCGCACGATGGTCAAGAACGGCACGTCAAAACTCTGCGCCATGCGGATCAGATTGCGCGGCACGGCGTCGACGCCGCTATAGACCGAGATCGCGGTGGAGAAGAACACGCCGAGCGCGATGGTTGCGATCTTCGGTTCCTCGCCGATCCCGAGCCAGAGGATCAGGAGCGGCAGCAGCGCGATCTTCGGGATCGGAAACAGCGCCGAGATGAAGGTGATGCCGACGCTGCGCGCTATCGCCGAAAGGCCGATCGCAAAGCCCACGATGACACCGGCTGATGTGCCGATGATCCAGCCCAGCCCGATGCGCATCACCGAGGCGGAGAGATGATGCCACAGCGCGCCGCTTGCCGCGAGCCGTCCCATCGCATGCAGGATGGCCAAGGGCGTCGGCAGGAACAGTGAATTGACGAGGCCGAGGCCACCGACGAGCTGCCACAGCGCCAGCACGACGGCGAGCGCGAGCCAGCCGGCCACGCGGCTCGTCGCCGGCACGAAGCCCGCGCCGCGGAATGCGACCGGAGTGGTGTCGGAGGTCCCGGCCTGCGGTTCGAGCGGCGGCGCATCCGCGCGGTCAAGCATGCTGCACCTCGCGGGCGGCATCGATCGCCTCGCTCCGGATCAAAGACCACAGCTCGTCCTGCAGCGACAGCATTTTTCCGCGGGCATCTCTGGCGGCCCGCTCGGCGCGGCTCAGCGGAATCGCGATCACCTCGCGCACGCGACCGGGCCGTCGCGACAGCACCACGATGCGGTCGGCGAGCCGTACCGCTTCCTCCAGATTATGGGTGACGTAGACCACACCCATCGTGCCGTCCGCCAGGAGGCGAATGAAATCCTCCAACAAGAGCTCACGGGTCTGCGAGTCCAGCGCCGAAAGCGGCTCGTCCATCAGCAGGATCGCGGGCCTCACCGCGAGCGCGCGCGCAATGCCGACGCGCTGGCGCATGCCGCCGGACAATTGCTTCGGATAGGCATTGCGAAATTCCTGCAAGCCGGTCCGGCGCAGCGCGTCATCGACCAGCGCACGGCGCTCGGCGGATGAAAGCTTCGCATGCAGCAGCGCGAATTCGACATTCGCCTCCGCGGTGCTCCACGGCAGCAGCGCAAAATCCTGGAACACGAAGGTCAGTGGGTTGAGACTGTCGGCCGGCGGCAGCCCGCGCAGTTTCGCGCGCCCGCCTGTCGCCCGCAACAACCCGCCAAGGATCTGCAGCAGCGTGCTCTTGCCGCAGCCGGAGGGCCCGACGATCGCAACCACCTCGCCGCCGCCGACGGTGAACGACACGTCGTCGAGCACCTCGAGGCTGCCGAAGCGGTGGCTGATATGGTCGGCGATCAGGTCCATCTCAAGAGCCGACGTCGAGCTCGCGGCGGAAGGGCTCGGTTTCGTCATCGCGAGCAGCAACGCGACGACGCAATCCAGTTCCTGGCGCTGGATTGCTTCGCTTCCGCCTTCGCGCGCTGAGCTTCGGCGGACAAGTCGCTCGCAATGACAATCCCGGTTGCTTCAAGCGACAATGCACTGGCATCAATCCCGCTTCACATAGGCGTCGGCGATGATTGCATCCGCGTCGAGCCCCTTGTCGACAAAACCCTGCTCCTGCAGCCATTTGATCTGGTTGTCGACGTTCTTCACATCGAGCCTGCCGTCGGGGTCGACATAGGCACAATTGCCGACCACCTGCTCGACCGGGAGATTGGTGTACTTTGCAATGATGTCCAGCAGCGGCCGGGTCCTGTCGTTGAGATCAGCCTTGCCATCCTTGACGGTTGCGAGGACGACGTCGTGATATTCGCGGTCGGCGCGCGCGAGCGCTGCGAGCAGCTTGGTGACCCGCGGCTTGTCAGCCAGCGTCTTGGGAGAAGCGAACACCGCGCCGACCTGCCAGGGCGTCTCGTCGCCGACCCAGCCGAGCAGCTTGGCGCCGCCGGAATCGACGAGCGGGCGCGCCGTCGAGATCGGCAACAGCGCCGCGTCAACCGTCTCGCCCTTCAGCGCCGCCGCCGCATTCGACAGCGACTGCAGCGGCACGATCTTCACGTCGGAGAGCTTGAAACCGTATTTGTCGGCGAGCAGCCCCAGCGCATAATGGAAGCTGGAGCCGACCTGCGTCACCGCGACGCGTTTGCCGGCGAGATCCTTCGGTGTCGTCAGCCCGGCGGCATAGGCCTTGTTGCTGGCAAAATAACCGATCAGCGGATAACCCGCCTTGTCGCGGCTCATGCCGCCGATCACCTTCAGCGTGCCCTTGCCGGCGAGATTGTAAAGGCCTGCGGTGAACGCCGTGATGCCGAAATCGACATCGCCCGAGGTGGTGGCGACCGCGATCGGCTGGGCCGCATCGAAGAATTTCAACTCGATATCGAGGCCGGCGTCGCGGAAATAGCCCTTGTCCTGCGCGATGAAGACGGGTGCCGACGACGAAAGCCGGAGCACGCCGATGGTGGCCTTCAGCGGCTGATCGGCGCGCGCAGTCACCGTCGCGGAGAACATCGCAAGCCCAACGAGGGCAAGGCGCGACAGCCATTTCATTCCGCTTCCTCCGTTTGCAGGCTTTCCGGAATCGCGTGGTTCCACCGGAGAACGCCATACCGCATCGGCCCTTGTTGCATCTTTTCGACGCCGATGTCGCGCGGAATTGTGTTACCGAAAAGTTTCATTGACGCGGCGATCCGCTGGCTCGGAGCGCTCAGCTGATCCCGATCTCAGCCATCCAGGCCGCCAGCGCGTCGAGGATCTCCTCCATGACGGCGCGGTCGTTGCGGCCGGAGCGCGCCGGCACGTGGAAGGAATGGTCGGCATCCTGCACGAGGTGCAGCTTCGCCAGTGCCCCGAGACCCGCAACGACGGGATTGAGAAGATCGAGCTCGGCGAGCTTGTCGCGCGTGCCCTGCACGAACAGCATCGGGATTTTGACGCCGGCGAGATGGTCCGCACGCGCGCTGGACGGCTGACCCGCCGGATGCAGGGGAAAACCGAGAAAGGCGAGGCCGCGCGTGCCGGCGAGCGGCGCCTTGGCCTGGGCCTGCGAGGTCATGCGCGCGCCAAAGGATTTGCCGCCCGCAATCAGCGGTAATCCCGGGCATTGCCGTGCGGCTTCCGCGACCGCGGCGCGGACGGCGGCCTGCGCCACCGCAGGCGGATCTGGACGCTTGGAGCCCTTCTCCATGTAAGGGAACTGGTAGCGCAGGGTTGCGATGGCACGCGCGGCAAGGCCTCCAGCAACGTCATTCATGAA
>Ga0210401_10006425_pt1 | contig 11909 bp, 8 predicted proteins | sample IncBWH32MmetaG_FD_150866 | JGI IMG/M metagenome (GOLD analysis project Ga0210401, IMG submission 150866) | Forest soil microbial communities from Barre Woods Harvard Forest LTER site, Petersham, Massachusetts, United States - Inc-BW-H-32-M | ecosystem: Environmental > Terrestrial > Soil >... | reverse complement strand
GGGAATCGCTGCACAGTTGAGCTTTACGAAAGTCCGGTCTTTGCGGCGGCTGCGGTCATGAATGGCGCGCGCGATCAACTCCTTCCCCGTACCGGTTTCACCGAGAAGCAATACTGTCGAGTTGCTCGGAGCTACCGTTTCCACGAGATTCAAAACGTGACGCAGACCTGAACTCTGGCCCACAATCCCCTCAAAATCCATCTCGCCGCGGATCTCGTCCTCTAAGTACAGTTTCTCTTGTGCGAGTTTGTCTCTGAGGCTAGCAATTTCACTGTACGCGAGCGCATTCTCTACGCCAATCGCAACCTGCCTTGCGACTTGCGACAGAAAAGAGACATCCTCGCGATCAAAGGCACTTAATTCGCGGCTTGCCACAGCGAGGACGCCAAGCGATCGCTCCCGACTGACGAGCGCGACGTGGCAGAATGAGTTCATACCCTCGGCCGCCGCCTTTGCGTACATTTCAGGCGACACTTCGCCAGGGTCAAGCCGATTCATAACCCAAGGCTTTCCACTCCGAAAAGTGTCGCCGATTTCTGAGCCCTCGACGGGAATCAACGTATCTTCCGTAAACAATCCCTTGCTCTCTGGGAAGTCGAGCGCATGTTTGCGCAGATGCAGGCCGTCAGGTTCGGGCAGCATGATCCCTGCGGCGTCGCAGCCCATCACCCGGCGAACACTTGCCGAGATTGCCTGCAGCAGTTCCTGAAAATTCAACTTCGAGACGACCTGGTTCGTCAGATCGAGAATCAGTTTCAACCGATCCTGCGACTGCTGCGACAAATAAAAGTTCACTGCCGCATCAATTGCTAACGCAATCTGGTCGGCCACAATAGAAAGGAAGTGGACTTCGTCCTCGGGATACCCGCCAGGACGTGACCTGCCGATGCTCAACGCGCCGAGCCGGCGTTCTCCTCTCGCCAGCGGCAACACGCACGTAGCCGCAATGCCTAATTCGTTCAAAAATTGAGCATGGTTCGCAAACCGGGTCTCTTCATTCCAGTCAGCGGTGATCAGCGCCTGCTTTGATTGGTGGACCCATGCAATCGGGGTGCCGTGCACGATGACGTCCGCCGGGTGCAGGGCCTGTCTGGCGCCATTCGAATAGAGAAGATGCCATGACACAGTCTCAGTGTCACTTTCGAAGGTGACGAGGTGCAGATAATCAAAAGTGATGACTTCGCGGAGAGCGTCAATGAGCACGTCGGCAGCAGTATCACAGTCACTGCATGTGCCAATCGCGTTGGTGGCGCGCAGCAGGGCCGCATAGCGCTGCATGTACTCCTCTGAGATTGATGCGGATAAAGTGCTCATAGACTTTGCCGCCTGCCCCATGATTATCAGCAACGCGCCGCCGCGGAGATAAGGCTGCCACTCCGCATATGTTTGATCTGATGTGGTGAGGCGGCAGAAAGCTTCGAGAAAATGTCGGAGCCTTTGTCACTTGTCAATCCGTTCGTCAATGCGGTTGACAGGCTATTTGCTTACTTGCATTGACCGCCGCCGTACTTCCCTTCTGTCAACGGCTTCTGGAGGTAGCAATGCATCTCCGAATTTGGCATACGAAGTGCCTCTTCGCATTGCGGCGAAGCGCAGTTTGAGCTTCTCAGCTCAGCCGCCGCGGCCGATACGGCTGCGAAAAAATCGGAGGTACTGTGGCTATAGAAAAACGGAAAAGCTGGAGAGAGTTGTGCAGTGCTGCATTGAACGCAACAGATCCTAACCAGTTGCTGCAGATCGTTCAGGAACTCACCAAAGTGTTGAAGGGCGAAGAGCAAGTCCTGCGCGATTTCAGAGACGCCATGAGAACCATCAAACCTTCCCAGGGAGTTGGAGCTTAAAAGCTTCCATCCAAAATTCGTACGAAGCCAATCAAAGTCGCTGATTAGCTTGTCGTTCCCATGCTGGCTAAGACCCCGTCCGGCAACTCCGATCTCCCTCTCGACTGATCTTGTCAAACCAGATAGTGAGTCCATTTTCCGACCCACATGATCTGTATACAGTGCTTGGCACAACCTGCGCACGTCGATGCAGGTTGTCAATCAACAATCAAAGTGAAAAATCGTTTGGCGGGGCGCAACGACATGCATGATTCAGGTGCATGCCTTCGACTGTAAAGTGTATATTCTCATCCACCCCGCTTGCGGGAATACAAGCCTGAGTTTTCCTATGAAGGAAAGGAGACTGCCTTGAGACTCAGTTACAAACATCACAATGTTTTCGTGTTGGCTGGAGTCTTGATTCTTGGATTGTGCACGGCGCTGGCCCAAACCCAATCGTCACTCGGTCCGAGCACGCCTGGCGAAGCGATCCCGGGCACGGGCGGAGTGAGCCAGTTCGCTGGCAGCGTGCCGTCCAAACCGGTCCCGGGAGTTTTGTCACTTTCCTTGCGGGACGCAATCGACCGCGGATTGAAACAGAATCTCGGAGTGCTGCTTTCGAGCGCCGAAATTCGCTCGGCACGGGGACAGCGATGGGAAGCGTTAAGCGCTCTGCTGCCACACGTGGACGCGGCACCTTATATCGCTGACTCGAAGATCAATCTCGCTGAACTCGGTTTTGCTAGTGTTTCTGGACTCAAAGTTCCCCTATCCGTTGGCCCGTTTTCGTACTTTGACGCCCGCGCCGCTGTAACCCAAAGCCTGTTCGATTGGAAGTCAATCAACGCAACTCGTGCGGCCAACCAGAATTTGAAGTCCGCCGCCTACACATTTAAAGACGCCCGCGACCTGGTTGTGCTTGCCGTCGGCTACACCTATTTGCAGGCTATTGCTGACGAAGCCCGCATTGAAACCACAGAAGCGCAAGTCAAGACGGCCCAGGCGCTTTACGATCAAGCGACGGACCAGATAAATGCCGGCACCTCGCCGGACATCGACGGTCTTCGCACCAAGGTCGAACTCCAGACTCGGCAGCAACAGTTAATCCAGGCGAAGAATAACTTTGCCATCCAGAAGCTGACCGTGGCGCGAGTCATCGGCCTTGCACCAGGGCAGGAATTCGAATTCAGCGACAAGTCGCCTTACCAGTCGATCGAGGTCCTGTCGGTTGACGAGGCTTTGAAACGCGCCTACGCATCGCGTTCGGATTATTTGGCCGCGATGACTGACGTACGGGCAGCCCAATATGCCAAAAAAGCCGCTATGGCTGGTTACCTTCCTTCGCTTGCCTTTAACGCAGATTACGGGGAGGGAGGGTCTCATCCTTCCACGGCAACATCGGTATACGACGTGCGCGGAACGCTGTCGATTCCGATCTTTGAGGGCGGTAGTGTTCACGGTGATGTTTTGCAAGCCGACGCGAAACTCGAGCAGAGCCGCGAACGTCTGGACAATCTGCGGGCGCAAATCGACTCCGACGTGCGCGCGGCGCTGTTGAATCTGCAGTCGTCGGCTGATCAAGTAAGCGTGGCGCGCAGCAACATCGATTTAGCGGAGACGACGCTGGTTCAGTCCAGCGATCGTTTCAGCGCAGGAGTTACCGATACAGTGGAGGTAGTGCAATCGCAGGAGGCCGTCGCCAGCGCGCACGAGCAGTACATCTCAAGCCTCTACAGTTATAATTACGCGAAAATTTCCCTGGTTCGTGCTCTAGGTATTGCTGAACAGGGCGTCAAGGAATTTTTCAGAGGAAAATGAACATGGCGGAAGGAAACCCACCTCGTCCATTGCCTGAGACCTACAACGACTCCACGGAGAATTCTGCGACCACGAGAGAGCGCACGCCGCCAGTGCGTCGAAGTCCCAAACACCGCAGAAACATCATTATTCTGGCGGTTATCCTGGTAGTGATTATCGGCGGCCTGTTCCTGTGGCGCTACTTGAGCAGCTATGAATCGACCGACGACGCTCAGGCCGATGTTCACCTCTATCCTGTCAGCGCACGGGTTTCCGGTTATGTGATACGGGTCAACGTAGACGACAACCAGTGGGTGGAGAAAGGTACGGTGCTGGTAGAGATTGACCCCAAAGACTATGAGGTCGCAGTAGCGCAAGCGCAAGCCAATCTTGGCAATGCCGAAGCAACCGCCAAATCGCTGAATATCACGGTCCCCATCACCTCGGTAAATTCTTCAAGCCAGTTGCGGTTCACCGCGTCCGGCATTGAAGACGCTAAAGCCGGTGTTGAGGCCGCGGAGAAGCAACTGAGCGCTGCGCACGCCCAACTGGAGGCGGCTGAGGCGAACGACGTGAAAGCGCAAGATGATCTCCAGCGCTACAAGTTATTGGTCGATAAGCGGGAGGTATCGGCGCAAATTTACGATCAAGCATTAGCCGCGGCCCGATCCAGCACAGCGACGGTTGTGGCAGCCCGTGCCAGCGAGTCCGCGGCGGAACAATTCGTTCAACAGGCCCGGAGCCGTCTGACGCAAGCCCAGGCGAACTACCAATATGCACAGACCGGTCCGCAGCAAGTGTCCTCGACCAAGTCTCGCGTACAAGCGGCGATCGCGGACATCGAGCAAAAGCGTGCGCTACTGGAGCAGGCCAAACTGAATCTCGCATACACGAAAATCGTTGCTCCGGTCACGGGTGAGGTGAACAAGACAGTGGTGGTTGGAATGAACGTGCAGGACGGGCAGCAACTCCTGACCGTGGTGCCTCTCGATGAGGTGTGGGTCACGGCCAATTTCAAAGAGACCCAGCTGAGGCACATGCGAGTTGGACAGAAAGCAGAAATCCACGTGGATTCAAGCGGGCGGACTCTAAAGGGCCATGTAGATAGCATTGCGGGCGCAACCGGCCCGCTATTCAGTTTACTTCCGCCGGAGAATGCAACTGGGAACTACGTGAAAATTGTGCAGAGAGTTCCGGTAAAGATCGTTCTCGAACCGGGAGAGAACCGGGATCGGCGGCTGCGACCGGGCATGAACGTAGTCCCTGACGTGTATCTGCAATAGGGTCCGCTCAAGACTTCTTTCAATGAGTACGGCTGCACTCACACTCGAACAAGAGGTTTGGAAGCCCAAGTACAATCCTTGGCTCATTGCTGTGGTCGTGGCTCTCGCGGCCTTCATGGAGGTGCTGGATACCAGCATCGCTAACGTTGCCTTGCCATACATGGCTGGGAATCTGGGCGCGAGCAACGACCAGAGCACGTGGGTGCTGACTTCGTACCTGGTTTCGAATGCGATCATTCTACCGATCAGCGGCTGGCTCGCGGGCGCCCTGGGGCGCAAGCGCTTTTTCATGATTTGTTTGACTGTTTTCACCGTGAGCTCTTTGCTTTGCGGTATTGCGCCGAGTCTTGGGTTTCTTCTTTTTTTCCGAGTATTGCAAGGGGCGGGCGGCGGCGGGTTGCAGCCCATGGCTCAAGCCATTCTAGCGGACACGTTTCCACCACAAGAGCGGGGCCTGGCATTTGCCCTGTACGGCATCACGGCGATTATGGCGCCGACGATCGGGCCAACCTTGGGCGGGTGGATTACCTTTAACTATTCCTGGCGCTGGATTTTCTTTATCAATCTGCCAGTCGGAGTGATTACGTGGTTTCTGGTGCGGCGCTTTGTCGAAGATCCTCCGTATTTAGCCAAGCTCAAGGCGGCCGGCGTCAAGTTGGATTACATTGGCATCGCTCTGCTGGCACTTGGCATTGGAGCGTTGCAGGTGCTGCTCGACAAGGGTCAGGAAGATGATTGGTTCGGCTCTCGCTTTATCACGACCTTAATCGTGGTATCGACCATCAGCTTGATCTCGTTGGTGATTTGGGAGTGGTATCAAAAGGCGCCGATCATCGACATGCACATGTTCAAGAACTTTAACTTTGCGGGTTCGAGCCTGATGATGTTCATGCTCGGAATCATGTTGTTCAGCAGCCTGGTGCTGATGCCGCAGTTTTTGCAGACACTTGTGGGTTATACCTCGCAACTGGCGGGCCTGGCGCTTTCGGCCGGAGGCCTGGTTTTGCTGGTCGAAATGCCGATCATGGGTCAGCTGACAACGAAGATTCAGGCGCGTTACCTGATTGCCTTCGGCTGGCTTTCGCTATCTATCGCTATGTTCTATTCCACTACCCGGATTGACTTGCTGATCAGCTTCAGTGCTGCCACATGGTTGCGTATAGCGCAGGTCATTGGGTTGGGATTTCTGTTCGTTCCTATTTCGCTGGTGGCGTACATCGGAATTGCGCCGGAGAAAAATAACGCGGTCGCCGGCATCATCAATTTCATGCGCAACATGGGAAGCAGCGTGGGAACGTCGATGGTCACCACACTGATTGCGCGGCGCTCGCAATTCCATCAAGCGAGGTTGGTGGAAACTGTCCGCGTCGACAATCCCAATTTTGTGAATTCCGCGAATGGTTTGGCTAAGCACCTGGCGGCGGCTGGCGTGGGCAAGCATGAAGCGCAATTGACGGCATACGCCCAAATTTATCAAGCCGTGCAAGCGCAGGCAGCCAGCCTGGCATACATCGATACTTTCATGGTTCTTTGCGTGGGCGCGGGGATCATGTTCTTTCTGGCTTTTCTTTTGAAGAAGAATGATCCCGGAGCTGGTGGCGTGAGGGTGGCGGAGTAATTATGAATCTGATGGGGATGCGATAAGAGTCAGAGATATGCTGGAAGTTAAACTCATTCTTTGCCCAGTGGATTTCTCAGAGTTCTCGATAAGGGCGTATCACCATGCGTTATCGCTCGCTGAGCATTATCGAGCCAACATAGTGGTCCAGAATATTGTCGAGATTTGGCGTTATCCTTATGCCGACTATGTTGCCTCGCAGGGAGACTATCAGGGGTTTTGCCGGGCGCTGCGCGAGGGCGGTGCGGAGAGGCTGCGGGAATTCGTGAAGCAGCACCCGCACAATGAAGTTCAGCCGGAGCTCGTGGTGAACGAAGGCAAAGCTGCAGATTGTATTTTGTCGTTTGCGGAAGCGCGGAAAACGGACCTGATAGTCATGGGGACTCACGGGCGCCGAGGGTTTGATCGCATGGTCTTGGGATCAGTGGCCGACCGGGTGATGCGCCGGGCTCCCTGCCCGGTTCTGACGATTTGTAAGGCACCGGAATCCATTGCGGGCGAAGATCAGCACCTTGCACATCACTTGAACCGGATTCTTTACTGCACGGATTTCTCTGACAATTCAGAGCCCGCTTTGCACTATGCGGTTTCCGCCACGGAAGAGTACGACGCCGAACTTACCCTGCTCCACATACTCGAGGAGACTTCAAGTGCGGCTCAGAAGGACCAAGCCATCGCAAGAGCAACACTGCAACTCGATAAACTGATTCCGTCGGAGGAACGCGGTAGGCTTAAAATTAAGACAGTGGTGCGTATGGGGAAGCCATACCAGGAAATCATTCAATTTGCGGAAGCAGAACAAATCGACATGGTGGCTATGGGAGTAAGCGGCCGCGGGGCCTTGGATCGCGCGGTATTTGGTTCGACAACTTATCGGGTGATACAGTTGGGACCTTGCCCGGTTCTTGCTGTTCACGCTTGAACGTTGGACGTAGATTTCGATGCAAATGATCAAAATCATCACCATCGAACGAGAGTACGGAAGTGGTGGCGGCGAAATTGCTCAACTGCTCTCCCAGCAGCTTGGCTGGAAACTTTGGGATCAGCTGCTGACGGAGGAGATCGCCCGCCTTGCTGAATGTCCCAAGGCAGTTGTCGAGCGTCGAGAAGAACGTACTGATCCGCTCTACTACCGGCTGTTCAAATCCTTTTTGCGCGGCAGTTACGAAGGAAGCATCAATGCGCACAAACTCAAAGTGGTGGATAGTGAAAGCATTTTGAAAATTACACAACGGGTGGTTGAGCATGCGGCGAAAACCGGAAACTCCGTCATCGTTGGCCGGGGATCGCAGCACTTTCTCAGGAACCGCCAGGACGCGCTGCGTGTATTCCTCTACGCTCCGCGAGAAGATAAGGTAAGGCGCCTGATAGCTCGCGGCAAGAGCGAGGGGGAAGCCGAACAGCTCGTGGACACGGTTGACCGGGAACGCGCCGATTTCATTCAGAGATATTTCAACGTGGAATGGCCCGACCGCGCCATTTACCACACCATGATCAACACCGCGATCGGCGATCAGGCGGTCATTCGCATGATTCTGGATTTCATGAAATCTCTCGCCGCAAAAATCACTGCTTAAATTCGACGACGCGCTCGATGCCCGCTCAACCAAGATTGATTTCGTTCCGAACAAGCAAAAGCCGGAGCGCTTCGGCTCCGGCTTCGCGATCTGAGTACACCGCTTTCACTTAAGTGCGATTACAACTTTGTCGTGCCCGCTTGAGGGACCTTTAGCCAGCTGCAGTTCCTTCGTCAGTTCCTGCTCGTGCCGGGAGGCCGGGACGATCATGGCTGCGCCCGAATCCTTCCAGACTTCGGAGAGGAAGTATTGGGTACCGATGCGGTGGAACACCAACTTGCTCTCGCCGGTACGTGAACCGTCGCGTCTGGCGATCGACATTGCTGCTGCGCTGGTCTCGCGGTTCTGGATCATTATCTCGTACGGGCTTTGGCTTAGAACCTTGACTTCGTAAGTTCCTGCCGGCAGCTGCGCCGTGCCAACGTTGAAGGCGAAAGGCACGTCGGCCTTCGCGAAGGACTGAGCGTAGGCGCCGGTTACGTTGAACATCAGCGACATGACCACCAGCGACAGGATAGCGATAAGGTTGCGTTTCATGACACCCTCCCCTTGGGGCTCCTTGCAGTGGAACCCGGACTGAATTTGTCTCTAGAAGTCTTCAGCGCCTTGGCTGAGTACTGCTGTGACGCTTTGTGTTAAGGCAAGCGTGGTGCCAAGTTAAGCCGCCATTGTCCGTTGGAAAATTCTTCTGCGTTTGCAACAAGATGTGTTCTGGGCGACCGCGCCAACTTGTTCTACCGGCCGACCTGCGGTAGCCGATCGGTTACCCGCGAGAACCGGCAGGTTCCCACGCACCGACGATTCGCTCAGGGGCGGTGGGGCATGATTCGATTAGACGACCCGTCATGCGCAAACTCGGCTAGACTGTTCCGCAGGAGGGAGCCTTGCTGAATCCGAGGTTGGTGGCGATGTCCGGGCCGCTGGAAGGAACGGTCCGCACCTTAACCAACGGGCCGCTGTCTCTGGGCCGGGATACCGCCAACCAAATCATGATCGGCGACTCGGCCGTTTCGCGAAAGCACTGCACGATCAGCCAAGTATCACCGGACGTCTATGAGATCTCCGACCTCGAGAGTCACAACGGGACGTTCGTTAACGGGATTCAAATAGGCCGTACACCCCTTCGGCACGGAGACCGGATTCGCGTCGGAACCAGCGAGTTTGTGTTCCTTACCGGTGAAGATAAGGATACGGATGATGGCGCGCAGTCATCGGGTGTTGGCACACCAACTACCAGCGGCACGCTAACAGCGGTGTTCCTCGATCAGCGTTCCGGCTTACCTCCGAATCCATCAGGCATAGGCCGAATGGCGCGCGACCTTACGGCCTTTTTCAAAATTGCCAACCTCGTCAATTCCTTTCACGATGTGGACACATTGCAGCGCGAGTTGCTGGCGCTCATTTTCGAAGTGATCCCTGCCGCACAAGGCGCAATCGTGTTGCAGAGTAACGCAAGTGACGAATCCAATTCCCCCTGCAAGTGGAGCCGAGACGGAGATCCAGAGCAAGAAATGGTTATCCGTCAAGAGTGGGCGCAACGCGCCATGTGGGAACGCTGCGCTGTTTTCACACCGCCTTCTACGACGTCGGATGAACATGTGTTGTGCGCGCCCCTGGTTGGAGTGGAAAACATTCTCGGTGTGATCTACCTGACTGCGGCGGCGACCTCACCAGCATTCGGCGAGGATCACGCGTTTTTTCTGAGCTCGGTTTCCCGCATTGCCGCGGTCTCGCTGGAGAACCTTTTGAAGCTCGATTCTCTGCGGGCCGAGAATCAGCGGCTCCGAGGGGACGTTGGAGAAGACAGCCTGATCGGAGAGAGCCGGGCGATGTCGCGTGTCACCGAATTTATCGGACGAGTGGCAAAAGGCGAATCGACGGTCCTCATTCGCGGGGAAAGCGGAACTGGCAAAGAGCTGGTGGCCCGCGCCATTCATGCCAACAGCTTGCGTCTCAACAAGCCATTTGTCGCCATCAACTGCGCTGCGATTCCGGAAACATTGCTGGAGAGCGAACTATTTGGCCACGAGAAGGGAGCTTTCACCGGCGCGGCGACGACTAAGAAGGGCAAGTTTGAGACTGCAGAGGACGGAACCTTGTTGCTCGACGAAATCGGCGAAATGGCTCCGCTGCTGCAGTCTAAACTTCTGCGGGTCTTGCAACAGCGTGAGTTCGAGCGGCTCGGGGGCACCCGCCTGCTGCCGTTTAATGCGCGTGTCATAGCTGCGACCAACAAAAATCTGGAGCAGGCGATGAAGGCTGGTGAGTTCCGGCAAGACCTCTATTATCGCCTCAATGTCGTTTCGCTATCGCTGCCCCCGCTGCGCGAGCATCACGAAGACATTCCTAAGCTGGCTCTGCATTTTGCCAACAAGTTTGCGGCAAAGAGCAAGCGTGGTTTCAAGGGGATTTCGACGGAGGCGCGTTCCCTGCTGATGCAATACAGCTGGCCCGGCAATATTCGCGAACTCGAAAACGCTATCGAACATGCAATCGTGCTGGGACTGACCGACGAGATTCTGCCTGAAGATCTTCCTGAAGCTCTGCTGGAAGAGCGATCGTCAGACATGACGGCGGCGCTGTATCACAACACGCTCAACCAGACCAAGAAGCAGTTGGTAATCACCGCAATGGGCAATGCGAAAGGAAATCACATCGAAGCCGCACGGCTTTTAGGAATCCATCCCAAGTACCTGCATCGGCTAATCAAGAATTTGAATTTGAAATCCGAAGTGAAGCGCTTGGGATAACAATTGTCGCCGTCGTACTAATAGAAGTGGGAAGCTACTTCGAGCGCCGGCCCAACCACTCGTCAATTTTGGGCCACGTGCGTTTGTTGGCGCCGCTTCCTGCCATGATTCCGATGTGTCCGCCGGGAACGCTGAAAAGTTCTTTGTCTTTGCTGCTCACCTTGGGCAGAATGGCTTTCGATTGGCACGGAGGCGTGATGTGGTCGCCCTCCGCGATTACCGTCAAGAGGTTGGCTCGGAGGCGGCTCAGATCGACTCGCCCGCCCCGGATCATCATCTCTCCCCGCATCAACCTGTCGTTGCGGTAGAGGTCGACGATGAGTTGCCGGAATACGCCGCCGGCCAGAGGGATGTTATCGGTCACCCATGTGTTCATGGCTTGCCAGGCTTCAATAACCTGAGGATTCTCGATGTTGTCCCACAGCTTCAAGTAGTTGATTATGTAATTCTCTACCGGCTTGAGCGCCTTGGCGCCATAGTCAATCATTTCTCCGGGCATGTTGCCGAACGCGCCCAGTACCTGGTCCACGTTGAAATAGCGTTCGTCGGTCCAGCGGGCGAAGGTGAGAGCTTCTTTGTTTGAGAAGTCCAGCGGAGCGGTCAGTAAAATTAGATTTCGCAGCCCATCGTCCGGCCGCAGCGCTGCATAAATCGTAGTGAGGATCGCGCCGATGCACCAGCCGAGCATGCTGAATTCTTCTACTCCGGCGATCGATTTTAGCTTGCGGATCGCCCGTGGCATGTACTCGAGGGTGTAGTCGTCGAACTTCAGGTTCTTATCTTCCGGGCCGGGAGCTCCCCAGTCGAGCAGGTAGAGGTCATAGCCGCTCTTGACCATAAACTCCACGAAGCTGTGGCCCGGTCGAAGATCAAGAATGTAAGGCCTGTTCATGAGCGCGAACACCATCAGCAGGGGGACCGGGTGGCGCTGCTCTTTCGGTACGACGGGAATATAGCGATACAGCTTCGCCTTGTTGAGAGCCCATACCTGCTCTTTAGGAGTTTGAGCAATGGCGGTTCGCGTCGTCACTGCTTTGTTAAACGCCGTCACTTTCCCGACGAGA
>Ga0210401_10006424_pt1 | contig 11910 bp, 7 predicted proteins | sample IncBWH32MmetaG_FD_150866 | JGI IMG/M metagenome (GOLD analysis project Ga0210401, IMG submission 150866) | Forest soil microbial communities from Barre Woods Harvard Forest LTER site, Petersham, Massachusetts, United States - Inc-BW-H-32-M | ecosystem: Environmental > Terrestrial > Soil >... | reverse complement strand
AGGTAGCGGCTGAGACTGTCGGAGCCACGGGATCAGCCGGGAGTTCTTCCCGCCCGGGCAAGGCGCTCGCTGGCAAAGGTCCGCAGCCCTCCTTCGAGAATGTGCAACTGCGAGTATTCGATCTTTCCAACAGCAACGAGCCCGTCCTGGTTCTGACGACGCAAGCCCGCATGCCGGAAGTCGCGAAGGCAGCCAGTTCCGATCTTCAGTATTACGTCACTGTAGTAGCTCGGAACGATCTGTATGGCGAGCTTCACAAAGCTTTTTCCAACGTGACCGATAGCCAGCACTTGGACGTCTCGCCGCGATTTGATCTGATCGATGCCGTGGATGTTGACGGTGATGGACGCGGCGAGCTGCTGTTTCGTCAAAACTCGGACGCCGGCACCGCCTTCGTTGTGTATCGCGTCATAGGAGATCGGTTGTGGCCACTATTTCAGGGGACGCCCGGACCGGGAACGATTAACTGAAGGAGCTTTGATGGTCCGCGATAGCTCGTTCGGACCCGAGCAGGCTGCAGAAAACTCTGGTTTTGGGTGGCGCAGCGCTTTTAGCGCTGCGATAACTGCTCTCCAATGAGCACGGCTTTAGCCGTGGGGGTATCTAACCCCGACTCTTTCCCGCTGCCAGCTGATCATGCTCAATCGTCACCTCTGCGTCATCACCAGCTCGCCGTTCTCTACCTTAATGCCGCCCACATTGTCCGGCAGCTTCATCCGGTCGCGCTGTTCGGCGAGCCGCTTTTGCAGACTGTCGTTGACCAGGGACACCGGAACATTCAGATCACCAACTTTGAATTCAGTGGGATCAAATGTCGCGTACCCATCCTTGGATCCTAAATGTCCCGCCAGCGTCACCCACACATCCTTGCCGGCGATCTGGGTCAGAAACTGGCCGTGGGCGACATCGCCTTCGAAACTAACCTGATAATCCTTGATCTCAGGCTGTCCCGCCCCAAGCATGGCATCTGGAGAAGACGGAGTCGAAGTCGGGACGCCGGGGGCGACCTGGCCGGAAGAAGCCGGAACCGTCGCCACAGCCTGTGCGATGGCGGCGCTGACCTCATCAGCGTTGAGACGAACTTCAGCGGGAGGCTGGCCTGGTTCCTTGGGCTTCTCTAACTCCTCTATTTTAGCCTGAAACGATTGTGCATTGGCCGAGGCCGCAGCCGGCGCCTGTGGCTGCGCTACCGGTGCCGGCTTCTTCAATACCAGGCACAACGCCAGCAGCGACGTGACCAAAGTGGCCACGCTGATGATGCGATCCCATTTCCATTTCATTGTTTTGTCTCCGCCTGCCGCACTTTCGGCTACAGACATGTTACCGGGAGGCGCTTGGGGTCTCACGTAACCGAAGTCATTGACCACACGGCAAGCCATTGCCGGGTATAATGGTCGACCTCACCATGGCACTGACTTCTGGCACGAAAATTGGACCGTATGAAATCCTCTCGCTGATAGGTGCGGGAGGAATGGGCGAAGTGTACCGTGCGCGAGATTCGCGCTTGCGTCGCGAAGTGGCAGTGAAAGTCTTGCCGTCCTCGTTCGCCCAGGATGCGGATCGCCTGCGCCGTTTTGAGCAGGAAGCACGAGTAGTCGGCGCGCTCAATCATCCCAATATTCTGGCGATCTTTGATGTCGGTGCTCAGGACGGCGCGCCGTACCTTGTCTCTGAACTTCTCGAAGGGCAGAGTTTGCGCCAGCTCATGCAAGGCTCACCGCTGCCGCAGCGCAAAGCTGTCGACTATGGCATCCAGATCGCGCGTGGTCTGGCAGCGGCGCACGAGAAGGGCGTGGTGCATCGCGATCTGAAACCCGACAACATTTTTGTGCTGAATGACGGGCGTATTAAGATCCTCGACTTCGGCCTGGCCAAACTGCGGCGGGATGACGCTCTGACCGAAGCGCATCCTGATTTGCAGACCGTGGACCAAGCGCACTCCGCCACAACCCCTGGCCAAGTAATGGGCACTGTCGGCTACATGTCACCGGAGCAGGTGCGTGGCCAGGCCACGGACCATCGCGCTGACATCTTTGCTTTGGGCGCCATTCTCTATGAAATTCTGACCGGCAAGCGGGCGTTTAAACGTGACTCCAGCGTCGAGACCATGAACGCCATCCTGAAAGAAGAACCTCCAGAGCTGGAAGAGGTTGTTCCGGGCCTGACGCCCGGTCTGGACCGCGTGGTACGCCACTGTCTGGAGAAAAATCCGCTACAGCGATTCCAGTCGGCGAGCGATATCGCGTTTGATTTGGAGACGATCTCCAGCCACTCCGCTACAGGGTCCCGTTTGAATGTTGTGGTTGCGGAGCGGCGCGCCTACTGGAAGATGGCGGCAGGGGCTTTGCTGGTGGCGGCAGCCCTGGGCGCTACTTACTTCGCAGCCAGAAGAAGCGCGCCGGCGGCCCCACCAAGATTCCACCAGCTCACTTTCCAGCGGGGCACAATCTACGGCGCAAAGTTTGCCCCCGATGGCCAGAGCATCCTTTTCAGCGCCGCCTGGAATGGAGCGCCCAAACCGCAAATTTACACCACCCGCACCGACGCGCTGATGTCCCGTCCGATCGAACTGGCGGAGAGCCAAGTTTTGAGCATCTCGTCCAAAGGTGAGATGGCGATCCGCCAGAGGACTCAGCCCGGTCTTGTCGCGCAAGGCATGCTGTCCGTGGTGCCTTTGACGGGAGGTGCCCCGCGGGAACTGCTCGGCGATGTCGTCGATGCCTCCTGGAATCCCTCCGGAGATTCGCTGGCGGCGGTTCATGTGACGGGAGGAGAAAACCGGCTGGAATATCCCGTCGGAAAAACCATCCTGGCTACCAGCACTGGCAACATCACTGACGTGGCCATCTCTCCTGACGGCACTCAGATCGCATACATGGACCATCCCAACTACGGAGACACGCGCGGCTACGTGGCGGTAACCGACCTTTCAGGCAAGGCCAAGCGGCTGACGCGTGAGTGGAGTGACCTGACCGGCCTGGCATGGTCACGATCGGGAGATGAGATCTGGTTCACGGGCAGCGATGCCGGAATCAACAGCGCCCTTTATGCAGTTGACCTGCATGGCAAACAGCGAGACCTGCTGCATATCCCAGGGCGTTTGCACTTGTTCGACATCAGCAAGTACGGTCAGGTGTTACTCACCAACGAGGCTACCCGTCTGGAGACCTACGGGCGTCACGCGGGTCAGGACAAGGACCTTGACCTCTCCTGGTTCGATTGGACGATTGGCCGCGCGGTTTCCAATGACGGCCAGTGGGCGGTGCTGGAAGAAGACGGAGAAGGTGGCGGGTCCCAGTATTCGATATTCCTGCGGAAGACTGACGGTTCTCCGGCCATAAGACTGGGCAGCGGTATGGGGCTGGATATTTCCCCGGATGGAAAGTGGGTTGCTTCCACGAGCGTGAGACAGCCTGCGCCCACAGTTCTACTGCCAACGGGGGCGGGACAACCGGTCACGCTCGCCGACAGCCGGTTTTTCCACTCGCAAACGCTGCGCTTTTTGCCCGACGGCAAGGGCATTATTATGACTGCAGCGGAGCCAGGCAAGGCGCCGCGTACTTACATCCAAATGCTGGATGACACCGCTGCAAAAGCAGTGGGGCCGGAGCAATTCCGAGGCAGCGCGGTCTCTCCTGATGGAAAGAGCGTGCTGGGACGCAAGGACAAAACTGTCTGGATTGTCCCGATTTCTGGCACTGAGCGTGGGCAAGAGCTCTCGTCGGTGAAATCCGATGAGGACGCATCGGGATGGACAGCCGACGGCCAATCGGTCTATGTAACGGATTCGTCCTCCGTGCCTGCGAAGGTCTACGTCATGGACATCAAGACCGGCCAGCGCAAGCTACTCCACGAATATGCTCCAGCGGATCCTTCAGGTGTCCCGGGTATTGGTGGAGGCGTCGTCACGCCGGATGGAAAGTTCTACATGTACGACGTGCCACGCACACTTTCCTATCTCTACGTGGTGGAGGGATTGAAGTAAATCGGTAGAGGGAGTAGTGGCTCAGTTCGATTGTCATCCTGAACAAGCGTTTTTTGCGAAGTGAAGGATCTAGGCGAGCCGCGCGAAGCGTCGCGTTCTTTGCGACGCAATAATCGCGCGTTCGGCTCGCTTCTACCTTAAACTGAGCCACTACCGGAGAGGGGTTGTCGTTTGCTCTTTCGCTCCACCGATCGATACCCTGAACAGTTTTGTCTGATCTCTGCTGCTACAATAAACCTGCATGGTTCTCCCCTTCGTTCGCGATCTCTTCGCGGACGTGGAAAAGTTGCCTGCCTTTGCGCGTGTAGCCTCCCATCTGAAAGAGGGCACGGGGCGGATTGTTGTTTCTGGGCCCACTCCGACGACGAAAGCCTTGATTCTGGTACTGCTGAGGAAGGCTACCGGGCGCCCGCTCATCGTCGTAGTACCGGACAACCGGGCAGTGGAAGAATTTGTCCCCGTGCTGCAGGCCTTCTGCGAGCTCAGCGGAGGCGCTGATCCGGATTCCGTTGTGGCTCTTCCCAGCCGCGACGTCCTGCCCTTCCAGAATTTATCTCCGCATCCCGAGATCCAGGAAGAACGGGCGGTGGCGTTATGGAAGATTGCGACTGGGGCGGCATCCATCGTGGTGTCGCCGATCGCGGCCACGGCTCTTCGCTTGCGTTCGGCCGAATACTATGCCGACTTAGCGCGCATCGTGCGCCGCAATGACACGGTGGACACCGAGCCCCTGCTGCGCCATCTGAACACCGTGGGTTACACCTCGACCGACGTGGTAGAAATGCCTGGCGAATATGCCCTGCGTGGCGGCATTCTAGATGCGTATTCGCCGGAAGCCGATCGCCCGGTGCGCATCGAGTTTTTCGGCGACGAAGTCGAGTCCATCCGAAAGTTCGATCCTGCGACGCAGCGGTCCTCCAATCCGCTGGATGAGGCCTTGATTCTTCCCCTCACGGAAACTCCCGTCAGCGAAGAAATTCTGGGTGCGATTCACGCGCGCCTTTCGGGAAAACGCATTGTCGGCGCGGAGGAAGTGGTCGAGCAGGCCGTACGCTTGGGCGGCGTGACCGTTTTTCCGGGTTGGGAGTTCTATGCCCCGGTTGCTGGCGCCGACCGTAGCTTGTTTGACTTGCTACCTCATGCCCTGGTTCTGGCTGACGAACCTGACAGCCTTAAGCGCGAGTTTGAACACGTCTGGGCGCGCATTGAAGAGGCCCATGAACGCAGCGGGATCGGCAATCTGGTAAGGCCTGCCGATTTGTATCTTCCACCCGACGACTGGTGGCAGAAACTCCCCTCGCTGCCCGGTGCAGAAGTTGAACATCTCGGCATTGCGCGGGCCAACGAAGTAGAATCCGTTACTTTCCACTCTCAGCCGACTCCGCGCTTTCATGGTTCAGTGCCTGCGATGCTGGAAGAAGTAAAGAAGCAGATTGCGGACAACCGACGGGTGCTGATTGCCGTTCCCAACACTGGGGAAGTCGAGCGTTTGGCCGACGTCTTCACTGAGTACAGCGTTTCGTTCCGCCTCGGCAGCCGTACCCGCAGCGGAGAGAGCTATGCCGATGAGACCTCTTATTTTGCCGGCGAGGTCCTCACCACCACGTTGGCGAAAGCCTACGTTCCTGACGGGCTGATTCTGCCGGAAGCGAACCTGACTATTTTCGGCGCTCGCGATCTTTTCGATGAGTCTGAATCGGTGGTTTCTCGCCCGCAGAGACAGAAATCCAAAGTTTCCGCGTTTCTTTCCGATTTCCGCGACCTGCAAGTGGGCGACTACGTGGTGCACGTGGAACACGGGATCGGGCAATACCAGGGACTGAAGGAAATCAATCAGGGCGACGGCAATGCGGAATTCATGTTGCTCGAATATGCCGAGGGCGCGCGGCTCTACGTTCCCTTGACCCGCCTTGATCTCATCCAGAAATATCGCTCGTCCGAAGGGGCAAAGCCGCCGCTGAGCCATCTGGGCACCGCTACCTGGGCAAAAACCAAGGCCCGCGTTCGCAAAGCTATGAAGGACATGGCTGACGAACTGGTCAAGCTCTATGCCGAACGCAAGATGGCACAGGGCCACGCCTTCTCCTCTGATAACGAATGGATGCGGGAGTTCGAAGACGCCTTCGAGTACAGCGAGACCGGTGACCAGGATCTGGCGATCACCGATGTTAAGCGTGACATGGAGTCGTCCCAGCCGATGGATCGTCTGCTCTGCGGCGACGTAGGCTATGGCAAGACGGAAATCGCCATGCGCGCGGCTTTTAAAGCCATCAGCGATAACAAGCAAGTTGCCGTCCTCGCTCCCACCACAGTCCTCGCCTTTCAGCACTACGAAACCTTCAAACAGCGCTTCGCAGCGTTTCCCGTGAACATCGAGATGATCAGCCGCTTTCGCAGCGCCAAGCAGCAAAAAGAGATTCTGCAGAAAGTGGAGACTGGCAAGGTGGACATCCTGATCGGCACTCACCGCCTGCTCTCGAAAGATGTAAAGTTCGCCGATCTCGGCTTGCTGGTGGTGGACGAGGAACAGCGTTTCGGGGTGCGTCACAAAGAACGACTCAAGCAGATGCGCAAGCAGGTAGACGTGCTCACCATGTCGGCCACGCCGATTCCGCGGACGCTGCATATGTCTCTGGTAGGACTACGCGACATGAGCGTGATCGAGACTCCGCCCAAAGACCGCATTGCCATTCAAACCGTCGTTGCAAGCTGGGACGAAAAGTTGATCCAGTCCGCCATTGAACAGGAACTCGATCGCAGCGGCCAGGTTTACTTTGTGCACAATCGCGTGGAGAGCATCTGGGAAATCGCGGCCAAGCTGCAGGCCCTGGTTCCACGGGCGCGCATTATCGTGGGCCACGGTCAGATGTCGGAGGGTGAACTGGAGAAAGTGATGCTGAAATTCATGCATCACGAGGCCGATATCCTGGTGTCGACTACCATCATCGAGAATGGGCTTGATATCCCGCTCTGCAACACAATTCTCATCAACCGAGCCGACCGTCTCGGGCTCTCGGAGCTCTATCAACTGCGCGGGCGAGTGGGGCGCTCCAATCGCCGGGCATATGCTTACTTGCTCCTGCCTTCGGAAATCGAGCTAACCCCCATCGCGCGCCGTCGTCTAGCGGCATTGAAAGAATTTTCTGATTTGGGTGCGGGCTTCAAGATTGCAGCTCTCGACCTCGAACTGCGCGGCGCGGGCAATCTTCTGGGCGGAGAGCAAAGCGGCCACATCGAAGCTGTCGGTTTCGAGTTGTATACGCAGATGCTCGACCGCGCCGTTCGCGAGATGAAAGGCGAATCCGCCGCAGATGAGCCAACGACGCAACTCAATCTCGGACTCAACATCCGCATTCCCGTGGACTACATTCCCGAAGAAAACCAGCGCCTCCGCATGTACAAGAGGGTTGCGGGCGTGGAGACGGAGGCGCAATTGAACGATGTGGGCGCCGAATTGCAAGACCGCTACGGCGAGCCTCCCGTGGCAGTGCGCAACCTGTTGGAGTACGCGGCGTTGAAGTTGTTGGCGCTGCGCGTGGGCGCGACCACAATCGAGCGTAAGCGTGATCTCGTAACCATCAAGTTTCGACCAAATGCGATTATCGATCCAGCGAAGTTGGCCCGCTTTGTCTCTTCCCAACGGGGCGCGCAGTTTTCGCCCGAGGGCACCCTTAAGTTTGCCTTGAATGCCAATGGCGCCGATGAAGTACTGAGTCGCCTGGAAGATCTGTTGGAGGATCTTGCGGGCCAGGAAGTCGGGGCATCCGCAACGCGCGAAAACTCACAATCTTAAGCGCGAGCGCCCTGTTGGAGGACGCCGCGCAGAGCTCACGCGAAAGTCCCAGGATCGGTTCGGATTCGTCGCATTCGCCAGTCCATCACATCAACAGGTACAATCTCTCTTCGCATTAGAGAATGAAACAGCGGTCCACGATAAACGTGCGCGAAGACGCCCTTGCACAGAAGATTCTCAGCCGTAAGCAACTTCGTCAGCGCGTAGCGGAATGGCGCCAGGCGGGTGAATCGATCACGCTTGGCAATGGCGCGTTCGATTTGCTTCACGTTGGTCACGTTCGTTATCTGCATGCGGCAAAACAACTGGGCGGACGCTTAGTGGTAGCCGTCAACTCGGATGAGTCGGTGCGCACCCTCAAGGGTAGAGGCCGTCCGGTGATACCCGAAGCCGAGCGCGCCGAGATCCTGGCAGCGCTCGCCGATGTGGACGCTGTTGTAATCTTTCCCGAAAGCGACGTGCGCGCGCTGATCCGCGAGATTCGGCCTGACATTCACGCCAAGGGCACCGATTACACGATGGCCACTGTCCCCGAACGCGATGTGGTGCTCGAATGCGGCGGCCGGGTGGAGATTGTCGGCGACTCCAAAGATCACTCAGCCAGTGAGATTATCCGGTCGCGGCTGGGGACGCCTCGTCCGTGAGCCTGGAGTTGCCGGTCACGAACTCTGCCGAAAGCGCGGTGGCTCCGGGCGACGTCGAACGCCTGCTGATCGTGCGACTTGGCGCGATGGGAGACGTGATCCACACGCTGCCTGCGGTGGCCGCCCTGCGTCAAGCCTTTCCCGATGCCGTCCTCGGCTGGCTGATCGAGGAACGGTGGGCCGAGTTGCTGTGCACGTTGGCTGCACCGCGCTCGGGTCCGCGCTCCCCACAGCGGCCCCTGGTAGATAAGATCCACACCGTGAACACTAAACAGTGGCGTTCCGCGCCTTTTTCGACTCAGACCTGGGAGCGGATGGCGGCTGGACTCAGCGACGTGTGTGCCGGGCGTTATCAAGTCGCGGTCGACTTCCAGGGAGCGGTGCGGTCGGCTCTTTTCGCGCGATGGTCCGGAGCGCCCTTCAAGTACGGCTTCGCTCAGCCTCGCGAAAACGCAGCCAGCATGTTTTACACCCGGCAAGTGATTGCACAAGGTAATCACATTGTCGAACAGAATCGTTCGCTAGCTGAAGCAGTGGCGCACCGACGGCTCCCAATCCCGCCGCTCGAGTTCCCGCGCGACGAGGTCGCGGAACACGAATGCGATCAGAGGCTCAAAGAGCGAGCTGTCGAAAAGTTTGTGCTACTCAATCCAGGTGCGGGCTGGGGAGCGAAGCAATGGCCCGCCGAGCGTTATGGATGTCTCGCCCGGCAATTGGCGGCAGACGGGTGGAAATCAATAGTCAACTTCGGTCCTGGCGAGGAGGAGGTGGTACAGGCCGTCGAGGCAGCCAGCGGTGGAGTGGCTGAGCGATTCAGCGACTCGATCACCCAATTGATCGCACTCACTCGCCGTGCTTCTTTATTTATTGGCGGTGATACTGGCCCGCTGCACCTGGCCGCCGCTATCGGCATTCCAGTAGTAGCTGTCTACGGCCCCACCGACCCGGCACGCAACGGCCCATTCGGTACTGCCAGCATTGTGTTGCGCAGTCCTTCGAGCCTTACCACCCACGCCCGCCGGGCGCGACCGGATGAAGGCTTGCTGGAAATTACTGCCGATCAGGTCGTTGCCGCGGCCCGGCAATTGATCGGGGGTCGCCGTGGCTAGCTGGGCTGCGATCGCGCGTCGCTTCCGAGTTCCACTAGGATTCGCCTTTGCCGCATTTTTTCTTTGGCTGGCTAAGCCGACGGCAAAGTCAATGCTCATCGGCTCTGCTCTCGTAGTTCCCGGCTTGGCGATCCGCGCTTTTGCTTCCGGACACGTCCAGAAGAACGAGCAACTCGCCACAGGTGGCCCGTACGCTTACACCCGCAATCCGCTGTATCTTGGCTCATTAATTCTGGCGGGAGGATTTGCTCTGGCCGCTCGCAGTGGATGGATTGCAGCAGGAATTGTTGTCTTCTTCTTTACAGTCTACCTGCCCGTGATCCGCGCGGAGGAAACCTTCCTGAATGATCGCTTCCCCCATTTCCAAGACTACGCCCGCCAAGTACCTCGCCTATTGCCTCGCTTGCGTGCTTTTAGCAGTAGTTCCGGCGGATTTTCTTGGGACTTGTACTGGAAACATCACGAATACGATGCGGCCTTAGGATCCATCGCACTCATGGCAGCATTAGCCGCCAAACTGCATTGGTTGTCGAACTGACTATCTCTGTGCCAGCAGCGCCTTCGCCCGGCTAAGTTCAGGCCGATCTGAGCTCGATCCATTACAGACTTTTAGCACCTGGGCATAGTAACTGTTGGCCTTCTCAGTTTTTCCCGACATCTCCGCCGCTTGAGCTGCTCCGTACAATCCATTAAAGCGGTTAGGATTGAATTTCAGATCCGCTTCATATTCTGTAAGCGCTTGCTCCGGACGTTTGATCTCCAGCAACAGGTCAGCCAGCATTTCGCGCGCAGGACTGCCTATGGGCTCATCTCCAACGGATTCTTCCTTCTCCGCGATAGCCCGAAGGGACCTGATTGCCTCTTCATTCCTGCCTTCTGCGTGATCGACCCAGGCGCCGGCTTCCTTGCGGGCTTCATCCACAAATTCCGCATAAGATGTTTTCTTTTTCTCCAACATTTTTTTATGGATGTTTTCCATCTCCGCCACGTCATTGCGGCTACCGGCTGCATTTCCGCTGCGAGCGGCGCCGATGGCGCGCGCCCAATACGTTATCGCCTTGTCTCCGGAATCCGCGCCCAGTGGTGGCGCCAATGCGGCTGCCTCAGCCCAATGATGCAGTTCGAGCGTGTAAATCGCAGGGAACTTCGAAAGCGCGTAAACCCGCGGGTCATAACCAAATTCGTGCACGTCTTTGGTTGGCGGCATCGCCTGTACTTCTTCAATCACGCGCTGGGCCTCGGCTTCGCGCCCGCTTTGCAGATACGCATAGACCAGGAAATCCATAGCGTGAAACTGATGTCCTTCGCCTCCCATATGCATGGCCGCCGTTTTTCGCGTCGCGGCAATCGAAGCCAGGTTGGAATCGATGTCGTCCTGCCAAAGCCCCAACCGGGCAAAGATGTGCGACGGCATATGCAGCGCGTGCGGAGAGGCGGGAGCAATCTGCGCATAGCGGCGCGCCGCCGGCAGGCCTGATTCGGCCAATTGCGGCTTGTCGTAACTGTGAATCAGGTAGTGAGCAACGCCCGGATGGTCCGGTTCCTCAGCGAACAATTTTTCGAGCAGCGCAGCGGCTTTCTTCCGATTGGCAAACGTGGTGTCGTTATCCGGCTCCGATGCCAGCAGAGAAAGCGCATAAAATGCAGCCGCCTCGCGATCATCGGGATAACGCTGATGCATTTGCTCCATCGCATTGGTGTAGGCGTTGGCGCGCGCGTCGTATTTCTCCTTGCCCGCATAGAAGCTCCCAATTGCCGCGATGTAGCCCTGCTCACGAGCAGTCGTGGGGCGCAACGACTTCGCCTGCTTCGCCTCCGCCTCGCCGTGCTTAATGGCTGCCGCATCAGGGTGATTCCACAACTGATGCCAGATGCTCATGGCTACTCCCCAATGCGCCATGGCGCACGAGGGATCGTCTTTGGCAATCTGCGTGAATTCCTTTTCTGCTTCCTCGTACCAGAACGAATGCAGCAGCGCTACTCCGCGCTCAAACGGCTTCTGTACCGCAGCCATGCAGGAGATCGGAAAATGCACGGTCCCCAACTGTTCCGGCCGCAAATCTTCATGATGCTGACCTTCATCCGCCAGCCCGGTGCAAGCAAGCAGCAGGAAAACGGTAAGCGGCAAGCCACAGCGCTTCATGGATGTCCCTCTGTGGAGAAAAGTCTAGCCTGCAAAAATGGAGTGGTCAACGCGAGGAGGGGTGAGAGCACGACTGGGCCTGGCGGGTGGCCCAGCCTTTCGCGTTCTTTAATTCTTCTCACTCAGGCGGTTGCCTTATTCTTCGTGATCGAGAGGCTTGCCGTCAGGACCAACCTGAATTTCAGACTTCTTGCCGTCGGTCATGATTTTCGCTTCGTAAGCCACGAGTTTGTTGT
>Ga0210401_10006423_pt1 | contig 11912 bp, 10 predicted proteins | sample IncBWH32MmetaG_FD_150866 | JGI IMG/M metagenome (GOLD analysis project Ga0210401, IMG submission 150866) | Forest soil microbial communities from Barre Woods Harvard Forest LTER site, Petersham, Massachusetts, United States - Inc-BW-H-32-M | ecosystem: Environmental > Terrestrial > Soil >... | reverse complement strand
ACTGAAGGGATTATCGCTCGCCTGCACGTTCATTTACCTTTAAGTGCCTGAAAACACATGACACGCCTTGAGATACCTCTCTAAACTATATCTTCTAAAGGACTTAGGTTTGCCCCTCGACTGTTTGTGGCGTCAAGTCGCGTTTTGTAAATCAGTTCTCGGTTCCCGGTTCTCGGTTCGGGGTTGCCAATCACCTAAGATACCAGTATGACGGATGGACAGGGTAAACCCCGCATTTTTTTCATCAATATATTTGGAATGGAATGAGAGGGTTGGGGGAAATTGAGTGCTTCTGGGGATTTGACAAGAATCTGGGCATGCGTCGTTTTCGGTTGAGTTGGCAGGGATATCCGTGGTAGCGTTCCTACGCTCGCACTGCGTACCCCCGTTCTGTGCCTGCCCCTAAGAAGGAGATCCCCGATGCTTTCCAAGATGTTCCGCACGTCCGCCCTGATTGTCGCCGTTCTGGTGCCCGGTTGCACCGCCTGGGCGCAATCAATGGAAGTTGGAGCAGTCAACCCAGCAACCCACACGCTCACGATTACAGTCAAGGGGACGATCGCCCCGATTCTGTCGGGGTCAGATCCCCTGCGATTTGATGGACAAAGCGGCACCGTCAAGATCCTGGCCAGCGAGTCGCTGACGCCCACGAAGCACACCGCAACGTCCGCCACCTACACGCTTCCTCCGGGCGCCATCACAGTTACGGCTGGAAGCAACAAGTTCTCGACCAAGTCGCCATCCAAGATGGTCATCAATCTGACGAGTACGGCGGACACTTTGACTTTGATCATCGCGGGTCAGGTGAACGGGGTCAGTTTGATGGTTACGGATACGAACTTTTTGAAGGCGGGCAGCTGGACGACTGCGGTGTTGAAGCATCCCGGGGTCTTCTCGCCGTCTCCGCAGAAACTGACTGCGGCCAAGACTGCTGGCGGACCGGGCTGCAAGGTCAAATACACCGTTTTTGGAAATACATCCGTTCTCGGGTTTAGCGGGACGGCGTTGAACAGCGCCACCGTGGATCCGGTGCTTCCTGAGGATGACCTGGATCAGTAGGGTGTACAGGTTGGCCGTTCGGATTCAGTCCAGGAACGTCTGACTGAAGTTTTCGGTAGCTTGACCAGTGGCATTCGAGCCTTTCTTTTTCGTTTTGGACGGATGCGGTTGCTGAGCTTTGGACGCGGCCAGGGATGGTTCGATAACATGGATGGTCGCGAACACCGTCGAGCTTTGCGATTGCACGGCCGAGGGCGGTTGGCCCTACGTATTCTTGAATATGAGTTCTTCTTTGCCTGAATTTCGCCCGCCTACCGGTGTCGAGCGTGTATTCAACCGGGTCTTCGGATTCCTGGTTGGACTCGGACTCGGATTTTCCCACAACTATCTCTTGCAGGTGCGAGGGCGAAAGAGCGGGAAGCTTTATTCCACTCCGATCGATCTGTTGGAACTCGGGGGCAAGCGGTTTCTGGTGGCTCCGCGCGGGCGCTGCCGAATTTTCCCCTTCTTTAGAGCCGCGGGGGAGGTGACTCTAAAGAAGGGGAAAATTCGGCAGCGCTTTCGGCTGCGGCCGATTCCGGATGCGGACAAGCCGGAGATTTTGAAAGCCTATCTGGACAATTTCAAACGCGAGGTACAGACGTATTTTCCCGTGGCAGCGGGGTCGCCGGTTCAGGCTTTCGGTGCGATCGCACAGAGTTATCCCGCGTTTGAGCTGATCGCGGTCTGATGCTGAATTACGGCTTCCGGGCAAAGATGTATGCCCGTCGGCTCGGGTACTCGACGTCCGGATAGGGCTCGCGTTCGACTACCTCTTCGATCGTGAAGCCCGCGACTTCGAGGTCGACCCTGATTTCTGAAGGTTGAAGCAACAGGAAATCCATCGAGATTTTCTGGCCCCACAGTTCTTCCTCGTGAAGAACTTCGTTTCCGGTGTGAAATGCAAGCAGCAGAAGGCCGCCTGGTTGCAGCACCCGCTGGATTTCGCGGAAGACCACGGGCAGAGACAGCTTGGGAATATTCACGATGGCATAGAAGGCCGCAATGCCGGCGAGCGCTCCGTCCAGGATGTCGAGTGCCAGCATGTTGCCTTCGCGAAAGGAAATGTCAGGGTTCAGCTTTCGAGCCTGCTCCAACATGCCGGGCGAGAGATCGAGGCCAAAGACGGATGCGCCGGCGTCGCGCAGATAGCGAGCGACGTGACCGGGGCCGCAACCCATGTCGCATACTTCGCCTCGTCCGGTGGTCTGTTGGGCGAAGCAGTCGAGCAGTTCGCGATCGAGGGGCTTGTGCTGGAGTTCGTCGGCGATTCTGCGAGCGTATTCTTCGGCGAGGCGATCGTAGCTTTCGCGGATCGAGTTGGTGGGGTCGTTCATGGGGACCTGGTTGGTCCGTTGAAGATTTTGTTCACGGCGCCCGGACGAGGCGTTCGGGGCAACGTGCGCATGGTTATTCCAGGACGCTGTCGTCCAGTTTTTTTCTTCCCCAGTCCGCGGCGGCTTGCACGAATGCCAGCACCAGAGGATGCGGCTTTCCGGGCTTGGAAGTGAACTGGGGCTGATACAAGGTTGCGAGATAGAAACGGTGCGTGGGCGATTCGATGGCACGGATTTCACCCTTGGCGCCGCGGGCTACGACAGGGAATCCGGCTTCCATCGCGGCCCATTCGTAATCGGGATTGACTTCGAAGTTGCAGAAGAACTCTTCGGTGGCGGTGTCCTTCATATAGAAAGATTGCAGGTACGATCCGGGGCGCAGCCGGATTTCGGGAATCATCCCGGAAAGTTTGGGCGCGTCTTTCTTGCGGTCCGGGACCGCGCAGGCCACCGGGTAAATGATGATGTTCTTAGAGCCGGAATTGTTCTCGGCAGTGTCCGCGTCTTTGATGCCGACCACGTTGCGGGCGCACTCGATGAGGGCGTACTGAAAGCCTCCGCAGGTACCGAGAAAAGGCCAGTCGCGGCGGCGCGCGAACTCGATTCCTTTCAACATACCGTCGAAACTCTTATATGGGCTGCCGGGCGAGGCCCAGATTCCGTCGAAGCTTTCCAGCAATTTCTTGGCGTCGGAAGCTAGAACGGATGGGGTCGGAATCCACTGTGAATCGAGCTTGATTTGTAATTTCGCGGCAGCGTGTTGCAGCGCGCCATTGATCGCGCTGTAGCCGCGCGATCCAGGGTCGAGGTCGCCCAGAATTCCAATGCGAACAGCATCGCTCACGGGCTAATTCTAATTGAGAAGGTTTGGTTGTGGTGGTTACGGCAGTGCGAAGGTTGGTGACCCGGTGAGACTGGCTTCAGGCTGCAGGGTGTCCACCTTTTATTTGGCGGCGCCGAAGACCATGGGGGCGTCGGCTTTGTCGGCTTCTTCTACCTTGAACATCGGGCGCGGGGTCAGGTTCATAAAACTGGCCACGAAGGTGTCGGGCATCTGCTGGATGCGGGTGTTGAAGGCGTTCACCGAGTCGTTGTAGAACTCGCGGCGGTCGGCGATCTGATTTTCGAGGTCGGTGATTCGCACTTGCAGACGCATGAAATTGTCGTTGGCCTTCAGTTGAGGATAGTTTTCGGCTACGGCGAAGAAGCCACGCAGCGCCGACGTCATGCTCTGGTCGGCTTGCGCCTTTTGATCCACGCTGACGGCTTGCTGGTACAGGCTGCGGGCCTGCGTGATCTTCTGCAGGGTGTCGCGTTCGTAATCCATGTAGCCCTTGCAGACATCGAGCAGCTTGGAAAGTTCGTCATGGCGCTGCTTGAGCAGAATGTCGACGTTGGCCCAAGCCTTGGCGATGTCGTTCTTCAAGGCGATCAGGCCGTTGAAGATTGTGACCACGTAGGCCATCAGACCGAAGATCGCGAAGAGGAATGCCAGCGAGATGATGGTGTTCATTTAGTGTTCTATCTCCTTACCGCCAGTCGAAGTGCGCGGCTACCATGTAAGCGCATAAGAGGGCGAGCGCGGGCCCTCCCCATATCATCAGTGTGGATTTCCAGCTTAGCGATCTGATTACATCGCGCTGGCTGTGCCAGGAAATCAGGAACGCCGGATCGTGCGCGCCTTTCATCAATACGACCGGGGGATGTAGATCAAATTGTTCCGGTGCGGTGGCGGCGGCCGCGCCTCCACCGGTCGAGGCGAACGCCGGAGCGGCTGCGACGGCGAGATTTGTTAGACCGGCAGCTGCCCAGGCTGCCGGGTTCGTGATGCCTGCCTTCACTAACGCCGCGGTGATTTTTTGCTGCTCTGCCGGGTCGGAAACCTGGTCGCGGCTCGTCGGGCCCATTCGATGGATGCGGGTTGGGAGTGCAGGTTCACTCTTGAATGCCGAAAACAGCATTTTTCCCGCGATGCTTACGTCCGTGTTGGGGGGCAGGCCTGAGATATCCGGTCTGCGGAGCGAGACCGCGTTCTCCTCGGTCAAGCTTCGAACCGGGGTTGCGCTTACACTCAGGCCAGGATTCTGGGCCAATGTTCCGAGGATGAAGAGCGCATTTTTCGGCTTGATGCAGTATTCGTCGATTTTGATTTTCTTATCTGTGGAAACTCCGTGGCGTGCGAGAAAACTGGATATGTTGACCGGAATCTCCAGGCCGCTGGAGAAGAGGGACGTACCGAATTCATCGTGGAAGTCACGGTGGATATCCATCTCCGCGCCCTGGAGGTTGACCAGAACGCGTCCGGTATTGTCGTCGAGAAAAAAGGGAACGTGGAGGCTTTCGTCGGCGACCTTGACCCACTTGCTGTTCCTGCCCTCTTGCTGCCACTGCCACGCCATGGCGTGGAAGTAGTAGCAAGGCACGCCGGTGATGGGCGCAAGCATCGTGTAGGGTCCGACAGCGAGGCCGTTGATCTCCACTAGGCCCATGGCTGCGCTACGGATCTTGGAAGCGGCTGTGTTCAGGATCAGGCGCTTGCGTTGTAAGAAACGGAAACCACGGTAGAACAGGTACACGCCGGCAAAAACCCCGACGAAGGCCAGAGCGACGCCGTCGTTTCTTGAGTAGGCGAAGAATCCGAGCTGTGAGGTCACGTGATTGCCCAACACTTTTTCCGTTAAAAAGGCACAAGCGTCCTTCCGAGCATAGCGGAGGGGAAAATCGGGTCGCAGCAGAAATCGAGTGTTGTTGCTTACGTTCGTAATGTGCCGTGACGGGCTGGCTCTAGGTTCTTGATTTAGGTGCTCGGGTCAACTAATATAGTTGCCGAAAGCAATGTATGACAAAGTCCCACGCATCTAAAGCTCCTGCAGCGGCTCATTTCGACCAACGCATCGTGGCCGTGCGGCAGTTCAACCGCTTCTACACTCGGCAAATCGGCGTCTTGCGCGACAAGCCGTATCAGAGTGCGATTTCACTAACGGAAGTCCGGGTGCTCTATGAGCTGGCCCATCGCGAGAAGCCAACGGCCAGCGAACTCAGCAACGACTTGGGATTGGACGCGGGCTACCTGAGTCGAGTCCTAACCGGCTTCGATAAACGCGGCTGGCTCGATAAGAAGCCCAGCGCTACCGATGGCCGGCAGAGTCTGTTGTCGCTGACGGCCCAGGGAAAGAAAATTCTCGAGCCGCTCGATGCTCGCTCGCGGGAAGAAGTCGGCCAAATGTTAGGCGGCCTGTCTGCTGGGGCGCAAAATCGCTTAGTCGATGCGATGCACACCATTGAGAACCTGCTCGCCGTCCAACCTGCGCAAAAGCCTGCTTACATTCTTCGGCCGCATCAACCGGGAGATATGGGTTGGGTGGTTCACCGGCACGGAGTACTTTATGCGCAGGAATATCGATATGACGAGCACTTCGAGGCCCTGGTGGCGGAGATCGTCGCGAAGTTCATTCAGAATTTTGATCCCAAGCGAGAGCGCTGCTGGATCGCGGAGAAAGATGGTGAGATTGTCGGCTCCGTGTTCCTGGTGAAACACTCGAAGACCGTGGCCAAACTGCGTTTGCTTCTCGTTGAGCCGGCGGCGCGTGGGCTGGGAATCGGGAAGCGATTAGTGGAAGAATGTGTGCGCTTTGCGCGGAAGGCAGGTTACAAAAAAATTACTCTGGGGACGCAGAGTTCACTCCGGGCGGCGCGGGGCATCTATGGAAAGGCAAGGTTTCGACTAGTTGGGCAGAAGCGGCACGATAGTTGGGGACATCACGATCTCGTGGCGGAGACTTGGGAGTTGGTGCTGTGAGGTCTCATTCCGGTCAGAGTTTGAAGCTGCTTCTCCACCAAAGGCGCCTGGACGGGCGAGGCGCCCGTCCCCACGCGTGCTTTCGGTTAGCGGAGTGCTACCGCTCTTTCCTTCAGGATTTCTTCTACTGCGGTGATTGCCGTTTCTAGTTCTGGATCGGTGTTATAGAAATGCGGGGACATGCGGACTCCGGCTTTGGGGCGCCAGTCGACCATGATTTCGCGCTTCAGCAGCTCGCGGCAGACTTCTTGGGAATCGGGCATTTCGATCGACACGGTTCCGCCGCGTTTTTCGGGATCGCGGGGAGTGTTTACTCTCCAGCCTTGTCTTTCCACCAATTCGATGAGCCGGGCCGTCTGGCGTTTTGATTTCTCGCGAATGCGGTGCACGCCGACTTCGGTGATGATCTTCAGTCCTGGCCGGCAGGCTTCAAGCGACGGTACGTGCGAGGTGCCATTCATAAACCGAAATGGAGGATCGGTATAGCGGATCGGTCCGATTTCGAAGCTCATCGAGTCCTGATGCGCAAACCAGCCGGTAAATTTTGGTTCCAACTTCTTACCCAAGTCTGGACGCACGTACAAATAAGCCACGCCGGGGCCGCCACAGAGCCACTTCAAAACTCCGCCGCAGGCGAAATCGGTATCGAGAGCTTGAACGTCGACGGGCACGGTGCCGAGCGACTGGAAAGTATCGAGCACGACGTAGGCGCCGACCTTGTGGGCTCTTTCGATAATTGCCTTGGCGTCCTGAATGAAGGCGCTGCGGAAGATTACGTGCGAGATCGGAACCAGCAGGGTTTGTTCGTCAATCGCATCGAGCAGGCGCTCGGTTGGGACTGTGATTCCGTCGTCCGTCTTCACCATATGAACGCGCGCACCGTTGGCTTTTTGAGCTTCCCAGAAATACATCACCGAGGGAAAGTTCATGTCGGTGTAAACGACTTTGTTGCGCTTGCCGGAGAAATCGAAGCAGGAGGCGACCACGGCCTGGCAGGTGGTGACATTCTGATGAGTCGAGACGGAACTCTTGGGCGCATTCATGAGGGCGCCAATTTCGTCGCCGACTTCCGCGGCCAGCATCCACCATCGTTCTTCCCAGGCGCGAACGCCGCGAGCCCCCCAGATATCGGCGTAGGCGTGCATGGCGTCGTACACGCCGCGCGGCATGGCTCCCAGGGAATTGCTGATCAGGTAGGTGGTGCGCTCGAGGATGGGAAACTCGGAGCGGTAGCGGAGAAGTTCGTCAGTCATGGGAATATTGTACTGCTGGAAGGTGGGCAGGGTGCGAAACGGAGGCTCTCCGGCTATGCTGAAAACAATTTTATTAGTCAAATCGGAGACGTAGCAGAGCTACGTCTCTACAGCAGGACAACCGTACAGACGTTGCTGGCCACGTCTCAGTTTGTGGCATCCCCTGATCTTAGGAACATGTAGGCGACGGTGAGCAGCAATAGAGTTGACAGGCCGCTGACTAGGCTGACACGCGAGTCCCACCAGGTTTTCAGAATGGCAGCGGTTACCAGGGTCAGTCCCAGCACCGAGCCCCAGGCGCCGAGCGGTGAGCGCATGGGAAGCGCGTTCACTTGGCTTGAACTCATTCGCCGGCGGCACGAAATGTGCGCTGCGAGCGAGACTAGCCAGGAAAGCATCAGACCGAACAAGGCGCCCGTGAGTATATAAACGAAGGCGTTTCTCGGGGCCCATCTTTCGAGAACCACTGCCACTACGATTCCGTAGGAGGAAGCCACCAGAGCCAACTGTGGTGATCCGGCTGCATTCAGCCGGCCCAGCGGCGCGGGCGCCCATCCTTTGCGTGCCAGCGAGAACAACATGCGGGATGCAGAGTACAGATTTGCATTGGCACCAGAGAGGGCAGCCGTCAGGATCACGAAGCTCATGAGGCTACTGGCTGCTGGAATTCCCACGGTGCGAAACACGGTAACAAACGGACTCTCGATAACGCCCACCCGATTCCATGGCATCACTCCCACTAGAACCACAATGGCGCCCAGATAAACGATGGCGAGGGTGATAAACGTCAACCTCACCGCGCGCGGAATTTCAGCCGGAGAACGGGATTCCCCAGTAGTGATGGCCACCATTTCTATTCCGCCGAAGGTGTACAGCGCAAATGTCATGGCCAGCAGTGGCGCCAACACGCCTCGGGGAAAAAAGCCTCCTTGCGCGGTGTATTGCGCCGGAACGCGTCCGCCTGCCAACAACATTCCGCCGATAATGATGAACGTCACCATGGTGACGAGTTTCACCATGGCGAACCAGAATTCAAAGCGGCCATAGTCCCCGACGCTGCGAAGATTGACTACGATGAGCAAGAGTGAGAACAGCGCTATCCATACCAAGGCCGGAACCGTGGCAAACCAATAGCGCATGTAGGTTGCAGAAGCGACCAGGTTGGCGCCCACTGAGACGGAAATGGCGACCCAGTATCCGGCGCGCGAGATAAATCCGGCCCATGGACCCAGGTAAAGATCGGCGTACAAGCCAAAAGATCCGGCGGCGGGATGCGCGCTGGACAACTCGCCGAGCGCCATCGTGACGGTCCAGCTGATAAAGCCGGCTAAGAGGAAGCTGAGGATGACGCCAGGACCGGCGATCTCCATAGCGGCGGCTGAACCCAGCAACAAGCCGGTGCCGATCGAGCCGCCTACGGCAACCATGGCCATTTGGCCGGCGCTGAGCTGGTGGCGGAGTCCGCTTTCCTGGGCGGTCGCGTTTTCCTGAAGCACTGCGCGACCTATATCAGAAACCTCTTATTTCCCAAAGAGTTATTCTGCCGATGACCTTCGTAATCGCGCCTGGGCGTTACGTCGTTGCCCGCTCTAGTAACCTGCTCCTAGACTCTGTATGGGTTACTCCGCGCGGCGCTAGCTCTCATGGCAGACACGGTAAAGCGAATGGACCGGATCGAGATCTCAAAACGCGTGGAGCGGGCTGAGAAGCTTCTCCAAAAGGGAAAAACCGCCGAAGCATTGGAAGACTACCTGCAAGTTCTGGCGGCGGAGCCCGGCAATGACATGGTGTGCCAGATGGCTGCCGATCTGTGCTTATCCCTGCAGCGCATTCCTCAGGCCGTAAAGCTGCTGGGCGACCTGTACCAGCGCCAGATCGAGGCAGGCGATGCCACCCGGGCGAGCCTGACCTATAAGAAGCTGGCTCGCTTCGTGACTCCGACCTGGGAACAGAAGCTCCGGTTCGGAGAGTTGCTGGAAAAGTCCCACCCGAAGCAAGCGCTTGAGACCTACGAAAGCGTTTTTCAAGAGTTGGCGAAACAGGGGCGTAAACAAGATTCACTGGCGGCTTTGAAGCGGGTTCTAGCTTTTGACTCCAGCGAAAAGAATTTGCAGCTTCTGGGAGAACTTTCCTCCGAACTGGGAGAGAGCAAAGCTGCGGCTGCGGCATTTCTGAAGATTGCGCAGCTGACCCAGGCTGGGGGTGGGGACGCGGCACCATGGATGGAACGCGCCTACGCGGAGGACTCTGCTGATCCTCAGATCGCCTTGGGGTACAGCAAAAACCTGCTGGAGCAAGGGCAGTCGGGCGCTGCAATCTTCGTACTCGAGTCTCAAGTCAGTGCTGGTTCTTCTTCAGAGGAGTTGCGCGACACCTTCGCGAAAGCGCTGCAAGCTGCTAATCGCCTCACCGACGCTGAGCCGATCCAGTGGCAACTGTTCGAGGCAAATCCTGCGCGCGTGCAAGAGATCGCAAACCTGATCGGGCTCTTCATCGATGCTCAGCAGGATACCGAGGCTGTCGCCCTGGGACGGAAGCTGGAGCAATACCATCGCCGCAAGGGGGATCGTCGGGCTTTCCTCACTATGATTCAGGACATCGCGGCGCGGCACCGCGCGTCTCCTGAACTACTCGAGTTCATGGGCGAGCAGTTCAACGCATCGAATCGAGAGAGCGACTATTGCCAGACTCTACTCAAACTGTTTGATCTCTACTGCAGCGTAGGAAACTATGCAAAAGCGGCTGATTCTCTTGATCGCGCTGCCGAGGTGGATGCATACGAGCCCGGACACCACAAACGGCTGGAAATGTTGCGCGGAAAGATCGACGACAACCGTTTCAAGGTTATCGCCTCGCGCTTCTCCAGTATGGCCGATGCAGCCGCGACGCCGGTTCCGAATCAGGACAAGATGTTGGGTGCGGCGGCTCTCCAGGATCTGATGCTGCAGGCGGAAATTCTGGTGCAATACGGCATGCGCTCGAAAGCCGTCGAGCGCCTGCAACGGATTCAAGAACTGTTTCCTCGCGAAGAAGAGCGCAACCAGGATCTGCGGCAGTTGTACATGACAGCGGGATTGAATCCGCAATATGCGTCTTCAGGGCCGGTCCAGCCGGCCGCATCGTCGGTTCCCGCAGAGCCACGGGCGGCGCAGGCTGGGGTGTCACAGGCTGGATCGGCACAGTCCAGTGAAGCCGCTGACGTGAGCAGCTTTGCGCGTGTGGCCGAGATCACCCGCAAGCTCTATCGGCAAAGCAACGCGGACTCGGTGATGTTGACCGCGGCCAAGGAAATTGGATCGCAATGGAAGGTGAGCCGGTGTGTGGTTGCCATGCGCAAGCCCGGATTGCACACCACCAGCGTAAAAGAGTATTGCACCGAAACTAGCAAGCCGGGGGAAGCACGGGCGCTGGAAAAAATCGCCACCACGGTTCACGATCTGGCGATCAATCGTGGCGGCACTCTCACGATCGCGGATGCGCAGTCGAGTTCAGACTTGCAGGCAGTTCGTGAAGCGTTGTCGCAAATGGCGGTTACTTCGCTGCTGGCTTTGCCTCTGAGCGACGGGGCGGAACACGTTGGGCTCCTTCTTCTGATGGACAGCAAGGCGCGGGCCTGGGGATCCAATGACGTGATGGTGCTCAAAACCATCAGCGACCAGATTGTTATTGCGCTGAACAATGCCGGTCTTCGGCGCCTGGTCAAGAATCTCTCGGTTACCGACGAGCGGTCGGGTCTGCTGAAGCGGGCTTCGTATCTCGATCTGCTGATGGCGGAAACTCGCCGCAACGCCCAGCAAAGCACTCCGCTTACCGTTCTGCTGATGCAGTTTGGCGAAAAGTCCGCAATGCTGAAAGAGTTCGGCGAATCGGCGGTCGAGGCTGTGATGCAGCAAATTGGCCAACTCTTTGCCGCCAATATCCGGCAGAACGATCTCGCATTTCGCTACGAGACTACGACCATCGCCATCGTGCTTGGGGAGACGCCGGAAAAAGAAGGCGTCATGGCAGCGGAGAAGCTGCAAAGACTGCTCGCTCAAGTGCGAATGCCAGAAAAGCAAGATCCGGTCCACTTCAATGCGGGCTTGGGGGAGGCGGTGGTGCGCGGGGAGTACGACCCCGTGGACATCGTGACCGAAGTGATCAATCGGGCCGAGCAAGCGCTCCAAACCGCGAACGGGCAGGGCACGGGGAAAATCGTCGCACTAGCGGCATCGTACGCGGCCGCGGCAGTTGCTTAGGATTGAATCGTTGATTACGCATTCCTGTTGCGACCCTCGCTGCTCCATCTCCCTGAGGTGATGTCTTAGTCGATTATGCACGTTACAACGAGAATTTTGTTCTCGTTGTAACGTCAAGTGGCTGCATCCGTTGGAATTCAACGGGATATCAAGGGGTGTGTCCGAAGTGATGTTGATGTGCTTGCTGAATGTAAGGAGTCAGCTCGGGTAAGGACTCGCTCACCCGATAGCCTGGTCCTCTCCATCG
>Ga0210401_10006422_pt1 | contig 11914 bp, 12 predicted proteins | sample IncBWH32MmetaG_FD_150866 | JGI IMG/M metagenome (GOLD analysis project Ga0210401, IMG submission 150866) | Forest soil microbial communities from Barre Woods Harvard Forest LTER site, Petersham, Massachusetts, United States - Inc-BW-H-32-M | ecosystem: Environmental > Terrestrial > Soil >... | reverse complement strand
TACGGCTCCGTCGCGGTCAAAGAGTAATGACTTCGTTCAATCACGGCACGATGGCTAACGCCATGCCCGACTCCATCGGCGCGCAAATGGCATTTCCGAACCGCCAGGTCGTTGCCTTTTGCGGCGATGGTGGTCTCTCCATGCTTCTGGGCGATCTCCTAACTATCGTGTCCGAAAAACTGCCGATCAAGATCATTCTCTTCAACAACTCAACACTGGGGATGGTTCGGCTGGAACAGATGGTTGGCGGTTATCCTTTCTGGGGGACCGAAAATGACAACCCCGATTTCAGCGCCGTGGCAAGAGCCATCGGTTTCCACGCGGAACGGGTGGAGCGAAAAGGAGATGTGGCCTCTGCAATCGAGCGCGCCTTTGCACATCCGGGACCAGCGCTACTGGATATCACCACCGATCCAAACGCCATGTCCGCTCCGCCGAAAGCAACCTACGAGGAAGCGCGTGGATTTGCATTGGCGATGACTAAGATGGTCCTGGACCATCGCGGCGACCAGGTGCTCGAACTCGTCAAGGACAACATTCGCGGAATGGTCTAAGCTCATGTCGGGACGCGCGTGTGGCCGTGCTGCAAGCCGGAAAGGTCCACTTGACCGGCTTGCCAGCGCGGCTTACATGGGCGGCATACGGCCGCCGCATGGGGCCGGATCCTGCCAGCATGAACGACACAACCATCGGCGGCGTACCGGCCAATAACGCCGGTGGCATGTGATGCCGGCCAGCGATCGATTCGTGCCATTCGATCGTCGCCATGAAAAGACGACCTACTAGAGCATCTCGACGATGAACGTAAGAACCGCGAAAAATGGCCGCTACGTGATCGATGTTCTTTGGTTGTACGATCACCTTCGGGATACACCGGTAAGGGCTGGCATCGGTGCATAGCGCACCAAATCGCTGATGCGATGCCGCACGACATCCTCGCCAAGTATCTCGATGAGATCGGTCTTAAGTTCTTGCGGAGTTCCCCTAGTAAGCTCTTCGTCTACAGCATCCGAGCTGGGGGGTACATCCGGACGGCCGAGGCGGGTGGGGTCTGCCGATAGGAATTTATGCATGATCTTCTCCGATTCGTAGGCGCGCTATGAAAAAGCAAAATTCCGATGCCGGATCTCCGAATTCTGCATCAGACAGGCGGCGGTTAATAGCCCGTTCCCATCGATCATATTTTCGTTTGACTAATATCACCTTGCTAGTTACAGGACGGTTCCCTCGTGGACGTCTTCAAACAACTGGATGTTGTCTCGATAGTCGACGTCTACTCCAACGAGCACCGGGCCGGGCGTATCGAAGGCCTTGCGCAGGGTTGGTGCAATTTCATCGGGCTGCTGAATTTGGAGGCCGGTGGCGCCGAAAGCTTCGGCGTACTTGACGTAATCCACCGGACCAAAATCAACTCCCGATGTGCGATTGTACTTAATTCGTTCTTGCGTGCCCACCATGTCGTAGTGTCCGTCGATCCAGATCATGTGAACCAGATGGGAATTCAGACGCACAGCTGTCTCCAGCTCATTTGCGGAGAATAAGAATCCACCGTCGCCGGAGATGGAGAGCGCCTTCTCGTGCGGACGGGCGAGGGTGGCAGCGATGGCCCAGGGGAGGGCCACGCCGAGCGTCTGTTGACCGTTGGTGATGAGAAACTGGCGTGCGCGAAAGCTAAAGAGATAGCGGCACAAATACATGCTGAAGCTTCCCATGTCCGAGCACACAGTTACATCCGGCGTCAGTATTTTCTGCAGCTCGCTGATCAGTCGTAAAGGATGAATGGGGACGCCAGACTTTGCCGCCGCCTCAGCCATCAGCCGTCTTCGATCCTGAGCGATCAAGTGCAGCAATTTGGCAGATTCGGCAGCAAGTCGTGGACGATGGAGGAGCGGTGACAGCGCGTCGAGTGTCTCTTCGATATTCCCAATCAGCTCGACCGCTGGAGAATAGTCGTTTTCGATGTTGGCGGGTGTTGCATCAATGTGAATGATCGGCCTTTTGTTGCCCTTATTCCATAAGGCTGGCCAATACTCAACCGCGACATACCCGATGGTAATGACGACATCGCCTGAGTCCAGCAAGGCATCCGCCGGCTGATTGGCAAGTTGCCCAACCCGACCACCGAAGCGGGGAAAGTCTTCCTGCGAAACTGCGCCCGCGGCCTGGAATGTCCCAACAACTGGCAGCGCGGTGGTTCTCAGCAGATTATGAATCGCCTCGGCAGATCTCGGCTTGCTGGCCATCAATCCCAGAAAAATCACCGGGGATTTCGCGGAGTTGATGAGACGCGCCGCCTCAGCAAGAGATGTCTTGGCCGCGGGGCCCTGGCCGACGAATGTCGAGAGCGCGATGGGATTGCATTGTGCCTCAGCGGTCATGATGTCGATAGGAAGGCTCACAAACGCTGCACCGGGGCGGTCAGCCTCGGCTGCCCGAAACGCAGCGGACAGCACTTCTGCTGTAGCCGCAGGAGAATCAATCTCTGCCGCGTACTTGGTTACCGGCCGGCAGACGCCCACCGAATCCAGCGTTTGGTGATGAGACCTCAAGCGGTCGGCAACAGCCGCGGCGCCTCCGAGAGCAACGACGGGGTCACCCTCCGTATTCGCGGTGGCGAGGCCGGTAGTGAGATTCGAGACCCCCGGGCCTGAGGTGACAATTGCAACTCCTGCCTTTCCGGTCATCCGCCCGATTCCACCGGCGATAAACGCAGCGTTCTGTTCGTGGCGGCACACTACAGTTTTTATGCTGGAGTCTCGAAGTCTGTCAAAAACTTTGTCTATCTTTGCTCCGGGAACGCCAAAAACCTGCTTCACGCCGCGGGCTTCCAGCATCTCTACCACTATGTCAGCCCCAGTCTTTGTCTCAGTCTCAGAAGAAAGGTTTGCTGGTAAATTTGCGATTTGTTCTGCTGTAGCCAATTCTTGGTCCTTTATTTTTGATTTACTCCGCCTTTGCGAGGTCGGAGGCTGGATCTCTGCTGAGATCGGTTGTTAGGAACGATCCTGCCTCGGGCAGGCGAATGTCGTACTCGGACAGGATTTGTATGCGTGCGCGAAGCTGCTGCGCGGAGCACTCCAGGACGTGGCCGCCCTTTGTGCGGTCTTTAGAAATGAAGTGAAAGTGGTATCCCGGCACGCTGAACGAACTCGAGTACTTCGGAGACCAAAGGCAGACCAGCGTGCCCTCGACGTTTTGAAAGTCGAACTCCAGTTCCGTTTTCGCAGCATCTAGTAGCCGAGATCCTTGCGGAACAGGATGCACTGCACGTGCATGCACCGCGTTAAAAATGCCATCCACACGTATAGCGTAGAAGAGATTCTCCGAAATTCGATGTGGATCGCAGGCCAGTTCAATCTCTTTCAAACATTCGACCTTATCTATTTGAAAGACTGCATTTTCGCGAAAGTGTGTTACAGAGGCGAAAGGAACGAGGAAGTCATCCGACCGGCGCCCTACGCTTCCTGTAGCTTGATATATTTCACCGTCGAGAATAATCATCTCGCCATCGAGCCCTTCAAAAGTGCCGAGGCCAAAGTCACCGTTTTCCAGAAGAATCGAAGAAAGAACGGAACCGGCATAGACACCTTCGACCAGAGCGGTTGAAGTTGAAATCTGGTACATGCGGCGCGGTGAGGAGAGCATGTATTCCCTCAGAGCCGCGCCTACCAGGCTGTCGAGCGAAGTGTTGCGTTGCGTTGAAAGTTGTCGCGCCGCAACTGCAATGGACGGCGCTATTGTCACTGCAAGGTTTGCCATATTTGTTTTTCTATCCATTCGCGTGTGACTGAACTGTGGCCTCTATCAACTCCGGTTCCGTCTTGTACTCCGCAGGTCTGCCATCGACGTTCAGCGACTACCCACGGCTTGCATGATCTGCCCCATCTCCATCGCGTTGCTCGAGGGCATTTCCTGCAGGGATATGGCCAGCTGATCCGTCGGGATACCGGTGAGGCACTGGAACATCGACCACAGTTGCTTCAGCATCGCAGTCTTGTCCTCATCGGTGTGGCCGCTTCGCAAAACACAGTTCAGCGCCCCGGTCGGAGCTGCCTTGCCCCCTGTGTATCCAGAACCCTTGGGATAAGAGATGAAGACCACTCGAACGAAATTCTCGGGGACCTTCATAATCGCGGTGTGTATCCGAGTGATTTCCCTTGCGATCTTTGCCTTCGTCTCATCGGACACAAATCCCTCTTCAGTGATAGCGGTATACAACGGCATTCGCGGTCATCTCCAAAAGATTGTTTTCGAACCGATTCCTCAAATTGCCTGCCGGCACGAATGTGCACGAATCGTGCCAAGTCAGTGATCGACCCGACGAATAGGGAAATGATTGAGATAGAGAGGATAGAAACGCCAGATGGAAAACGACTTTATCGGCCACGGATGAAAGTGCCGTCAGTGTCAATAACGCGTCAACTCTGTTGAGCACAGAATCTCATTGCCCAAGACCCACATTTTCCTCGAGAGCCGAAATGCGGCCTGTAGATCGCAGGATATGGTTCGCCATGCGCGATGAAGCCGGATTCTCGAAGCAAGCCGCCTTTTGGCAGGCGACGTGCATTTGCTGTCATGCGATGCCCATGGACATGTGAAATGCAAACCCAAACCACCAAGAATGATCGGCGCACCGGTATATCCAATCACCAGAGCGCAGTTCTCGAGATGCAGGAAGTTCTGTCAGTCCGATTGCCGTACTTTTTTCAATGTGCGTTTCGATTGCTGCGAAACGTAGCTGACGCCGAGGATGCCGTGCAGGAAGCTTTGCTGGCCGCTCACGCACACATCGATCAATTCAGAGGGCAAGCGCAGATGGCCACCTGGCTGACCGCGATTGTCCGCAACTGTGCGCTGATGCAATTGCGCAAACGGCCCCGCCAGATCCATTTGCCTTTGGATGAGCAGACGGGAGACGAGGAAAAATACTTCGTTTGGGAGAGGATCGCGGACACGCGTCCCAACCCCGAAGAGGACTGTCGCAATTTGGAGCTTAGAGCGCGCCTGCAAAAATGCGCCGTACAATTGTCGCCTACTTTACGGAAAACATTTCAGCTTCGTGTCTTGATGGGCTTCTCGATCTTTGAGACGGCTCGAACTCTGGGATTGCCACTCGGAACAGTCAAGGCACAACTGGCGCGCGCTCGAGCAAAGATTGCGAGTCACATGCGGTCAGCGCTTGCACCAAGATCGCGTAGCCCCCACAGGCCACACCGGTAGTTTGACTCGCTGGGCGACGCGGGTTCACTGAACCTACATTGACGTGTTGAACATGTTCTCAAATTCGCATCTGCATCGTCAGGTCTTGAATGCCGGGCTTGATGTCGAGGCTGACAGTGTCACCGATCTCGACATCAGTGTGCCCCATCAAAGCACGAAACATTCAGCGATCCTGGACTTTCGGTTTGGCATCTGCGTTGCTTCTCTGACGCGTGGAGGGGTCGGCTTGAAACGCGTTCATGTCCATCTGGGTGTTGCAATCGGCATCGCGTTAGCCTTTGCTACGCCGGTCTGGAGCCAGAACAATCGCGCGCCGGCAAGGGCAGCAACAATTATAGGTACAGCCACCGATGCCAACAGCGGCGCGGTCCCGAACGCGACGGTTGTTCTCAAGGAAGTTGATAACAATGACTCTCGTACGATCGTAACAACCGAAAACGGATCGTTCGAGTTTCATAATGTGAAATCGGGCATTCCGTATCAGCTCAGCATCAGCGCCAAAGGTTTCGCGGACTGGACATCTCCCTTGATCACACTCAGTCTCGACCAGTTCAAGATTGTGACCGGCATCCAACTGCGAATTGCAACCGAAGTTACTACGGTTGATGTTCATTACGATCCTATTCAGGTCGCAACCGAGCAGCTCAAGGCTGAGGAGAAACAACGGGTGTTCGGAATCATTCCGAACTTTTACGTTTCTTATGAGAGCAACCCAGCACCGTTAACCCCGAGAATGAAGTTCAAGCTAGCCCTGAAAGTCTCCACAGATCCAGTCACCGCGGCCGGAATCCTTTTGGTCGCCGCTGCCAGGCAGGCTGGAAACAGCTTGAATTACGGTCAAGGATGGGAAGCATATGGAAAGCGTGTTGGCGCAACCGCCGCCGATGGTTTTTCCGACATCCTGATCGGCGGCGCCATATTGCCATCGCTGCTGCACCAGGATCCGCGCTACTTCTATCAGGGAACAGGCACGGCCGGCTCGCGAATCCGCCACGCGATGTTCAGTCCATTTATTTCCAAAAGTGATAACGGAGAGTGGGAACCGAACTACTCGAGTTTGGGCGGAGATTTGGCGTCATCGGCTCTCGCAAACCTTTACTATCCCCGGTCCAATCGAGGTGTTGGGCTCGTCTTCGGCAATTTTGCCATCGGGACGGCTGAGCGAATTGGCGCAAGCGTTGCCCAGGAGTTTCTGGTCGGCAAGTTCACCCGAAGGGGTGGTCACGTGAAATAGCGCAGCAAGTAACAAAGCTTATTGGTCGAATGGGCGGCACACTCGAATGAATTCCAACTTGACTGAGAGAACTAAGAAACGGAACCTCCGATCAGCATGGTCCAGAAAACCGGACTGCGGCGTCGCTCGCGTGGCCTCCACTCGCCTGCCTACCACGTTCGGCGTGTTCGACCTGATCGGCTTTGAAGGCACGAATGCAGACAAACAAGAGCGTGAAACTGCTTTGGCGATGATGCTTGGCAATCTGCGAAATCGAACACCTTTGCTACGCATTCATTCTCAGTGCTTGACCGGAGAAGTGCTCGGATCGCTGCGCTGCGATTGCCGAGGGCAGTTGGAACTCGCAATGTCGGCCATTGCAGACGAGGGATCGGGTCTAGTGATCTACGAGCATCAGGAGGGCCGTGGCATCGGACTCATGGCGAAGCTGAGAGCCTATGCCTTGCAGGACCAAGGTCTCGACACGATCGAAGCGAACGAAGCTCTGGGATTCAACGCCGACTATCGTGATTTCAGCCTGGCCGTCGCTATTCTGCATGACATTGGGGTCGACCGTGTCCGTCTGATGTCAAACAACCCGGAAAAAGTTGAAGCACTTACAAAGGGTGGAATCGAAGTCATCGAACTGATTGCCTGCGAAGCACCGCCAAGCCCTTATGCATTGCCATACTTGCGGACCAAGAAGAGAAAGATGGGCCATTCGCTCACAATCATGTGAACGATTGGAAAACTGGCCTTAATCGGAGCACCTATGTTTAGTCAGCAATCTAGCGCAGTTGACCTACTTGTTTCGTCCGAGGTTTCGCGTGTGCCCAGTGGTGATGAGCGCTGCCTTGTTTCCCACGCAGTGAAGTTCGCCGAGATCGAGACGTCGCTTAGGATGTTGCGATCAGGGCGAATGATCGTCATTGCCGATGATGAGGACCGTGAGAATGAAGGTGACCTCGTGATCGCGGCAGAGATGGTCACTCCTGAAGCAATCAATTTTATGGCTACCTACGCCCGCGGTTTGATTTGTCTCGCAATGACCGGCGAGCGGCTTGACCGGCTGGAATTGGAACCCATGGTCCTTCACAACACCGCGAACCTGGGCACAGCGTTTACCGTCTCGATCGATGCACGAGGAAGGGGTGTAACCACCGGTATTTCGTCGTACGATCGTGCGCAAACCATCTTGGCTGCGGTCGACCCCCGAACTCGCCCTGAAGACCTCGCGCGCCCTGGTCACGTGTTTCCCCTGCGCTCCCGGCCCGATGGCGTCCTCGAAAGACGTGGCCAAACAGAAGCGTCTGTTGACCTCGCACGATTCGCAGGGCTGCACCCCGCCGCGGTGATCTGCGAAATCATGAACCGCGATGGCAGTATGGCGCGCGGCTCCGATCTGGCAAGGTTCTGCTTCGAACATGGCTTGACGATGGTCACTGTAGCTCAACTCGTTCGCTACAGGCTCGAGACAGAATCAGATCAACCTCGCATCCTGCTTCCAACTGGGGCATATAGGCGCGGCCCAGACTGGGAGAGATTATTGGAAGAAGATACGATGCACGAAAATTCAATTAGTGGAGACCTGAGATGACTGACATTATCGCGGAACGCTCTGGAAACATCCTGAGGATCCAGTTAAATCGTCCAGACAAGAAGAACGCAATGACTTCGAGCATGTATATCACGATGGCGGGGCTGCTTGAGGACGCGGGGAAAGACGATCAAGTACGTGTTGCTCTTTGGCATGGCGCCGGCGATTCGTTCTGTGCAGGCAATGATCTCGAGGACTTCATAAAGAATCCGCCGGCGGCAGGGGAAAGTCCGCAGTCGCGATTGATCCATGCGCTGATCAATTTCGAAAAACCGCTGGTTGCTGCCGTACAAGGCGCCGCGATTGGCGGCGGAATGACCATGTTGGCGCACTGCGACTTTGTTTATGCGGGGGACAATGCGATGTTCCAGCTGCCTTTTGTGAACTTGGCGCTGGTACCGGAATTTGGAAGCAGCTATTTGCTTCCGCTGCGATTCGGATACCTACGCGCCGCCGAACTGATTCTGCTGGGACAGTCGTTCGGCGCCTTGCGAGCGGCCGAGCTAGGACTAGTCACAAACGTTATTCCTGATCAGGAACTACTGGCCACAGCAACGGAAACCGCACAGACCTTGGCGGAGAAGCCCGCTGGTGCAGTGCAGGGTTGCAAGCGGCTCATGAAGGAGGCATTCCGTGAACAACTGGAGCAAGCAGTGAAATTCGAGAACCAGGTGTTTGCCGAACGAGTAAGGTCCGACGAGGCCAAGGAGGCATTCAGAGCGTTTTTCGCGAAGCGCAAGCCGGCATACCACCCGCAATGAACGGTGTGATCGAATTGCTCTCGCACTTCCAAGTGTCGCCCTTGAGATTACACATCCCGCATGCCTGAGTGGCGAAACAATTGTACGATTCCAACATTGCGCTCCAGACCTGGTGTCTGGCCCGCAATGCCGGGTGGATTACGGCCTGGCTGGCTCTCCATAACGAATTTCCCCGCAGAAAAAATTCCGTGGTCGGCCTGAGCCAGAGTGACGATTCGCTTGCCGGTGCACTTCCGCGCCTGGACGATCAGTTCAAATCCATCACCTAGTCCACTTTTCGCGAATCGATGCCTCTCCCGCCCAATTGTCGATGGTAAGGATCTAATCTCCTAAAGTCTGGTTCGGCCAGCCTAAAGTTTGATTGCTCCGGGTGAAGCAATAACGGTAAGCTGCCCACATGTCGGTGGACCGAACGTCCAAATTGATCGCGATCGTTGATGACGATGAGGCCATGCAAGATTCAATACGCGACCTGATGGAAGCGGCTGGCCTGGTCGCACGATGTTTTGGATCCGCGGAAGAATTCCTCGAATCCGATTTGCATTGCGCGGCTGCGTGCCTGATTGTTGATATCCGTATGCCGAAGATGTCGGGCTTGCAGTTGCAGGCCAGATTGAAAGAAGAGGAACGTAATATTCCGATCATTTTCATAACGGCTCATGGAGATGCCAGGATGAGAATTCGAGCGATGAGAGACGGTGCAGTCGAGTTCCTCACAAAACCGTTCGATCATCACTTGTTACTCAAAAGGGTGCGCGCTGCACTTGATATGTGAACAACCGCGGATTATCGCAGTCGGCTAGGCGCCTTAAGAGGTTTCTGTGGGAGAACATGCAGCAGTCATGAACCCGGGGCTGGATCAGGGCGAGCGAACGTTTGAGCGGATCATCGGCAATAGCGCTGCCCTCGAATCTGTTCTCGAGCAAGTGGAGCAGGTTGCGCCCACAGACTCGACCGTCCTCATCGAAGGAGAAACCGGTACCGGAAAAGAGCTCATCGCCCATGCCATTCACAATGCAAGCCAGCGCTGCGGCCGCGCATTCATAAAGCTCAATTGTGCCGCGATTCCGCTGGATCTTTTGGAAAGCGAATTGTTCGGTCACGAGAAGGGAGCCTTCACCGGTGCGATTGCGCAGAAGATCGGGCGCTTCGAAATGGCTGATAAGGGCACACTGTTCTTGGACGAAGTAGGCGACATCCCTCCAGCGCTGCAGCCGAAGTTACTGCGCGTCTTGCAAGAGCAGGAGTTCGAGAGATTAGGCAGCGGTAGAACTCACAAAGTGGATGTTCGGCTGGTAGCTGCAACCAATCGGAATCTCGTGAAGATGGTAGCGCGCGGGCAATTTCGCAGTGATCTCTACTATCGCCTGAACGTCTTCCCCATCCTGTTGCCTGCATTGCGCGAGCGCCGGGAAGACATTCCCGCGCTCGTAACGCACTTCGTGAACATCTTCAGTCGCCGCATGGGGAAACACATCGATAACATCCCTTCAGAAATGATGGCTGCCTTCCAGTGGCATTCCTGGCCTGGCAACATACGCGAATTGCAAAACTTGGTGGAACGTGCGGTGATCCTTTCGCGCGACGGTGTGCTCTCAAACCCTCTGCACAAGAGGCAACCGAGCGCCATAATTCTCAGTTCCAATGCACCGTCTTCACTATCGCCGATGAGCTGGGAAGATTCAGATCGCGTTCTGGTCGTGGAGACGCTTGAGCAGGTCGGCTGGATCGTCGGCGGACCTCGCGGGGCAGCCGCCAAACTGGGACTGAAACGAACCACGCTGCTGGCAAAGATGAAGAGACTAGGGATCTCACGACCTATCGCTGAGGAAGTTGTTCTCGGCCGGGGACAGGGAGATGTTCAGATTTGAGCCGCCGCGTGAACTGCGCTACGACGAACACGACACCTTATGGCGCTGGGAACTGTTCTGACTGGAATCCTGTTCTCGGGGCTTCCCATCGCCCTCGCCGTTGATCCGGACCGCCGGATCTCCCAGTATGGTCACACGCTGTGGCGCATCCAGGATGGCGCCATCTCTCCCGCCACAACTATTGCCCAAACCACCGACGGGTTTCTGTGGGTAGGAACTGCGCAAGGGCTCATGCGTTTCGGTGGAGTCCGGTTCATGCCGTGGCAGCCTCCCCAGGGACAGAATCTGCCGGGCACACATTTCTCGGCTCTGCTCGGTTAGTGACACGGGCGTGGGGTTGCCAGCGGAGAAGATGGAACAGATCCTTTCTGCCTTTTATACGACCCGGCCGCAAGGCAGCGGCATGGGGCTAACGATTAGTCGTTCCATTGTGGAGTCGCACGGCGGCCGTTTGTGGGCGACCGCCAACAGTGGCCGAGGTGCAACCTTTCATTTCACCTTGCCGACCCAGGCGACGGGGACAGCAAGTCAAGTCAATTAAAGCTTGTGACCGCAAATGAGGTCCCTGAATCCGCACATAAAATCCACGGGGCTCAACTTCCGCCGCTCAGGAATTCACTGAGGCGCGCTGCCCATTGCATCCAAGAGTTCGTCATGCGCCTGCAAGTAGTCCATTTGTGACTGCAGCAGGAGCGCCTTAGCCTCGTATTCCTGAGCCGTTGCGGCATCCGCCTGCGAGTTCAACGCCGCTCCCCGTATTAGTTCCTGCTGGCGCACGCGGCTCGACTCAGTGCGTAGAGCCAGCACTTCTTCCGATACCTTCAACATCTCCCGCGTTCTTTCCAGCTTGTTGTATGCGGTTTCGACTGACAACTCGACCGCATCCGTCAGCTTCGCCAGGTTCTCCTTCGCTTGGGAAAGCTGTGCCTGACGTTCACGCAGTAAGCCGTGCTTTTTGCCACTGTCGAACAGATCGTAGCCGAAGTGAACACCAAATGTACCGAAGTTGCGCGCCAGGAAGGGGACATTTTCCTGATAGCTGTAGCGGGCAAAGGCCTCAACATCGGGAACCCAGATATCAGTTTTGACCAAACGGACCGCGGCCTCCGCTTCTTGCACCTGGGCATGAGCGGCAAGGATCTCCGGGTGTGATGCCTTGGCAGCCGTAACACAATCTTTGGGCTGGCAAGTGTCCTGAAATTCGGGAACACCGGAATCCAGATCCAGAGCGGTGGCCAGCGGCAGGCCAATC
>Ga0210401_10006421_pt1 | contig 11915 bp, 9 predicted proteins | sample IncBWH32MmetaG_FD_150866 | JGI IMG/M metagenome (GOLD analysis project Ga0210401, IMG submission 150866) | Forest soil microbial communities from Barre Woods Harvard Forest LTER site, Petersham, Massachusetts, United States - Inc-BW-H-32-M | ecosystem: Environmental > Terrestrial > Soil >... | reverse complement strand
CTTTGGCGTGGCTGCGGTTGACCTGATCGCAGAGGGCCGGTTCGGCAAGATGGTGTGTCTGCGCAACGAGCACATCGAGGCTGTGGACATCGCGGAGGCGATTGGCCGGCTGAAAACGGTCGATCCCAACGGACAAATGGTTCACACCGCGAAAGCGATTGGCATTTCCTTCGGAGATTGACCTCTAACAACGAAACAATCGGCTTCCAACCGTGGAGTTGCGGGTCGAACCTAGAACCAGAAAGGCGTACAGCAGTCAAGCCGGAGCCACACCTTCCGTTGGGCTTTGTGCGTTACCGCGGTTCAGATGGAACAACGATGAACAAGTGAATGACATCTGGCGCATACGGTGATCAGGTTCAAATCGTCATCTGAGCCCTGCCGACTGCGCAAGTGTTTGTGGTGGACTTGCAGGTTTTGCCCGGAGCCACAGATTTGGCATCGCCAGGCGTCGCGGCGTAGCACCTGTTTTCGGAGGTGGTCGTAGGCCTCGGGATCAAGTCGGACGCGATGCTGTTTGGGCAGAACCCGATTCACGAAGCCTTCTCCGTTACTTCGTGCAGAAAGGCCTGCCGTTGATCTCCGGGAAGGAACTTGAAGAACCGTGACATGGACTGCAGGAGCACGGTTGGGTCTTCACCCTCGAGGTTCGCTCCCGCCAGGAAGTCCGCACAGATCATCTCCAGACAGTAGCCTCGCGACTTGTCCGTGCCCAGCATCAAAGCCGCGGTTTCGATTGCCTGCTCGACCACTGGAATCTGGGTCTTGTACAGCTTGAAGTAGATAATCTCCCACGGTTCCGATTCCCGCCCCGTCAGCTCCCGCTCCACCTCTCGCTTGAACTCATCTTTCGGCAGGAAGCGCGCCTTGTGCAGCCAGGTTGCACAATCGAACTCCTGCCCGTCCCTCCTAGCGACTTTCGCCAACTCGAGTCCTTTCGTCCATCCAACTTCCTTTAGATCTTTTCTAGCCTGTGGTGGCAGGTGCTCATGGATCGACATGAGGTAGTACGCCTTCCGCCTGGACTCCGGAAACCGCCTCGCCAGAAACTCGTCAAAAGACTTCAGGTTCTCCATCCTCCAATACTGTCCCGCCCGCACTTCGCACAGATATCGTCCCAGTTCCACGAACCGGGTGTCCCGCTCGGCTTCGGACCTTCGCTCCCAGGCCAGGATCTCGTCAATCTTGGTCAGAACGAATAGAGCCCGCTTCTGGTTGAGCTTGGGCAACATGGGCGGAATCCTAGTACGTAAGCTCGTCAAACAGACCAAAGTCCTCTGCTCCTGGGCGCCGCACCAGTGCTGCTTCGGTCAGGTCCGGCCGTCCCAGACAGAGACCAATGTAGGGACAACTGGTGCAGGGGTTCTGGGGAAAGCGGATGCCACTGTGAGGCAGGAACTCGGCCGCTTCGATTCTCTGGATTGAGTTCTGGACCAGATGGCCGAACTCTTCCCGTTGCTCGTCGCTGATGACAATCCGGAAGTACTGAATCTCGACCAGCCGCTTGCGGACAAACACCACCTGGGCTACGTCGGCGATACCCGTGACCCAGGAATAGCAAACCAGCTGAGGATCGAGAGCCAGAAGCCCAGATGGTTCCTCCGGGTAGCGGCTGGCGGTGGTCTTCCATTCCAGCAGACAGCGCGTACCGTCCAGCTGACCGACGGCATCTACGTAGGCCACGAAGTCGTTCTGGCCGGCCAGGGGTTTGCTGAACTTGACCTGCAAGTTGCCCCGAGGCTGACGGATCCGAATCCGATCGTCCTGGGCAAAGCGATCCAGCAACTGCACACCCGACTGCAGCATGCGGTCCCAGCTATCCCGCTCGGAATAGTGAATGCCGCTGTCCCGATGGATTGCCCATTCCCGATAGAGCACCGCGGCGGCATCCTGCCGCTGGAAGTAGGCAGCTACGGCCTGCTCGAATGCCCGGCCGAACAGCATGGCTGCCCGGGTGTCTTTCTCTTTCCAGCCGTCGAGATAGCGATGCTTGTAGCGGCGCGGGCAGGAGAGATACTGGTTGATCTGGGTGTAGCTGTAAGTCATGACGACACCTCAGACCCGCGAGGATCAAGGTCGGTAAAAATCGAGAGTTCTTCCCACCGGGCCGCCGGCGCGAAGCCATCGAAGTTGAGGACCGCGATGCCGTGAATGGTGACTTCGCTGACTTTGACGACGCCCCAGAGATCGACCAGGGCTTTGTCATCGATCTCGTTCTTTCCCAGCAGGTCGGCGTCATAGCCGAAGTCGCGCAGAAACCAACGCAGCTTCCACATTGCCTTGGTTGTGCAATACATCCGGCCGGTCATGAAACAACCGGTCAGATGCCTGGGCTTAAGGACGGCGAAGCGAATCTCGTAATAAGGCTTCTGCTTGTGCCAGCGATACTGGGCTCGATCCACCCGGACCAGGAAGATCCCGTCCGGAACCGAGTGAATGGCGTACACATCCGCTGGCCGGAGCGACTCGAAGTAGCGCCTCACGCCGCACCATCCTTATTTAGGGGATAGCTGTTGAGCTGGCAAAGGAGTGCATTGCGGTCTTTCTCGGCCCAGTCCGCCAAATGCGCTACAAAGCCTTCGACCTGCTCGCGTGAGGCTTCGCGGAGGGTCTTGGTGCCGCAGAAGTCGACAGCGTAAGACTTCACCAGGTTGGCATCGAGTTGATGCTGGCGGATGAGCTGGCAGAGGCGGTCACGGACCTTGGGGCCGCCATAGTTTCCGTTCTTGCCATTGACCGGCTGGGGTGGGAGCTTCTTTGACTCCCGCGAGGACGGAGCCGCTTCAGCGAATGAACCGATCTCCTCGACCGAGCAGAGGCCGATACCATAGGCCTTGCGCAGGGCACGGTTGACCGCCCGCGTCTCCGCCACGCGCATCTCGGCGCCGTGGACCAAGGGAGACACATTGGAGGGATCGGCGTCACCATAGCCGAAGAATCCCCTACACGCCCGCGACTTGAAAACCGCAGCTCTGAATACCCACCGAGAAGTCGCGGGATCGCTAGACTCCAGGACTGGGCGGCAGTGGATACCGGCGCAGCGGCGTCGCTCGGCAAGCCGAAGCAACCCAGCATGAGTAACGTACCAGCCGCCATCGAGAAACTTAATATCTCCGTTTGTGACAGAGATCTGATGCCTTTGAATCAGTTCCGTAAGGGCACGCAGGACAGATTTGGACAAGTCTCCGTAAAGTGACTTTGCGAATCTTGTTTCCCGTGCGAAATTGAATTGATGGGTTTTCATGGATTCTCCTCACAGCGAGGCCAGCTCAAAGAAATGCTGATGCACATGTACATTTTAAATAACTATACACATTTAGTCAAGGTGTGAGATGGTTGTCGCGAGGAAACCGGAGATCGACTGGAAGGCGGTTGGTCGCCGCGTGCGCGAACTTCGCGGATTCGACGTTCACCAGGCACACTTTGCGCGCGAAATCTGTGTCAGCCAGGGACAGCTCTCCAGATACGAACAGGGTCGTAGCGAAATAGGTGCAGAAGTACTTCTCCGGCTTGCACGTAAATCGGGAAAAACAATCGAGTGGCTGTTAACCGGCAAGGATAGAGTCCATTGAAAGCAAGCTGGAAGAGCTGATTGATCAGCTGAAGTAAACCGCCACGAATCGCGATTTTTGCTCGCGGCCAACTTTTGCCAGCTTCTTATGCCACCTTCTTAGAAGAGCTGTGCGAATTTGATTTTCAAGGGTTTTCTGGAACTGGAACTGCCATACGCGGCAAATCTGTGCCGGACTCGGCTCTGCATCTGCCCGGCACTCTTAACAGCAACAGCTATTCGACAGGCTTGAAGCGACTGCGAAAAGAACTACAGAAGCGCTTGAGCGCACGCAGAGTCGGCAAGGCAATTTACCTTCGCGGAATTTGTTACCCACATGCAAGTGCTCAGTCAAGAACCGATCCCGTAGAGTGTGCTTGCTGAGCTCGTGAATGTGCCCAACCGGAGAACCTGTTTATCAGGAGCAAGTGAAATTACGAAACGAACCCACTAAGCACCGTGTTTTCAACAGATGATCACTAGCTCCCTCATGGAGCCGCGCCCACGGACGAGATCGGCAGAAAAATGACGTCTCCCCAAAGCAGTGTCGACATATCAAGTGTAGACATCGCGGAAGCGGCTAAAAGGTCTAAACGTCAGTGCTTGTCGCCGGATTACCGATGAAGCCAACAAGTCGCTGTTTCAGGTAGAGAATGTGCGCATACATTTTTAAGAGAGGTCTCGGTACATTTATGTGCGCAATCCTCTGTCTGAGGAAGGTAGTCCACCCCGCAAAATCCACAATTCATCGCTGTTGTATCGTTTCTAACTGTGTGAAATATTGCCGCCCATTATTCGAATACAGCTTTCTGTTCTTGCTCGTGGCGGCCATCGCACTGTTTGCTGGCTGCGGACGCAAGGACGGTGTGAACGAAGTTGCCTATGTCTCCGTCCCCCAGGCTTTCCTGCGCGACCAGGTGGCTGCCGTTTACAACAAAACCGGGACAGTAAAAAACGGGGAAGTCGTACAAATCCTCGGTCGCGACCGGCGCTTCGCCCGCGTGCGCACATCCACCGGACTAGAAGGATGGCTGGAACAGCGTTTTCTCGTGAGCAAGGAGACCTACGACGCTTTCCAGAAGCTGGCGGGAGATGTTCACAACGATCCCGTCCAGGCCACTGCGATCGCGCACAACCAGACCAACATTCACCTGCAGCCGGAGCGTGACGCCGAGCACCTTTACCAGGTCGACCAGGGAGCAAAGCTGTCGCTGATGAAGCGCGCCAGCACCGAGAAGCCGCTGCCCAGCGGGCAAGCCCAGGCTGTCGGCACGCTAAAGCCAGGACAAACCCCGCCCGCTCCGCCCACCGAAGACTGGTGGCTTATCCGTGACGAAAGCGGACACGTGGGCTGGGTACTCGGGCGCATGTTGGATGTGGACATCCCGCTCGAGATTGCCCAGTACGCCGAGGGCCAGCGTACGGTCGCTTCATTTGTGCTCGACCAGGTCACCGACAGCGATAAAAAAGTCCCGCAGTACCTGGTGCTGCTCACCGAAAACAAAGATGGCATGCCCTTCGACTACAACCAGATTCGTGTCTTTACCTGGAACGTCAAACGTCATCGTTACGAAACCGCCTACCGGGAGCGAAATCTCAATGGCGTGTTGCCGGTGATGCTCTCCCACGAGAGTTTCGAGAAAGAAGGCGACCTCCCGACATTTGTGATCCGTGTGAAGGACGATGCGGGCAACGTCGTCGAACGCAAGTACAAGCTGAATACTCCGATCGTGCGTCGCGTGCTGGCCCCGGGAGAAGAGAAGACACCAGTCGTGACACATCAGTCATCGGGCTTAAGAAAGAAAAAGAGGCGCTGACAACCGTTGACTAAATTGCTCGCAGGAACCGTCCCGAAGCTGCCGGCCAACGACCAAGGGCCAACGACCACCAACCGTCGTTCGCTAACGCCGCGTTATTTTCGGCAACGGAGGCACCGCCGTCCCTCCGTCCATGGCGCGCAGCCAGTCGGAAGTCGCGTGCAAGAAGTGAGACAGGTAGATCCCGCCAAAGCCCTCCGGGTAGCGAGATAGATTTCGGATCGCGCGCCTCAACACGGACCGAGCCCCCACTGAATTGCCGTTTCCGTGGTGGTAGAGCGCAACCGCGACCTGAATCAGTCCTTGCAGGAACTTCTTCTCTGCCGAAGGAGCGTCTCGCCACGTGTCCTCAAGGACTTCGTGGGCGTCAAAAAAGGCGGCCCGATTGAATAGTTCGATACCTCTCTGGTAGTGATCCAAATCCACAACGCATTGTGGCACACCCGGAGTTCTGAGCTTGCGCAGGCGATTCGCCTGTGTACGTGAATATTTGGCGCCTTACCTCAACAGCGATAGACAGTGGCAATCTACAAATTTTTGTATTTCAGCGATCTAGGTCTCCATAGAATGACCTAAGTACCGGTGTATTTTCGGGTTCTCCCATACATTTAAGTCTTTTAAAATAAGTCACTTCACATAGACACTCGGACTGGCCGACCAATTGCCAGTACGGTAGACAAATCCTGTTGTAAGGTACCCGTCACTAGGGCTGTGCGCCGCTTTCGTTTCAAGACCTTGGTTCTTGGATCTCGGTGACCGACGGGCTGCGACAGCGACATCGAAACGGAGAAAATATGCACAAAACCGTGGGCAACTCCTTGTATCGAAGATTTACTTTGCTGGGCGCGCTGTCGTTCATCGTTTTAACCGCCGTTTTTGCCGGTGCTCAGGGCATCGTGACCGGCTCGATTTCCGGCACGATTGAGGACTCATCTGGCGCGCTGGTATCGGGCGCGAAGATCTCGGCCAAACAGATCGCGACGGATCGCGAGTACAGCACAGAATCAACTTCGACAGGAAACGTTTCGCTGCGTAATCTTCCCCCAGGCACCTACGATGTTCGAGTTCAGGCTTCTGGTTTCAGGACTTACGAAGGCAAAGGTCTCGTCGTCGCGGTAGGCAGCGATACGTCGCTGGGCGCGGTGAGACTGGAGATCGGTTCTTCCACAGAAACCGTGGAGGTGCAAGGTAATGCCCCCCTCATCGAGGCCACGACCGACCAGATATCGGCAACTTTTGACACCCAGAAGACGGCGAGTCTCCCGGTGGGCAACACGTTTGACTCCCTGGCGCTGTTTCTACCCGGTGTCGCCACCGCCGGTGACGCCAGCTTCAGCAATAACAACGGCGCGGAAATATCCGTGAACGGGCAGCGCGCCCGGTCCAACAACTATCAACTGGATGGCCAGAACAACAACGACAATTCCATCGGCGGCCCGTCGATCTTTTTTGGCAACCAGGACGCAATCTCTGAAGTTCAGGTGGTTACCAATTTCAGCGCCGAGTACGGCCGCAATATGGGTGGCGTGGTCAACTACGTGACCAAGTCGGGCACCAACTCTTTCCACGGCACCGGCTTTGAGTTCTGGCAGGGCAACACCTTCAGTTCGCTGGAGAACGAAGAGAAATCGCCCGTTTTTGGATTCTGCGCGCCGGGCCAGGACCCGACCGCAACCGGCTGCACTGTGCCGGTAATGCCGAAGTTCGTCGACAACCGCTTTGGCGGCACCATTGGCGGCCCCATCATCAAGGACAAGCTGTGGTTTTTCGGATCCGCAAACTTCGAACGGCAACGTTTCGCGGGTTCGCCCAGCTCTACTGGTACCGGCCTGGTACCCACGGCAAACGGTGTTCAGGAGCTGCTGGCCGACTTTCCCAACAGCCCTGCCGGCCCGCTTTATTCCTCGATCGGGCCTACGGCCGTCACTGCTGGCAACCCCACTTTCAGCCAGGTACAGGATGTGCTGGCCACGAATCAAGTCGATCCCACGACTGGGGTGGCCTTCAACTGCGTGACCCAGGGTGTAAACGGCTGCCAGCCCATCGAAATGGGAGTGATCAGCCGCTTTGTTCCGGGGCCCTTTAACGACTGGGAGGCCACGGGCCGAGTTGATATCCGGCTATCCTCCAAAGACAATTTTTTCGGCCGCTACATCTTTCAGAAAACGGAAAATGAAGGCGTCAACTTTGGCAACGGCATCTCCGTGGGAGACTGGCAGACGGTTCCGGGGAAAAGCCAGCAGATCGGCCTGGATTGGACGCGGACGTTTACCAATGCCTTCGTAAATCAGGTTCGAATCAGCTTTTCGCGAGCCTCGTCGTTCTTCAATGAGGGATCTTTTCCGCAGTGCAACAGCGCTGCTCCCCTGGATTGTCCCACGGACGTCATTCTGGCAGGCAGCGCGCCGCAAGACATCACCAGCTTCGGAGTGGCAGCCGGCTTCCCGCAAGGCCGGATTATCAACGTGTACCAGTTGCAGGACAATGCCTCCATGTCCAAGGGCGCGCACACCCTGAAGTTCGGCGCGGAAATCGCCCAGCAACGATCTCCGAATGTGTTCCTGCCCGAAAACAACGCCCTTCCCGTCTTCCTGTCGTTCAGCGACATTGTGGCCAACAACCCGCTGGAAACTCAGATCGCATTGGGAAATCCTAACCTGCCATTCAAGGAAAACGATCTGGCGTTCTACTTCCAGGATGACTGGAGGATTAAGAGCAACCTGACTTTGAATCTGGGTTTGCGTTGGGAATGGTTCCAGCAGGCAGCCAACCTCCTGCACGACCGTTCAGTCGCCAACATGACGGGTCCAAACCCGATCTGGAATCCTAGTTTGCCGCTCTCGCAGACCACTGTTCCCAGCGTCAACCAGGACCTCAACAACTTCAGCCCGGTAATCGGCTTCGCCTGGACACCGCAGTTTGCCAAGCGGGTGTTCGGAGAAAACAAGACCGTAATCCGCGGCGGTTTCCGGGTCGCCTATGATCCGACTTTCTACAACATGTTCCTCAATGAGGCCACCGCCGCTCCTGCGGTGAACCTCGCGAATCTTCTCGGGCCGGTGCTTGGCGGAACTGTGGTTCTGCCCACTTCCGGAACTTACTTTGGAACCCAGTTGGTTCCCTTCCTGACACCGCAGACGCCGAAAAGTGATCCGGGTTTTGCCAATCAGTTGCTGCTGCCTAAGAATTTTCACAACCCTTATTCGCAACAGTGGAACTTTGGCATCCAGCGCGAATTCACCAGCAGGATCGTCGGAGAAGTTCGCTACGTCGGCAATCACACGGTGGGCAACTTCCAGGAAGGGAATGGAAACCCCGACCTGGCGCCATTGGTCAACGCGGGCTTTGCCAACCTGGTTCCGTCCGGACTGACTCCGTGCGCCGACGCAACCGCACCGGGCTTCGGTTTCGCCAATTGCAATAAGAGCAATTTGATCACTTACGCGAATACCGCCTGGTCAAAATACAATGCCTTGCAGTCAGAACTGAGAATCGGCGGTTGGCACGGTCTTTCTGCGACGGTGTCGTACACTTACAGCCGGACATTCGATAACACCAGCGAAATTTTCAGCACGCTGGGCGGCGGCAACACGGTTTCGTATCCGCAGAATCCGTTCAACAGCGATCGGGCGGAGCGAGGACCCGCCGGCATCGACTTTCCCCACGTCGCCGGCGTAACCATGTTGTATGAGCTTCCCTTTTACAGGGCGCAGAAAGGTATTGTTGGACGGGTATTAGGCGGATGGCAGATCAACAGCACCTATCGCTACAGCACGGGACAGCCCTACACCACCATCGAAAACCACAACCCGAACAGTCTGTGTGACCCGAGTTCCAATTTCAGCACAACGCACGACGCCTGCCGCCCGATCCTGGCCAGCGCCGGCGCGCCTCTCGATTCTGTCGGACAATGCACCGATGCCACAGCCGCCGATTGTGGCCTGGTGGACTTTACCACCGGCGCCCCGGTGTCGCGGAGTGCAGTGCACTGGATCTATAACGACCCGGTTGCGGCCGCATTCTTCGGAACTCCGTTCGCGGGAGCAGGTCGCAACATCCTGCGCGGCCAGCCTATCAGCACGGCCAACGCGGCTGTATTCAAGAACTTTAAATTTAACGAGAAGGTCACGCTGCAATTCCAGGCGCAAGCCTTTAACGTGATGAACGTTCAATTCCGCGGCGTGCCCAATCCTATCTTGAATGACACCGGTCAATTCCAAAACACGAAGTTTAACGCTAACGGCGGCTTGACCTTTGCCGGCAGCACGGTTTACGACGGTATCGCCCGCCGCCGGCTGCTCTTTGGGTTGAAGCTGATTTTCTAACCGGAAAAACCAGAAAGACTGCAATTCAAAGCCGGCCTCGCGGCCGGCTTTTTTCTTGCACCATTTGGCAATTGAATATCTACACGGCGAGCCGTCAGTTGCGTTATCGTCCCAGGATTATGTAGTGCGAGCTTGCGGCCATAAAAAATATCATGGGCACCGACAGGAAGAAATTCATCCGCGACGCCAGAAATGCCTGACGCGCCAGCACCGCCGCGTTTGCCGGCGGACTGCCCGCCAGAGTTCCGCGGATGATCTTCTTATTATTGCGCCAGATAATTCCCCAAACGTTAAACAGCATGATGAACCCCAGCCCGCCTCCAATGCCGATGGAGAGCACGTGGTTGTCGTCCTGGCCGACGGGGGTGTAGTTCACGAACAGCCAGCCCGCGGCGCAAACCAGCACCGTCGTGATGGCGCCTAACACGTAGCCGCTTGGCGTCTTCGAGATCACAAAATACAGGATCATCGACGTCGCCACCCAGATCAGCAGAAACAGTCCGATCGTGCTTCCGGCCCCAACGCCCATGCGGTGGGCGGCGGCGGCGACGTAGATCTGGGACCAGTACCAGAAGCCCACAAATACCGTGAGCATGGCGCTCCAGCGAAACAGTTGCAGCGCCGGCATGGTCAAGTACTGGAATATCTTGGGCTTGATGCCGGCATCCACTTGCTTCATGAAGGGGACGTTCACCAGATTGAAAAAGTAGAGCAGTCCCACCCAGGTGATGCCCGCCAGCAGGTGAATCCAGCGCAGAATAAAGGCCAACGCTTCCGTGCCGGTGTGGGTGGGCATGACCCAGGCTGCCACCGAGGCACTCGCCCACGCAATCAATGAATGGTGCATAGAGGTGTTCTCCTTCACTCTGAGAGTCCGGCGCGAGAGCGTTGCTGAGACCGGAAAGTTGCGACTGCCTCTTTCACTGGGTCCGCTCTCTGAAGCCGAGAATGGTTGCACTTTGTGCGCAGCCATGTCAATCAAGTGGTTTTCCTACGTCTGTCCTCATTGCGGAGCGCGACGACTACGGGTTGCGCGGAGTAGAATCCAGCAGACGCTTTCGATTACCTGGATGTACTTCCGAGCGAGTCCGCACCGTTTCGGGAATGCTGTGCGCTTGAAATGTGGGGAGCAACGCCGTATCGTACAACCATTGCAGGGTGCAGCATTGTGCGCTAGCGTACAGGCTTTCACGCGTACGCATGAGAACGACGTTCCGCCGTCTCGTGATCGAGTACCGAGGAACGAATAGGGAGTAACGACGGTTGCAGGAGCGCCAGCGCAGTGTACAGCCCGCGTGGTCAGGACTAAGCAGCGGGAACACGTAGTCGGGACCAAGGAGATCGGCAATGGAAAATAAGCCGGCGCAAAATATCCAGGAATCCTTCCTTAACACAGCACGCAAGGAGCGATCCAATATCACAATCTACCTGTTGAGCGGAGTTAAGCTCACGGGTCGTATCCGCTCTTTTGACAAGTATTCCGTCGTGCTGGAAACCAACAACCAGGAACAACTGATTTTCAAGCATGCCATCTCGACCGTGGCTACGGGACGGCCTCTGCACGGTCATGGGGACAGGCCGGCCGTCATGGCGGCCGCTACAGGCGCTTCGTCAGGCACTTCGGTGGAAGCCGTAATACCGCGGGCATCCGGCACCGAGGGGTAGACGCTGCGCGAGACTGAGTGACTTCTGCGCCGGGAATCCAACGAATTGAGCGGGCGGCAATCCAGGTCATCCAGCAAGACGGGCGATAAAACCGCCGGCGGCCGTGCGCCCCGGGAACGCGCTTTCCTGGTCGGCATTGAGACCCGTACTCGCTCCCGCGGTGCGGCCGCGCCCCGGGCGAGTAACGGCCCGCTTAGCGCCGCTGCCCAGGCTGCGCGCGATAGTTCCACCAGTTCGCCTGGGACGAAGGCTCCTGCGATTCCCGAGTTCAGCGCGGAGGAATCACTCGACGAATTGCGTTCTCTGGCCGGCAGCGCCGGCGCGGAGATCGTAGGAGAATTTCTTCAGCGCCGCGATCGCCCTGACCCGGCCACGTTGATCGGCAGTGGAAAGCTCGAGGAAATTGCCGGCGCCACCGCTTCGGTCTCGGCGGATCTGCTCCTGTTCGATCACGACCTCACCGCATCGCAGCAGCGCAACATCGAAAAGCTGGTCAACATACGGGTGATTGACCGTACTCAGCTTATCCTCGACATCTTCGCCAAACATGCCCGCACT
>Ga0210401_10006420_pt1 | contig 11917 bp, 5 predicted proteins | sample IncBWH32MmetaG_FD_150866 | JGI IMG/M metagenome (GOLD analysis project Ga0210401, IMG submission 150866) | Forest soil microbial communities from Barre Woods Harvard Forest LTER site, Petersham, Massachusetts, United States - Inc-BW-H-32-M | ecosystem: Environmental > Terrestrial > Soil >... | reverse complement strand
AACGGCTCGCGACCGAGCACGCCGTGTTTGAAGATACCGGCAAAGGCGACGCGGTGCGCGAAGCCTCGCCACTGACCGCCGAGGGGCTCTTCCTTTCGAACTTTACCCTCATCCGCATGGGCAGCGAGCAGGCCGCGGCCAGCGACCCGGCCAAGCGCGACCTGCTGGCGCAAAAGGAAGCGCTCGAACAAAAGATTGACGAGCTGAAGTACCAGAAAGCAGCGATGGACGAGAACGATTACAAACAGCAGCTTACTCAGGAGTTGCTGCAATTGGCCAAAGTGCAGGAGCAGCTGGACAAGTGAAGACCTCGCCTATCGTGGCGCTGGTAACGGCGATTGCCGGCGCGGCGTTTGTGTGTGCCGCCGTGCAGGGCCGTGGCACCACGCGCGCGGGAAGCCCGGAGGACTGCCAGTCTCTTGAACAGCACGGGAAAGCCGCCGATGCGGCCGGTTGCTTCAAAATGCTTGCGACGTCAGCGCAGCCGTATCTGCGCGCGGAAGGACTTTGGGGGCTGCGTCAGTACGACCAGGCCAATGCCGAATTTCGCGCGGCCGTTGCGCAGGACCAAACCAATGCGATGTATCGCGTCCGTTGGGGCATGTTGCTTCACGAGCGGTTCAACAACACCGACGCGGAGGCGCTTTTCAAGGAAGCGATCGCGCGAGACGAGAAAAATGCGCCGGCCTACTACGGGCTCGCGCTTGTCAGCGCAGACGGGTTTGATGATCTGGCAATCGGCTGGGACAGAAGAGCCATCAGCCTCGATCCGACGTTGGTCGAAGCGCATGAACTGATGGCCAGCCTCGACCTGGAGGATTCCGATACCAAGGGCGCGATCGAGGAAGCGGATTGGGCGCTTAAATCCTCTCCTGCAGCGCTCAACGCGATGGCGATTCATGCGGCCGTCGATTTACTCGCCGATCGTTCGCCTGATCCGTGGCTCGACAAGATTGGTTCCGTGAATCCGAACTACGGACAAGGCTACGCGCTGATCGCCCACCATCTGATTATCAATCGCCGCTATGAAGACGGTGTTGCGTACTACCGCAAAGCCATCGCGGCGCAGCCCGACCTCTGGTCCGCGCATTCGGATCTGGGCGTCAATTTGATGCGGCTCGGCCAGGATGCAGAGGCTGCCAAAGAACTCGACCTGGCCTATCAAAACGGCTATCGCAACGAAGCGACGGTCAACAGTCTTCGGCTGATCGATAGTCTGAAGAATTTTGTCACGATCAAAGACGGCCCGACGATCCTGGTGCTCAATAAAAAAGAGGCCGACGCGCTGAAGCCTTACTACGAACAGGTAATGAGAGAGGCGATGGCGGCGTACGACAAGGAATACAAAATGACGCTGCCGGACCCGGTGCAGATCGAGGTGTATCCGGATCACGAGGATTTCGCCGTCCGAACGCTCGGCGTCCCTGGGCTTGGCGCGCTGGGCGTTACATTTGGTGAAGTTGTGGCGATGGATAGCCCCGGCAGCGGACCGGAAGGCAGCAAGCCTGGCGACAACATGTGGGCCAGCACGCTCCGCCACGAAATGAGTCACGTTTATATCCTTACGGCAACGAATCATCGCGTGCCGCGCTGGTTTACAGAAGGGCTTGCGGTTCACGAAGAGACGCAGGCCTCACCCGAATGGGGCGACGCGATGACGCCAGAAATCGTCGCCGCTCTGCGGGACAAGAAGTTGCTGCCGGTCGCGGATCTGGATCGCGGCTTCATTCGTCCGCAATACGAGTCGCAAGTGATTGTCTCTTATTACCAGGCAGGCAAGCTTTGCGACTACATTCAGGACCACTGGGGCGCGGACAAGCTGCTCGATTTCGTGCACTCCTACGCGAAGCCCAACATGACGACCGAGCAGGCGTTTCAGGAAAACCTCGGGATGTCTCCCGAGGATTTCGACAAGCAATTTCTCGCCTGGCTCTACACGACCACCGAGGATGTGACCAGGCATTTCGATGACTGGCACACGAAGCTGAAGGCGCTTGCTTCGGAAGCAGAGTCAAACAACTATGACGCAGTTCTCAAAGACGGCCCGGCGGTGATCCAGCTTTATCCCGAATATGTTTATGACGCCAATGCGTATGAGTTTGTGGCTGAGGCTGATCTCGCCAAGGGCAACAAACAAGACGCTGCCAAGATCCTTAGCGAATACGTTGCCCATCGCGGTCGCCGGCCGGACGCGATCGAAAAGCTCGCCTCGATCCAGCAGGATCTCGGCGACACCAAAGCTGCCGCCGCGACGCTCGATCGCATCAACTATATCGACCCGCTCTTCGACGCCGACTACCACACAAAGCTCGGCACGCTCTGGATGGCGCAGCAAAATTATCAGGGCGCGATCCGCGAATTCGGCACCGTGGTCGCGATGAAGCCGCTCGACAAGGCGGGCGCGGAGTATCAATTGGCGACGGCTTACGTGGCGGCGGGGCAGCGCGACAAAGCGCAAGACGCCGTGCTCGCATCGCTCGAAGCGGCGCCCGACTATCGGCCCGCGCTGAAACTGCTTCTAGAACTTCAAGACGCTCAGAAAGGAAAATGACGGATGGCTACCCCTGCGGAAATGAGCCTGGATTCGGCGGAACTGAAAAAACGAGTCGAGCGGTTTCAGACGGTGCGTGACGGAATCATTGCGCAGGTGCGGCAGGTGATCGTCGGTCAGGACGAAGTGCTCGACCAGATTCTGACTGCACTTTTTGTGGGCGGCCATTGCCTGATCACCGGCTTACCGGGCACTGCGAAGACATTAATGGTCCGCACGATCGCGCAGACGCTCGGCCTGGAATTTCGTCGCATTCAGTTCACGCCGGACTTGATGCCTTCCGACATCACCGGCACCGACATCATCGAGGAAGACACGACAACCGGCCGCCGCAAATGGACGTTCGTGCCTGGTCCGATCTTCGGCAATGTTCTGCTTGCGGACGAGATTAACCGCACTCCGCCCAAGACGCAATCGGCGTTGCTCGAGGCGATGCAGGAACTTTCCTGCACGGTTCGCGGCAATCACTACAACTTGCCGTTGCCGTTTTTCGTGCTCGCCACGCAAAACCCCATCGAACTTGAAGGCACCTATCCTCTGCCCGAAGCGCAACTTGACCGCTTCCTTTTCAATACGGTGCTCGATTACCTGAGTGCCGAAGAGGAGTTGAAGGTTATCGACCTGACGACGACCAACCGGTCGGCGGAGGTGCAGACGGTGACCAACGCCGAAGAAATCGTCGATTTCCAGCGGCTCGTGCGCATGGTGCCGATCGCCGATTCGCTCGCGCAATACGTGATCCGGTTCGTGCGCGCCACGCGCTTCAAGAATCCCGACGCGCCTGACTTCATTCGCAAATACGTGAACTATGGCGGCAGCGTCCGCGCGGCGCAGTTCATCGTGCTCGCGTCCAAAGCCCGCGCGCTTTCCCGCAGGCGCTATCACGTCACGTACGAAGACGTGGCAGCGCTGGCGATCCCGGTGCTGCGCCACAGGATACTGCTGAACTTCCACGCCGAGTCGGATCGCATCGATTCGGACGAAATCCTGCGCCGGCTGATCGAAACCCTGCCGCCGCCCAAGGCGTCCTAGAATGCAGAGATTTCTCGATCCCGCGGTGCTCAATGCGATTTCCGGCCTGGACCTGGTTGCCAAGACCGTGGTCGATGGCTTCGTCGCGGGCCTGCACCGCTCGCCGGACTTCGGCTTCAGCCAGGAGTTCGCCGAGTATCGCGCCTATTCGCCGGGCGACGATCTGCGGCACGTGGATTGGAATGTGTTTGCGCGCACCGAACGCGCCTACCTCAAGCGCTATCGCGGCGAAACCAACAGCCTGCTCACCGTGCTGCTCGATGCAAGCAATTCGATGAAGTATTCGTCGCACTCAGTGAACAAAATGGACTACGCGCGCTTCACCGCGGCGTCGCTGTTCTATCTGGCGATTCAAAATCAGCGTGATGCGGCGGGGCTGATCGTTTTTGATGACGAAGTCCGGAATTACATCCGCCCTTCGACACGGCAGGGCCAGTTGCAACGTCTGCTCGCGGGCCTGGAGCTTGCCGAGCCGCGCGCGCGCACCGACTTCGGCAAGCCGTTGCATCACTTTCAGGAATTCCTGCGCCGCCGCGGGCTGGTGGTGATCCTTTCGGATTTCTATGAGAAGCCCGAGACGATCATTCGTACGATTGAGCCGCTGCGTTTTCACGGCAACGAGGTCGTGCTGTTTCACATCCTCGATCCGAAGGAAATTCAGCCGCGGATGAATGAGGCGGTCGTCCTGGTTGATATGGAGACCAGCGCGCGGATGGAAGTGACGCCGGATTACATCAACAAGGACTATCGCGAGAAGATCGACGCGCACATTGCTGCGTTGCGTGATGGCGCGAAAGGAGCGGGCATGGATTATCACCTGCTCGTGACCGATCAGCCGCTGGACGGAGTGCTCTCTGAATATCTCACCATCCGTCAGGGGAGGGACTAGTGGGCCTGCTCGCACCATGGTTCCTCGCCGGAGCGCTCGCGGTCGGCGTACCTCTCTATCTGCATTTGCTGCGCCGGCAAACCAGCACCCCGCAGTCATTTAGCTCGCTGATGTTTGTCGAGCCGCGCACGCAGAGCTCGATTCATCATCGCCGACTGCGCTATCTGCTTTTGCTCGCGTTGCGGCTGCTGGTTCTCGTCGCACTCGTGCTGGCGTTCGCGAATCCCTACATCAACCGGACGGCGGCGAGCGCTTCCGGTGAACGGCTGCTGGTCGTTGCCGTGGATCGCTCGTTCAGCATGCGCGCGGGCACGCGGCTGGACGACGCGAAGCGACAGGCCGTTGCGCTGCTCGCCTCGCGCAATCCCAGCGAGCGCGCGCAAGTGCTTGCTTTCGGTTCGCAGGTGCAAGTGATGACGCAACCGGTGATCGATCCGGCCACGCTGACCAGCGCTGTCGAGTCCATCCAGCCCGGCGATGCGCGCGGCAGCTACGGAGCGTTGGCGGCAGCCTTGCGCTCGATCGCCCAAACGGTTCAGACGCCGATCGAGCTGCACATCTTTAGCGACATGCAGAAGACCAACATGCCGCCGAGTTTTTCCGAAATGGCGATGCCCGCGAACGTGTCGTTGGTGCTTCATCCAGTCGTAAAAGACGCGGTACCGAACTGGACAGTCGAAAGCGTGAATGCGCCCGCGCAGGTCTGGGACCCGAAAAAGGCGCGCGTGCAGGCGGTGGTCGCCGGATTTGGCACGGCTGCGGCAACGCGAAACGTCTCGCTTGTGATCAACGGCAAGACGGCGTCCTCCAAACAGGTGAATGTTCCGGCGGGTGGACGTGCAACGGTCGAATTCGATTCGCTCGACGTGCCTTACGGCTTCAGCCGCTGCGCGGTGAAGATCGATTCGGCCGACGCGATGCCGGCCGACGATCAATACATGTTCTCGGTCGAGCGCTCCGATCCGCTGCGAGTCCTTTTTGTTCGCGAACCGACCGACTCTCGTTCACAGCTCTATTTTGGCTCGGCTCTCGGTTCGTCCGCGCAATCGGCTTTCGTGATCGAAAGTGTTCCCGGCGCGCAGCTGCAGGGAACCGATCCGACGAAATACGCGTTCGTGGTGATCTCGGATGTGGCGTCGCTTCCCGAAGGGGCGCAGAACGTGCTCACGCGTTATGTCCGTGCAGGCGGCAACGTTTTGATCGCTGCGGGGACCACGATGGCACGGCTCCAAGACGTCCCCGTTTCGGGGAGCAAAATCAGCGGCGGAAAATATTACTCGCGCGATGGCGCCGGCTTTGCCACAGTGAGCGACACCGATACGTCCTTTGCGGCTGTCGGCAAGGCTGATCAATGGGGCGGCGTAAAGTTCTACTACGCGGTTTCGATCGATCCCACAGGCTCGCGGGTGATTGCGCGGCTCACCGATCAGACCCCTTTGATTCTCGAAAAGCAGATCGGCGAAGGCCGTGTAGTTGTTTTCGCCTCCGGCTTCGATAATCTGACCAACGATTTGCCGCTGCACCCGCTTTTTGTACCCTTCATCGAGCAGACTGCTCAATATCTTTCGGGGCTGCAGGAACGGGAAGGCACGCGCCTTGTCGATTCGTATCTGCAGTTGCGATCGGCAAAAGAGCAAGCCGTCAGCGTTGAGGTGATCGACCCCCAGGGTAAGCGGCCTCTTTCGATCAACCAGGCGACGACCGCGACGTCGTTTCAGTTGACCGACGCCGGTTTCTACGAACTGAAGCTCGCCAATGGGCGCCAGGACGTTGTCGGCGTCAACGCCGACCGGCGCGAATCGGACCTCACGTTGATGCCCGATGATGTGCTCGCGCTTTGGAGCGGCAAGCCCAACGGCGGCGTCGAAACAGCAGGCGCAGCGGCGGCGGACCCTTCGCCCGACGATGCGGCGCGAGAGAAAAAGCCTTATAGCTTTGCCTGGTATGTGTTGGTGGTGCTGCTGGCTGCGGCACTTGCGGAATCGGTCTTGGCAAGCAGATACTTGAATACACAGCGGGAGGACTCATGAGCGCACGAGGCCAGCTTAATTCTTATCTGGTGAAGCTCGAAAAAAGGCTCAAGCGTCAGGCTTGGCTACGCGGCGTGGCCGTCCTCGCGCTTGCTGCTCTGGCCGTTACCGTCATCCTCGTCCTCATCGCGAACCACTACGCCTTTTCCGACGGAAGCCTCTGGAGCGCGCGAGCAATCCTGTTTTTCGTGCTGGCGCTGGGAATCGCGTTCGGACTGGCGATTCCGTTGTGGCGGCTCACACGTCGCAACGTAGCGGGCACGGCCGAAGCCGCAAACCCGCGGTTCGATCAGCGTCTCATCACCTTCACTGAACGCGAAGCGCAGGGCAACGACCCGTTTATCGAACTGCTCGCGGAAGATACGCTGCTTCACGCCCGGAACACCGACCCAGAATCGCTCGTCCCGAGTTTTAAGTTGATGGCATCGCTTGGAGTTGGCGTCGGATCGCTTGCGGTACTCGTGTGGATGATCCTTTGGGGTCCGGGCTATCTCGGCTACGGTTCGGCGCTGCTCTGGATGGGCGGTCGCGGCAACGTTGCTCCCATGTACGATCTGCGCATCACGCCGGGCGATGCGACCGTGCGGAAAAATTCCGACGAACTCGTCACCGCCATGCCGATCGGCTTGCAGGCACAAAAAGTGAGCATCTTCGCGCGCTACGCGAACGCGACAAAATGGTCCGAGCTTTCCATGCAGCCGCAGCAGGGCGGCAGCGGGTATCAGTTTCTTTTCGCGGGATTGCCGGAGAGCGTCGAATATTACGTCGCCGCCGGCCCGCTGACGTCGCGCCACTACAGTTTGAAGGTAGTCGACGTTGCGGGCGTGAAACAAATTCGCGTCACCTACCGCTATCCTGCGTGGACAGGAATGCCCGCGTCCACCGACGAACACGCGGGCGACATCCACGCCATTCAAGGCACGCAAGCAGATCTGGAAGTCGTAACAGATCGCCCCCTGGCGAATGGCGAGCTGATTGTTGACGACAAGCCTGTGCAACTGGCCGGCGGGCAGAATAATGTCTATCGCGGCACAATCGGCATCGAAAAGGACGGCACCTATCACGTGGGCACGGTCGACGACGGCCAACCCGTGCGGCTTTCCGAGGACTATTTCATCGAAGCCGATAAGCCCAACGCCCCCGAAATTGCGCTGAACCGTCCAGGCCGCGATTATCAGGCAAGCCCAATTGAGGAAGTCACACTTGCTGCAAAAGCAGGAGACGATTTCGGTCTCACCGATTTTGCGCTGCACTATTCGATCAACGGCGGCGCGGAAAAAACGATCAATCTGCTGAAACAAAGAGGCACAAAATCGGCCGACGGCGCGGCGACGCTTTCTCTTGAGGATTTCAAGGTTGCCCCGGGCGACGTGGTGAGCGTCTATGCGACGGCCAACGATGCGCGCACGCAATCGCGCACGGATATTTATTTCATCCAAGCCGAGCCTTTCGAGCGCGAGTTCTCGCAATCGCAGGCCGCGGGCGGCGGTGGCGGAGGCGGCGGAGGGAACCAGGGCAACGAGATCTCGCAGCGCGAAAAGGAAATCATCGGCTCGACGTGGAAGCAATTAGGTGACAAGGAGTCGTCGGCGCAAAAGGCCGCCGAAAACGCGAAATTTCTTTCCGACGTGCAATCCAAATTGCGCGATCAGGCCGTCTCACTCGCCGGGCGTCTGCAGAGCCGCGATATTCCTTCAACGAACGCCGAGTTTGGCAGCTTCGAGCAGGACATGACGACGGCCGCGCAAGCGATGGGTCCGGCCAGCGAGAAGTTGCAGAAGCAGCAGTGGAAGGATGCACTGCCAAGCGAAGAGAAAGCGCTTCAGGCTTTGCTTCGCGCCGAAGCGACGATCCGTCAGATCGAAGTCGCGTTCCAGCGCGGAGGCGGCGGAGGCGGTGGCGGCGGCAACGCAGGCCGCGATCTTGCGAGTCTTTTTGATCTCGAACTCGACACCGCGAAGAACCAGTATGAAACGGCCCAGACCTCGCAAGGCGCCCAGGGAGACCGTGCCCAGCAGATTGATGATGCGCTGAAGAAACTCGACGAGCTCGCCAAGCGTCAGGAAGATCTCGCTCAGCAGCGCGACGCGAGCCAGCAACCACAGCAGCGTTGGGAGCAGGAAATGCTCCGCCGCGAAGCGGAACAGCTGCAGCAGCAGTTGCAGCAACTCGCGCAAGACCAGAATTCACAGAAGAGCCAGGACGGTTCGCAACAGAGCGGCCAACAGCAAAGCGGCCAACAACAGAACGGATCACAGAGCGGTTCGCAGAGCGCGTCGCAAAGCGGTTCACAGGGCGGCGGCTCGCAGCAAACGAGCGACGCGGCTCGCGCTCGTCAGGCGCTTGATCAGTTGCGACAAGCCAATGACGACATGCGTCACGCCGATGAGCAGCCCGGCGGAGCGGACGCTCGCCGAGCAGCCGACCGCTTGCGGCAAGCTCAGAACGCTCTTAACGGAATGCAGCGCAATCAGAGCGCTGGTGCCCTTGATTCGCTCGCGAACGAGGCCGACCGTCTTTCCAGTCAGGAGCAGGCGCAATCGGGTCGCTTGCAGCAACTCGAACAGGAAGCCAGAAAACTTCAAAACGGCAGCGGCTCGCAGGACGATTACGCCAAGGCTGAGGACGAGCTGCAGAAGCTGCTCAACGACCGCCAGCAACAGGCCGACGATCTTTCCCATCTCGAGAGTGGTCTGCGCAACGCCGAACGCCAAAGCGCTTCAAGCGATCGCGGGACGGCGGGCAAGCTGCGCAACGCGCTCAGCCAGCTCGACGAAAACGATCTCGAAACGCGCATTCAGCGCAGTGCCGACCGTTTGCGCACGGGCTACGTTCCCACCGACGATGCCAGCGAGCAGCAAATTCTGCAGGGCATGCAGCAGCTCGCCCAGCAGGTCCGCGACGCGCAGCAGGGCGCAACCACCGCGCAGAATCAAGGGCAGCAGTCGCCGCTCGATCGCGTGGAAAATCTGCGCAACCGCCTCGAAGCTCTCGATCAGAATTTCAGCGGCAACCAGTTGAATCGTCAGGCCCAAAACGGTCAGCAGGGTCCGAATGGCCAGCGCGGAAACGGTCAGCCCGGACAGAATGGCTCGCAGGGTCAGAATGGTCAGCCACAGACCGGGCAACTCAACCGCAATGGCCAGCCTGGGCAGCAAGGCCAAAACGGACAGGGCGGCAACGGCCAGCAGGCCAGCAATGGGCGCCCCGGCCAGGGTGGCAACGGTGCGTACGGCAACAATAATGGCTACGTTGGTCCTTATGGCGGAGACAATCGAGGCGGCGTGAATCCCTGGATCGACACAGGGGGCAACACCGATCCGAATCGCGCCAGCCACGCCGACAACGGTCCGCTCGCGCAAAGCAATATGGCCGACGCGCAGGCTGCGATCGATCAGGGCATGAACGAGCTCAATCAACTGAGGCAGGATGTTGCCAACGATCCCGAGACAAAAGCTCAGGTCGACGCGCTGATCAAGGAACTCCAGAATCTCGATCCACGCCGCTTCCCGGGCAATCCTGCGATGGTCGACGAGCTGCACAATCGTGTGCTCAACGATGTCGACAGGCTCGAGCTTCAGTTGCGCAGCAAATCGGACGACGCGAACCAGTCGGGTCAAGTTCGCAGTGCTGATCCGATGCCCGTACCTGCGGGATATCAGGACGACGTCGCGGAATACTTCCGCAAACTCAGCAAGAATCCGTAAGCCGCGCTCCACTCGGCGGCGCAGCAAATCCGGCACTGTCGAGTGTCTCTTCCTGGTTGACCGCAACCGGCGAGGGAGAAACACGTCTGCGCACATCGTCTTCACCGATTTGCAGGCGCGCGGCCGTCCCGAGTTCGACCTGTGTGCGAAGGTAACGCCAAATTTTCGAGAGCGCACAGTGAAATTCCGCGAGCACTTTGGTCAACACGAAGTGGTTGGAGGGGCTGGCGCCGAGGGGTCGCGATTCTCGAGTTTTCGACCGTCAGGGAAGCGCGAGCGTGCTGCCACGGCCCAACGTACGATGCGGCCTTCGAGGATCGATTCCTGGGTGCGGATTTCAGCGGGTTCTCGTCGAAGGAACCGACGATAATCACTGGAACGGACCATGGAATTTGGTGTTGGTGGAGGGAATCGAACCCACACGGCCCGAAGGCCACCGGATTTTGAGACCCAGCTAGGCTGTGAAAATCCCGTGGAAATCGTCAAATTCCCCTGTATTTTCTTACGTTCGGTTACATCCGTTTATAGCCATTCACAGCAAATTGACTACATTTGAATACGCGGTTTGGGCTTCGACTTATACGCACTACGGCGCAGCGATCCGAATCACGCGCGTTACGAAGGTCACACGAGCGTCCGCAACCTCACCTGTGACCTGCCAGCACCCTGCGGTCGCGAATATGAGGTAGCTCGGCTGGTAATCTTGGTTTACGTATTCATCGTCAATGTCCGCCGATAACCGAGGGGCAGGCGCGTCCAAGCGTTTGCCGTGAACGGTAAGTGGCCCACGGAGTCCGCCTCCCTTTGCCCAAAGGAATTTCATTTGCAATGAACCATCGGGCAAAATAAATCCCGGACCGCCCTCGCGAAAGGGCACGGTGCCATCCTTCCAAGAACTGACCCATAGAATGTGTCCGTGGACGCTCGCTCCACGAAGCATCTGTGGGCCATTCGGCCCCTCCGATGGAACTGTTACCGGGCAGGCCGAGGGGGCTGGGTTCGTGTCAGACGAAGCGGAGGCCGCAAAAAGTGCCAGCAACCCGAGGCATAGGGAACGAAGCATAAAAAATACCTCCCTAAGAATAAAGTTGAACTTTGGGAATCCTACGCCGTCCTAAATTGACGCACAAGCGTTACGCCGGACGGCGAATGGGTCGAACCTTGGCATGTTGGGTTGCGAGGCGCTCTTGCTGCTGATGGTGAAACTCGGCCATCGTATCGGGTGCCGCCGCAGCGTCGCGCTCTCGCCCGATGTTGTAGCGAGCAAACATCGAACGCGTGAGGTGGCCGCTGAGCAATCCCTTGCCGAACAAGTGGTGCTGGTGGAGGGAATCGAACCCACACGGCCCGAAGGCCACCGGATTTTGAGTCCGGCGCGTCTGCCAGTTCCGCCACACCAGCGCAGACTTGTATCTTAGGCCAGCCGCCGTCATACGGCAATGAAGACTTCGGGAGCTTAGGCCAGAGCGGGCGTCGAGCTCAGGACGACGCAGGGGGCCATGATATCGGAGATTGTCTTAAGGTCGCGAAGCTGAGCGTGCGTAAAGTCCGGGCCGGCCTCCGAGGAGGTTCCGCCCTTGCGAGAGACCTGAACGACGCCGACGACCTTCTTTCCAATTGCCGCCGGGGCGCTCATGATCTTCTGAATTGCCTCGCAACGTTGCGACTCCCCAACGGGCACCGCCTCAAAGACCGACGCGTGGGGCAC
>Ga0210401_10006419_pt1 | contig 11917 bp, 8 predicted proteins | sample IncBWH32MmetaG_FD_150866 | JGI IMG/M metagenome (GOLD analysis project Ga0210401, IMG submission 150866) | Forest soil microbial communities from Barre Woods Harvard Forest LTER site, Petersham, Massachusetts, United States - Inc-BW-H-32-M | ecosystem: Environmental > Terrestrial > Soil >... | reverse complement strand
GAAGTTATGGACATGATGAATTGGCAGGAATATCGCATATATGCGAAGACGTTCGTTGTTTGCGCGGGAACCGTGTTGACGGCTCAAATTCTTTGGAACTCGCAAATTGGTTCGACTGCTTTGGGAGCTTATCTATCGGAGCAGCCTATGGCCTTCTGTCAAATTGTTCTTCGTCAATCGATCGTGGATGCTCTGCCCGGGGACGCACGGTTTGCCGACCGAATTCAAGAATACCGTAAGCAACACCCGAACGATCCTATCCCCATTCCGATGAACGACCCGGATCCACAACTCACGATTCCCGTTTCGACGGGTCGCCCTTGGCACACCCAAATTCACCGGGACGCGTTCGCATATGGAGGACTTCCGCCGAATATCGATAATCGATTAATCGTGGACCTCCGCTGGTTTGGGAAAGTAGAGCAGCGCGAAGAAAACAAGGTTACGTTCTCCAACGACGTCCGCGACACGTTTGGAATGCCGCAGCCAACATTCAAGTTCACTCTATCGAAGAGTGATCGGGAAGCGCAGCACGCGATGATGGAGGAGATGTTGAAGGCTGCCAACGCTTTGGGCGGCTTTTTGCCGGGTTCCGAGCCTCAGTTTATGGCACCCGGCCTGACCTTGCACATTCACGGAACGACTCGAATGGGTTCCAATGACGATGGCACAAGCGTGGTCGACACTCATTCTAAAGTCTGGGCGATGCGTAACCTTTACCTGGGTGGGAACGGGCTCATTCCAAGGGCCATAGCCTGCAACCCAACATTGACTAGCGTAGCCATAGCGTTGCGGGCTTGTGAAGACATTATTGGACATTCCCACGATGTGGCTCGTTAAATTGCTCTGTGATTTTTCCTTCTTCTTAGGGACGTAATTTTCAGGAGGGATTCTTGGCTGCTCAAGCGTCGCGCATGACCCTCGGTATTCAGCCGACCGGTTGGACTAACGATGATTTTCAGGAAATCGGAAACGACTTTCCTTATCAAGTAATCCTCGACCAGACCAAGGAAGCAGACTTCGAGGGAGGCAGCACCGGGCACAACTACCCCTCACACCTGCCGTCGCTACGCCACGCTATGGGATCCAGAGGTCTCAAGATAGCAAGTACCTGGGCGGGGACGGCTTTCACCACCGGCGTGGACGCGGAATCCGCGTTCGCCGCCTTTCAGGCGCAAGTCACCTTCCTGAAGGACGTCGGTGCGCAGGATGTCGTCGTCGCAGAACTGGCCAATACCGTCAATCAAGTTCGCACCAAGTCGGTTTTGAACGAACGCCCCACTTTGAATGAGGCCCAGTGGTTTCTCCTCACCGAACTCCTCGATCGGGCGGGTAAGTATGCGAAGGATCAAGGGATGCAGCTTAGCTATCATCCACACGTAGGTACGTGCGTGATGACCGTGAAGGAAACCGAGCGGCTGCTGGATCACACCAAGCCCGACTATGTGGGGCTCTGCCTGGATACTGCGCACTTGCGCTATGGCGGCGCCAGCCAGAAAGAGATCGTAGAATTAACTAAGAAATACGCCACTCGTATTACGCACGTCCATTTGAAGAATGTCCGCCGGGCAGTGCTTCCCGCCGCCAAGAATTACAGCTTCTATCAAGCGATCAAAAGCGGGATTTTCACCGTACCCGGCGACCCGGAAGGTGAGTTGGATCTGGATCCGATTATGGAAATCTTGAAGGAAGTCGGATACAGCCGGTGGATGGTCATCGAAGCCGAACAGGTTCCGACAAAATACGATCCATCCACACCCGAAAACCCCGAAAACCCCACTCCGCTGAAATACGCACGAATCGCGAGAGCGTATCTGCGCAAACACTTGGATTATTGAAATGAGCACAGCAACAAAACGAGAAATCTACTTCAGTTTCTTTATGTTCACGGCCGATCTGGGGCCGGAAGACGCGAGTTACACCGAGGTTCTAATCAAGCATCTGAGGGCCCTTACCGATATGGGCTACGACGGCTTCGATCTGCATATCGCCCCCCGGCGAGCGAGCGTCGCCCCCCGGCTTGATACCGAAAGTTTCCGACTCGAGGTCGAAAGCTATGCCCGCTTGAAGGAGGCATTCGATCAGGCCGGCTTCAAGGATGCGAAGTTCGCCACCAATGTTGGAACCACGCAATTCTTCGACCCGACGTCCCCTTACAAAGAACAGCGCGATCGCGCCCTGTCGTACCTCAAATCGCGCGTCGACATTACATCGGTGCTGGGAGGGAGATCGACCGAATCGATTATGTCCGGTCCGTTCATCTATCCCTACGGTGCCTTTCCGCTGACGGACCTTGGTGAACCGCTTTGGAGCGACGCCCTTCTGGATTGGATGAAGTCACGATATGAAGCGGCGCAGCCCATCATTGAGGAATTGGCGGAGTTCGCCCACACCAAGCGAGTGAAGCTTGCCATCGAGCCGGTCAAGAGTTGGGAAACGCCGTCGCCGAACATGGTCTCGGAGGTACTGGATTTCCTCGATGATGTTGACAAGGCGGCTTGCGGCGTAACGATCGATACCGCTCAGGTTTTAATGGAAAGCCAGGGACCCAAAATCTTTAAGGAAAACGTGGAGCGGGCCGTGCGGGACAACCGGCTGAACTATGTCCATATATCTGCACCGGATCGTGGTTCGGTCCACGACAGCTGGATCCCTTGGGACATCATGTTGCGCGAGATCCAGCGGGTTTACTGCGGGCCATACCTGATCGAAGTGTTCAATGCGATCCCGCCGTTCGACAGCTCTATGAGAATGGCACGCCGACGGTTTTGGCGGCCCGGCGAGGACCGTGAAGGGCCAGAATCGCTAAGTGCTTATCATATCGCCGAGGCCGCATTAAAGGAACTAAAAGCTCAGCAAGCAAGAATTTCAATGCGGGAACTCTACGATGCTGCCGTCCAGGAGAGAGACAGCCCGGTAGTCCCAGGTGAAAGTACGCGATTTCGTTGCGCGTTGAACGATCTGGAAATCTTCGCAGACGATCAATCGTTTTCGAGCGCAGCCTTGGGCGAGATCCGCAGAACGGTAGCAATGGTGCAGGCAATGCACATACCTTCGCTAGCAGGCGGGTCCCCAGAGCAGCGCGATCACCATGCTGGACTAAAAAAAAGACTCCCAGAGCTTGTTGCCGAGCGACTTGACGCATTCGACAGAATCACCGGAGCGAATCGCGGTGCTTCATAGAACCTTTCGAGAAGGCCACATGAAAAACATACTGTTTCGCTCAGCCCTTATTTTCGATGGGGAGTCTGAAGTGGACGGTAATCCCCTAGAGGATATCTCGCTTTTTGGTGACCAAGCTCGCGGAATATCCATCATCATGAAAGCTGGCCGATTCGAAAAGCGTCAAAAGCCTCAAGAAACGTCTGGCATACCTGATATTGCTATGTGAGCCCCGCTCTCGAACCATTGGAAAGGAATCGATCGATGTCAGCCCAATTGCCAGATCCCATAAAAATAGTCACGAAAAAAGCAGGCGATGTGTGTATTTATACCTTCATTTCAGCGTTCACAGACAATAACATCGCAAACGCAACGCATATTATTGAGGGCAAGCGCAATCTTGTCCTTGTTGACGGACAATTCCTCGCTTCTTACGCTCGGCAATTCAGGGACTACGCGAATGGTCTTGCGAAGGACCTTGGGAAGCCAATCGAAAGGCTGTATCTTTCACACAGGCACCCTGACCACTGGTTTGGATTGGGAACCGCATTCGAAGATGTTGCGGCTTATGCGTTACCTGAAACCGTAGACTTTCTTAAGGAGCGTGGAGAGGCTTCAAGAGAAGACCATCTGAAAATAATGGGGCCGGAAGCTCCCGGAAAAGTAGTCATTCCCGGGCACACTGTGAGACTGGATGAAAAGAATAGAACATCGGAAGAGACTATCGATGGCGTGAGGTATATCTTCGGCAGAGAAACGGATACCGAAATTGACTTTCTTCTGACCATAAGCCTGCCTGACCTGGGGGTTTTCATTGCTCAGGACCTCATTTACAGCCGCACACATCTTTATCTGCCGTCCGCGCCGACGGTGCAGGACGCGACAAAGAAAATGGAACATTGGATTCAGGTCCTGGGAGAACTGCTAAAGTCAGATTACGATTTGTTCATGCCAGGCCACGGTTTTCCTGCTGATAAGACAGAGGTTGCTCAAAATATTGAGTACCTCGCCGCAGCTAAACATGCAATTGATTGTGGACTGACAAAATACGACTTTAAATCTTTTATGCTTCAAAGATATCCCGAACGTAAATGTCCTGGGATATTTACGACATACCTGCAGCGGTTGTTCGACGGCGTAAGGGATTATTGACATTACCATACCATAAACAAAGGAACATAGGGGGTCTGATTCAGTTATGAACAACGAGTATACCGTAGGGCAATATCTGGTCGACCGTCTATATGAGTTGGGCCTAAGGCACCTGTTTTCCATTCCAGGCGATTACACACTCGACTGGGTGGATGGTTATGTGGTGCCAAGCAAAATCGAGATAATATCAGAAGTCAATGAACTGAATGCAGGTTATGCAGCTGACGGGTATGCGAGACAAAAAGGGCAATACGGCATTGGTGCGCTCTGTGTGACCTACTCTGCAGGCGCGCTATCTGCGGCAAATCCAATTGCGGGTGCTTATGTCGAGAGAGTGCCAGTTGTCCTGATTAATGGTGCTCCAAGCATCAAGAGAACGCTCGAATTCGAGCAGACTGGCTTGAGTGCGCATCATTTCATTAGCGGGCGTCAAACTGATCTTCAAGTCTTTGAGTACATTACCGCTGCGGCGGTCAGAATAGACAGCCCCCATCTTGCGCCGATGTTGATCGATTATGCGTTGACCCAATGCATCACTGAAAGACGCCCCGTCTACATTGAACTTCTTGAAGACATTGTGGACTTAAAGTGTGACCGTCCGAAAGGCAACCTGACACCAGCGAAAGCTATATCAGATGCCAAGATTCTAGAAAAATCAATTGACACAGTTAAATCAAAACTGGACAGCGCAAAACCGGAAAGCGCCAAAAGTCCGCTTATTTGGCTTGGTGTAGAAGTTGACCGTTTTGGCCTGGAAAAACAAGCTGAAAGCTTGATTAAGGAACTAAACATCCCATACGTCACTCAACTTATGAGCAAGGCTGTTTTATCCGAAAATGATCCGCATTTTATGGGTGTTTTTGACGGCATGGCATCATCGGATGCCGTGCAAGATTTGGTGAACAAGTCTGATTTCATACTTGCTTTGGGTGTTTGGCTAACAGATATCAATACGGTAGGATGGCCTCCGGATATCGACAAAACCGCATTCGTTTCGTTGGATACCATTAAATTCGGAACCTATTTCGGCGCACAGGTTTCTTTGGAAGATTTCATAGCCGGCTTGCGGGCCGCAGGCGTTCGACGCAGAGATCAGGCCCTCCCGCAAATGCCAAAGGGCGGAGGGTTCAAGTTAAATCTAGGTGATAAAATCAACTATCAGGGATTCTATGATTTCATCTCAAGGTATATTACCGACAAGACGATCATAGGCAGCGATGCAAGTATGAACTACTTTGGGACCTTGTTGCTTAAAGTGGAAGCGGCGAGAGGTTATTTTGCCCAGCCATCCTACTCATCCATCGGATATATCGCTCCCGCTGCGACTGGTATTTGCTTAGCCAAAGACGCCGACCAGAGGGTGATGGTCTTTACTGGGGACGGCGGCTATCAAATGACCGCCCTATGCGTTGCAACACAAACTCGCTATGGGCTTAATCCGATAATTTTTGTTATCGACAATGGAGTCTTCGCTGTAGAGCAATGGCTCGCCGATGCAACAGTTTTCTCCAATTCCAATGCTCCGTTTAAGGAAGGATTGCGTGTGCACCGTTGCTTTTATAGCAAGATGGCCGACGTCGTTGGTTGCAAGGGTTATAGGGTCGAAACCTTTGGTGAACTAGAAAACGCCATGACAGATGCCCTGGCGAACCGCAGCAGCCCATCCATTATTCAGGTGGTCGTGGACGATCCTAAGTCGATTCCGAAGAATGCGGAATGGAAAGAATCAATAGATGCCAAATTACGAGCGGCAAGCCATCCCACCAAGATTCGCGGGTTGGGCATTCCGACCACCGTCAACGAAGAGGCTGGTTAACGCACATCCGATTCTAGACCGCTTCTTCGCAATAGATTGGGCTTGAATAGACGCCGACGTAGCCAATTTGGACCGGAGAAGGGCTTAAGAAAGCCTCGAACGAACTAGCGAACAGCGGAGACTAACCACATGGATCCAAACAACGTTCCCGACCCTTTATCGCACGCAAACCCCGCGCCGGGAGGGCCGGGTGTCGAGCCATCTTGGACACGCGCCGACAAGGATGGGGTTGGTACCGCAATGTCCCGGTCCAGCTCGGTATGGTACACGATGGCGAAGGGCATGATTACGGAACTCTACTTTCCGGACGTCGATACGCCGCAGGTTCGGGATCTCCAATTCCTCGTGACCGATGGCGCCACCTTCTTTCATGACCCGAAGGTCGATTACCACTACAAGTGCGAGCCGATTGATCCCGAGGCGCTTGGGTATCGGCTGACGAATACGGCGATCGGGCAGCCGTACAAGATTATTCATGAAGTGATTTCGGAGCCCAGCGCATCGACTATTCTGATCCGAACGAAACTGGAAGGTGATGCGAATCTCTTGCCGAAGTTGCGAGTATACGCTCTACTCGCGCCTCACATGGAGGGGGCCGGTGTAGACAATTCCGGCTTCGTGGCCAGGACCCGGATTGGAAGTGTGCTCACGGCTCATCGCAAGAATACCTGGCTCGCTATGGGGGCGAACTGCGGTTTTAGCATGACGAGTTGCGGCTACGTCGGCGTCAACGACGGTTGGCAGGACGTCATAGCGCGTCGGCGACTTCCGGTGTGGAACTATGACAGTGTTTTCAATGGGAATATCGCACTCACGGGTGAGATCGACCTCAAAGGGGAGACAGAGTTCATACTCGCGGTGGCGTTCAGCGAGGGAGACGACGACACGCCGAATGCCGCATTTACGGCTCTCTTCCAGGCATTGACCCTTCCGTTCGAAGCGCAAGGGACAGCCTATGGTCATCTCGGCGAATTTCTGAAGGGTTGGCGGACGAGGCGCGCTGGGCTTTTCAAACCCACGCCTCAGGCCACTTTCGATAATGCGCGTCTCTTCAACATGAGCTACAACGTCTTGCTGGCGCACGAAGACAAGCGATTCAACGGCGCCCTCGTGGCCTCGCTGAGTACTCCTTGGGGGGAAGCCAATGGCGACAGCGATGGTGGATATCATTTGGTATGGCCTCGCGATATGTGCCAGAGTGCGAGCGCCCTGATAGCCGCCGGCGAGACCGACGCGCCCCTGCGCGCACTATTGTTCCTGGCGGCGACTCAAAAGCCAGACGGTAGTTGGGACCAAAACTTTTATATCACCGGTAAAGGCCACTGGCTTGGCACTCAGCTCGATGAGTATTCATTTGCGCTCCTACTCGCCTACCGGCTCCGCATTGTCGGGGCGATGGAACTCTTTGATCCCAGGTCGATGGTACTGGCTGCCGCCGGAGCATTGATCTCGCGTGGTCCCGCCAGTCCACAAGAGCGGTGGGAGGAAAACGCGGGATACTCTCCGTCCACCCTCGCATCGAATATCGCGGCGCTCGTCTGCGCCGCGGATCTCCTCAGTCACAAACCCGCGGATCAATCGACAGCGGAGTTTCTTCTCGATTACGCGGACTTCCTCGAGTCCCATTTGGATCAATGGTTGGTGACGAACAAGGGCGAGCTGTTGCCGGGTTTTCCGCGTCACTACATCCGCTTGCTTCCAACCGGGGATTCCACCGCGCCGGAGGAGCACCCCGACAATGCGACGATCTACCTCAAAAATCTATCCGGCCCTAACGCGTTCCCGACACGGAACATCGTCGACGCGGGTTTTCTGGAACTGGTGCGATACGGCATCCGTGCGCCGGGTGAGCAGCTAGTCGAAGATTCTCTGCGAGTCGTGGACGCATCGATCAAAGACGACTTTCCAGGGAAGGGGCCTTGCTGGCGGCGCTATACACATGACGGATATGGCCAAACCGATAGCGGCGGCCCCTTCCTCAATGTCGGCGTGGGACGTCCGTGGCCGCTTCTCACCGGCGAACGAGGGCACTACGAGTTGGCCGCCGGCCGGGATCCTTCCATTTACGTAAAAGCCATGGAGGCGTTTGCCGGTAACCAGTGCTTGTTGGCCGAACAGCTTTGGAATGCGCCTGACTTGAATACGCCGGCTATCAATCTGATACGCGGCGGGGCCACAGGGTCGTCCATGCCGCTCGCGTGGGCGCACGCGGAATACATCAAGCTGGTGCGATCGATTTCCGATAACCAAGTCTTCGATCGAGTCCAGATTGTGGCCGATCGCTATCTGGAGAAGGCGCCCAATGGCAAATTGGTAACAAAACACAAACCGAGCCCGCTCGAGATCTGGAATTGGAACCGGCAAATCCCGGCCATCCCCCGGCAAAAAACGCTTCGAATCCAGTGTACGGCGAAATTTAGCCTCCATTGGTCTCGGGATGGCTGGGCAACGGTGCAAGACACGAACGGAACGGCTACTGCCGTGGGCATTTTCTACGCAGATATAGCAACGGACCAGCACACGACGGGGCCGATAAAATTTACGTTCTACTGGCCCGATACCTCGCGTTGGGAAGGTCGGGATTACGAAGTCAACCTTCTTTAGTTCATTTTCTTGGACATGTCGCAAACGCGGGAGCCCACTGCGATAACCCTAGCAACGAAATGAACGAGAGCCGGGCGGAGATTCTTTGGCGGGCAAACCTGGAGCCGCAAAGGCGCAAAGCCGCGGGGTGAGACCTCATCGATCCTAGCGTTATACCGGCGGAACTATAAGAACGCGGGAAGATGCGCAAATATATAAACGACGAGGCAAACGTCAGATGCGCAAAGGCACCTGGTTCAGTATCGTTTGTGGCGACTGCTCAGCCGTGGTCCGAAGCTGCGCCCTCACATCCGTCGTCCCGGAATGAGGCGTATTCAAACACAATGAACACAAATTGGAACAGGTAGTGACACCAATTTCAACCTAAGCGCGACAGGAGGGCAGCCGTGACAAAACCACAAGCCGCCGTCGTAACTCGTCGACGGGCGGATCTCTTTTTCGTTGTCCTGGGACTTATTCCTCTTTTCCTTGCTTACCAACTGGACTCCACTCATCTTGTGGTCGAATTATTGAGAGACTTTGGAGTCGTTATTGCTTCGTTGGCGTTGGTCGACTTTTTGTGGCAGTTGGTGGCAGGCGGGGATCCACTTTCAACGGAAATCCATGAACTACGAGACGCGCTCTCAACTGAACTAGCGGAACTTCGAAACCTAAATGTGGTAATGAAACAGGCACATGAGAGCGGGGTCGCGGATCTAGCATCGAGACGAGGCGCTTTAACGGAAGAAAGTCGATCGTTGTCGAATCGCATCCGAGACTGCAATCAGGCGATTGACATCAGTGGGTATACCCTCTATTTCTTGCTCGAAAATCCCCGATTTGTTGAGGCACTCTTGGAACGCGCAAGGCGCAACATTAAAATCCGACTTTTGCTTTGCTCCGAGGACAATCAGGTGCTAGCAGGCTATGTTCAAGAAAAGCTATTGGATACGATGAGGCAGCAGATGAAAAGCGCATGGACTGAACTTATAAAAGTCAGGCAATCTCTCGAAGACGACCACAAGAGCAACTTTTCGGTGAGAAGAATGAAAGCGAAGGTTCTACATTGTTCGATCCTACGAGTTGATGACCAGATTTTGGTTACTCCCTATCTCCATTCAAAGACAACGGACGAGACCCCGGTCTTTCTTGCCAAGGGAGCGGACAAACCATTATTCCTAACGTACAAATCAGAATTCGAGACCTGTTTTGACCTGGCGGAGGAGTAGTGCGCGAAGAAGGCCGCATTCACTCGAACTCATTTCCGTGATTACAGGGATGAACTGCAAGCGAAGTCAACGCCAGGAAGAGTAGCCTAAATCGAAATCCCCCGCACTGATCCTGAAATCGTGGTATCGTGCCCTCCGAGTAATTGGCGATCTTGTATTTGTCTCCTTGAAATAGATCATTGACCAAGGCGTGTCTGGGACGAGAAACATTTGGCCTGAGGTGAAACATGGATGTCATTGCTACTGGTTCGGTGACGGGGCCGACTCCGCAAGCGGAGCCCGCCATTTTGCGTTTCTTTATTAGTTATGCATCTGAGGACATACTCATTGCTACAACCGTGGCAAAAGCTTTGCGGGAGGCGTTAGGTGAGGTTTTCGCAGAGATTAATATCGATAGATGGTTTCTCGAAGCAGGTGAGGAATTCCAAAAGCAGATCGAGGACAAGTTAGAAAGAACCGATATCTTCATAAGCTTGTACACGGGGAGAGTTAAAGAGTGGACGGGTTGGGAAATTGGATATTTTGAGCGGGTCATGCACGGTTCGGAGAAGAAGCGGTCAATTCTGGCCATGTATCTAAACGAACTTCCTAAAGCGTTGGCTCGGTATCAGGGCATCAATCTGAACATTCCGGAAGAAAACTTGAGCCTATCCTCCGAAGCTTTTGCTGCAATTAATAATGGCGTCAGCGAAGAGGATGCAGCGGTCCGATACTTGCTTTCCTGGCAGGCGAGGGTTGATGACAACAGGGTGGCCTCCGGATTCGCAAAGGCGAGGCCAGGCGAAAATGAGGATCCAGTTAAGTGCGTTCAAATGATGAAGCTAGCCATTTTCAACCATCTGCGGACCAAGGTGCAGTTAACCATCACACCTCAAAAAAAAATGCTAATTCGAACGACAGACGCCGCATTGGACACTGCATTAAAGACTACGAACGCGAATCTTCCGATGGATGCTGAACTCGTACCACTCGGAGAAGGCACGATGTCGATCTTTGGTCTCGGTGGGGACAAACCCAGAACGTGGAAGGAATTTCTTGCGAATATTGCCCCAGATGAGCACGCGAACTCCTGGCGGATCGCCATCTATAGCGTGGTTGACTCCTCATCGGGGAACCGAATCGCTGTAGATAATAGCCAAATCATTGTCTCGAGTGACGGAAAAGCGTATCGCGTAATACTAACCAGTTCTGTTCGATATTATGATGATAAACGTGAATTTACTCTTTATCTTGTCGACACATTGCCACGTACAGACTACGGGGACGAAGAAACCACTCGGATATTGAAGGCTATAGAATTCACGTGTCGATTTCGATTCCTCTTTTTCGAGAAAGGCAGTCCCTTTTCCCCTCAGAGCGTGGATTTAGGAGATCTATATAGCAACGCGCGTAAATTAATTAAGGAGCTCGATTTGCTCCGCAAAGACTCGAGTGATGCAGGGATGGACCAGCCGAATGTTTTTCTTGGACTGGTGAAAGATCCCGCCAAGTTTAACGAGCTGGTACGGTTGTATCTGCCGAGGGAACAACAGATGCGAGCAATTGCGGGGCGGATAGTCGAAACAAACCCAAACTCTAATCTATCCGCGCTGAAAGAAGAACTTCTGAAAGAGTTGGCTGATTTGAAGCAAACTGTTGAACCCGGAAATGCTGAATTAATAAGGGAGCTAACAGCCAAACTGCAGTCTGCGGTTCCAGGATAGTTGAGAATAAGTGACGCAGCCCAGAACAATGACAAAGGCTATGGGGTCCTTTTGCTCGACCCTCGTTCCCGGAGCATCCATTCCCTGATATAAGGCGGGCAGCGCAGCACTGAGATCCCCTCTGCCTCGCACGCGTTGAGAAAGCGGACACCTTCGACATCCACGAGATCCACCTCCTCCAAATCCAAAGCTATTCGTGGTCCTCCACGCTCGATCTCCTCCTTCACCTGATCACGGTGCTCGGATCGAAACGCCCCGCTCAGCCGAATCCG
>Ga0210401_10006418_pt1 | contig 11922 bp, 9 predicted proteins | sample IncBWH32MmetaG_FD_150866 | JGI IMG/M metagenome (GOLD analysis project Ga0210401, IMG submission 150866) | Forest soil microbial communities from Barre Woods Harvard Forest LTER site, Petersham, Massachusetts, United States - Inc-BW-H-32-M | ecosystem: Environmental > Terrestrial > Soil >... | reverse complement strand
TGTACGCTTTCGATGCCAGCACCGGCGCAATTGTGTGGACCTTCCCCTCTGGCGACTTAAGCGGCAAGTACTCTAGTCCTGCCGTCTCCAACGGCGTGGTTTATATCGGAATCGGCAAGACTTTTTATGCGCTGAACGCGGACAACGGCAGCGTCCTCTGGACTTACCCGACAGGTGGCACAGACCCCGCAATCGCAAATGGCATTGTCTATTTCGGTTCCGGAGACTTCCTGTATGCGGTGAACGCGGTCACGGGTGCTGTGTTGTGGCAATTCCAGGCAACTGGGCGGATTACTTCGCCCAGCTTTGCCAACGGGGTCGTTTACGCTGACTCTGAGAACACTACTCTCTATGCGCTTGATGGGCACTCGGGCAAGCTTCTTTGGAGCCACAAGACTGATTGCTGTGCAGGCTTTGACATCGCCCCTGCGATTGCCAATGGATGGCTTCTCACCGGCGGCCTTCAGGCATTCAGCCTTGGATCTTCCACTCTTGATCACGAGGACAATGTATTGGCTCCCGATCTAAAGGGATTGCATCCTGATTTAGCTCTCTCTCCATCTCGCCAATCGACGCAATCGGTCGAGTAGCCCGAGGCATTATGTCGAGAATGAAGCGTTACACTGGAAGACTGGCAATGCTGTTCGCGCCGCCGTGGCACAGCCTTAACCCGATCCGCTGATACCATAAGCTCGTGCCACCGCTGCTCGACGTCCGCAATCTGAACATCTCGTTTCCCAGTCAGGGCGAACCCCTAACCGCCGTCCGCGACCTCAGCTTCGCTCTCGCTCCCCGCGAAGTTCTCGGCTTGGTCGGCGAGTCCGGCTCCGGCAAGTCGCTTACCGCCCTCGCCCTCATGCGCCTGCTCCCGCCCGGCGCGCAGGCTGCCGGCGAGGTCATCTTCTCGAACCCCACTCCTCGCAACCTGCTCCAGCTCCCCGAGGACGATATGCGCAGCCTGCGAGGCTCGCACATTGCCATGATTTTCCAGGAACCCATGACCGCACTCAATCCGGTCATGCGTGTCGGCGATCAGATCGCCGAGGCCGTCCTCGCCCATCAACAACTCACAAGAAACATCGCATGGAACCGGGCCGTTGAAGCCATGAACGATGTCGCGATTCCCGATGCCGCGCGCCGCGCGCGTGATTATCCCCATCAACTTTCCGGCGGCATGCGCCAACGCGTCATGATTGCCATGGCCATCGTCAATCGTCCGCAACTGCTGATCGCCGACGAGCCCACAACCGCGCTGGATGTCACCATCCAGGCACAAATCCTGGAATTGCTTTTCCAGCTGAGAGAAAAATTCGGCCTGGCGATGCTGTTCATCTCGCACGATCTCGCCGTAGTCTCTCAGGTTGCCGATCGTGTTGCGGTCATGTATGTCGGCAGCTTGATCGAACTGGGCTCCAGGCCCGACATCTTTCGTGCTGCCGCCCATCCCTATACTCGCGGGCTGTTGAACGCCGTGCCGACGCTGAAAACCGACCGCACCCAGCCCTTGCGAACCATCGACGGCGCCGTTCCACCCATGCACGCCATCCCCGCAGGATGCCCTTTCGAGCCCCGTTGCGACTTTCGTGTTCCCGAATGTGCACGCGCGCTTCCGCCGCTGCTGGAGGTCGCTCCCGGCCATTGGGCGCGGTGCCCAGTGCTGAATGGCGCTTGATTCCGGCTCTCAGCTACTGTGCAAAACGCGCCGTGGGTCTATAATCGCCAATTCGCCCGGTGAAGCGTGCGCATTCTTCTATTAAGCGATATTCATAGCAATCTCGAAGCAATGGAAGCCTGTCTGGCGGCCGCTCCCGCTCACGACCTGGTCGTGAACCTGGGAGACGTTGTCGGCTACTGCGCCAGCCCTAATCAGGTCATCGATCATTCCCGGGCATTGGGGAAGACCTTCGTTCGCGGAAACCACGACAAAGCCGTCTGCGGCCTCATGGACCTCAAGGACTTCAATCCAGTGGCGGCCCTCGCCGCGGAGTGGACTCGTGCGCAACTCACTCCCGATAATTTCGAGTGGCTGCGCGCGATGCCCCATGGCCCCGTGGAGATCGAGGGGGTTCCCGGCGTCCAGTTGGTACACGGCTCGCCGATTGACGAAGATGACTACGTGGTCACTGTCCGCGATGCCGTCGAACCTCTGCTGGTTACCGGTGCTCAGATAACTTTCTTCGGACATACCCATCTGCAGGGGCTGTTTGAAACCAATAACCTCCAACTCGAAGCTTTTCGTCCCAGCTACAAGACTGTGGGACAAACCGAGATCAGCGAGTTTCCTCTAAAGAGGGAGCTGCGCTATCTGGTAAATCCCGGATCAGTGGGACAGCCCCGCGATGGCGATTGGCGCGCTGGTTTCGCCGTGTTCGATACGGACGCCAGCATTTTGACCTTTTGCCGCGTCCCTTACAACCTTCAGTCGGCGCAGGAACGCATTTTCGCCGCCAACCTGCCCCCGCGTCTGGCCACTCGACTGGCTATGGGAAGGTGAAGCCGCTCTCGAGAGACACACTAATGCCCAAACACCTTTATTCGCGATTTCCTTTACTGCCGATCGGTGTCTTGATCGTCGCCGGTATTGCCCACGCCGCTACTTCCGTTCACACGTTCCAGGAGGTCGCAATTTCGCCCGATGGCGCTCGCGTCGCCTGGGTCGCTCCGGCAGAGAACGCCAGCGGTGAATTGATTGGCGGTTCGGCAATCTACGTCGGCGACTCGAAATCTACCCACTCCAAACCGGCCCGCATTTCTGCCGTGTCCGGGGGAGGTGCCGCCACCGAAGATCATGTGGCTTGGTCGCCGGATGGCAAAACAGTCGCATTCATCTCTGACGTGGGCACCGACGCCCATGCCCAACTTTATGTGGCGCAGGTAAACAACGGGGTCGCCCGCAAGCTCACCAACCTCACGGGTGCTCTTGCCGACCCTGCGTGGTCTCCCGACGGAAGGTCGATTGCATTTCTGTTTACAGAAAATGCCCCGAAAGCTGACCCACTGCTGCCCATGCTGCCTGAGACCGGCGTGATTGCCGACAGAGTTTACGAGCAGCGTCTCGCCATAATTGATGCTGCGTCGGGCAAAGTTACTGAGCTTTCGCCCGCAGACATGTATGTCTACGAGTTCGACTGGTCCCCGGACAGCCAGAGCTTCGCGCTTCTCGCCGCCCACGGCGCTGGCGACGCCAACTGGTACGTGGCTGAACTCTACACGCTAAGTGTGGCAGCTCCCGCGCTGAAACCGATCTACAAGCCGCATTTCCAAATCGCGTGCCCACGCTGGTCGCCCGACGGCAAAAGCATCGCTTTTATCTCCGGCCTGATGAGTGATGAAGGATTCGTGGGCGGTGACATCTTCGTCGCGCCCGCCAGCGGGGGAGATGTGCGCAACGTTACCCCTGGGATTGCTGCCTCGCCTTCGAGCCTCTACTGGCGCTCACCCGGCGAAATTTTGTTCGCCGAACACATCGATGGCGACATCGGAATCTCCAGTCTCACTGTTGTTGACGGAAAGGTCTCGACGCTGTGGACCTGGACCGGAATCATCACCACCGACGAATTCCGCAGCGCGATTTCCTTTTCGCTGGCGTCGGACGGCCAGACTTCAGCCGTGATTCGCCACTCGTGGAATCAGCCCCCGGAAATTTGGGCTGGGCCGGTCGGCCAGTGGAAGCAAATCACGCATAGCAATCCTGCCCAGAATTCGCCTTGGGGTGAAATCAAGAGTCTGCACTGGCCGAGCGACGGCATGAATATTCAAGGCTGGTTGGTTTATCCCACAAATTACGATGCCAGCCGCCGCTATCCCTTGGTGGTTGTCGTCCATGGCGGCCCCGCCGGGACGGTCCATACCGGTTGGCCTGAGAATTTCTTCAACACCCTGGAACTCTCCGCTCACGGTTATTTTGTCCTCAACCCGAATCCTCGCGGCAGCTTTGGACAAGGCGAGAAATTTGACGAAGCCAACATCAAGGATTTCGGCTATGGCGACTTTCGCGACATTCTGGCGGGGGTGGATGAAGTCGTGAAAACACTGCCCGTAGACAACGACCGCATCGGCATCACTGGCTGGAGCTACGGCGGATATATGACCATGTGGGCGGTCACGCAAACCCATCGCTTTCGCGCCGCGGTTTCCGGCGCAGGCCTCGCCAACTGGCTAAGCTATTACGGTGAGAATGACATTGATGAATGGATGATCCCCTATTTCGGAGCTTCGGTTTACGACGATCCCGCTGTCTACGCTCGCAGCGCACCCATTGCTTTCGTCAAGAACGCCAAAACACCAACCCTGCTCCTCGTTGGCGAGCGAGATGGTGAATGTCCCGCCCCGCAGTCCCGCGAATTCTGGTACGCGCTAAAAACCCTGGGTGTCCCGACCCAGCTGGTGATTTATCCCGGCGAAGGACATGCGTTCCTACAGCCAGAACACCAGCAGGATGTTATGGAGCGGGTGCTCGCTTGGTTCGACCATTATCTGAAAAACTAACAACTGGGAGCTTCCCCTGGGGTCTCTGCCCTCTGTGGTTAGGCTTTATTGGCGCGTTGTAAACTCTCTTCATGCCCTCGCAGCCCGGAATCAGCAACCCGTTTAGCCCCCGCGGAGGCGGTCCTCCAGATCATTACCTGATTGCCTACAGTGACGGCGGTGCGCGTGGCAATCCTGGCCCGTCGGGCTATGGAGTCGTCATCCAGGACCAGGCTGGAAAGAAAGTCGCCGCGCTGAGCGAATACCTTGGCCACCAGACCAACAACTTCGCCGAATATCAGGGGCTGATCGCAGCGCTCGAATATGCCGTCAAGCATGGCCACAAAGCGCTGAAGGTCGTGAGCGATTCGGAACTGCTGGTCCGCCAGATCAAAGGCATTTATAAAGTGAAGAACGCGGCGTTGAAAGATCTGCATGCCCGCGCCAAAGAATTGATCGCGCTACTCGACTGGTTTTCCATCGGCCACGTGCTCCGCGGGCACAATCGGGAAGCCGACGAACTCGCGAACGCGGCCATGGACAAAGGCATGGGCCGCGCGGGCGTCCCCGCCCGGGCAACCCCCAGTCCCCAAAAAAAGGAATTCACCGGCATTGTCCGCGACGGGAAAATCGAATTGCTCGATGGCACCCTGCCCGATGGAACTCAAGTGCAGATACGCACTAAGGCCTAGTTTCTTCTGGCTTGAGCCAGGGTTGCACCTCAGTAGCTTCGACGCTTCCCTGTCTGTTCAGCAAACTGGTATCACCCTCGACCCGGTATCTGCTCCCGCTACGGCACCGCTTCGTTCGCCTCGTCGGATCGCCCGCTTTCATTCCCGCGCACATCCATCGCCGAGGCCGAATAAAAATATCTATGCCCCGCAGTAACATTCGTATCGCGGAATGCCGGTGTCGTCACCATCCCGGAATTGATCTTCCTGGGTTCACTGTCCGCTTCACGCCGATAGACGTTATAGCCCGCGAGATCAGCATCCGTGTCCGGCGCCCAAATCAGATCAATGAACGGCTGCTGACCAACTCCTGAGAACACGGCCTGTAAGCCCGACGGTACCGCTGGAGGGAAAACATCGTGGGCAAAGACTTTTACCGCTGGAGTGTCGGCACTCTCAAATTCGCTGTCCGGTTTTCCCTTCACGTGAATCACCGTCACGACCGTGGCTCGGTATGAGTATGTCTTTTCCCATTCGAAACTATGGTCCACCAATAGATTGCTGCCCCATGGCGACTCACCTGCCACGCTGTCTGCGATGGTTCCCTCGGCACGCCGATACACGCGGTAGAAGTGCTTGGTTCCTACCGTTTCCGTCGGCGCTTCCTCCCAGCTGACGAGCACACCGTCCGCTGCAACCTGTGCTCGAAAATCAGAGGGCGGTGCGGGAGCTGCGACCGCCGGCACCTCCGCAACATTTGATAGACCCGCGCTGCGGCCGTTCTCATTCAGCACCGAAACGGCGTAGAAAACTTCTCCCGAATCATTGTCGCTGAGCAGTGCTGCCGGGAGCGTGTCAGCGTAGCTCTGTATAGTCGACTGGTCATTCTTGTTAGGAGCTTCGGGTGCGGAGACTTCTGCTACAGGTGGCCCGCAGTCCTTCATTGCTGCGATCGGGCTGCGACACACCTGCGTGGGCCCGTGTTGCCGGAGGTTCAGAGAATCCGTGGTTTTTGTCGGGACGGTCCAAGCCAGATGAACCCGATCTCCCTTTCGAACGGCCCGCAGATCGGTGACTGGCTGCGGCAAATTCAGCGAAGGAGGCTTGGGGATGCCAGGAACACCGCAGGCAGCGAGCCCCAGGACTGCCAAGACGTATAGCCATCCGGAATGGCGCGCCAGTCGCATGTGGACGAAATGTCAGCCTAACACGGACCAATGGCCGTGCCTTGAGCCCGGCTCATTTCGCAGGCTGGAAGGTAGGTAACCGTTAGGCGTCAGCAAGTTACTGACGGCAGGTTTGCCCTGTTCGGATTGCGGAAAAAGCCTGTCAAACAGGCTATAATAAGAGCCAGTTCTGTAGAAAAAGATGTTTCTTTCCGGGAAGACAATCGCGATGTCAAACAAGCTCAAGGCTGCAATTCTCGTACCGTCGGCTGCGGTGTTGTTGTTTATGGTCGTGGGTGGTATGGACGGAGTTCGAGCGTCCAGCAACGATGGCGCTTACCGCCAGCTCCAGGTATACAGCGAAGTCCTGTCGCGAGTGCGCGCGGAGTACGTGGAGGATCCCAATCTTCCCGCCGTAACCAACGGCGCTCTGCACGGCTTGCTGGAGTCGCTGGACGCGAATTCCAGCTATCTGAGCCCCGCAGAATATAAGGAGTACAAGGCCCACTTGACGGGGTCTAAGGGCGATATCGGCGCTGCCGTCTCCAAGCGCCTGGGCTATGCCGCCGTCATCGCGGTCATGCCCGGTGGCCCGGGGGATAAGGCCGGTCTGCAAGATGGCGATATTCTCGAAGCCATCGAAGGCAAAAGCACGCGCGAGATGTCGCTGGCTGAAATCCACAACATGCTGGCGGGGCAGCCGGGTTCGACTGTGACGGTCTCCGTAGTGCGGTCGCGCCGCGCTGAACCTGAGAAGCTCGTCATCACCCGCGATATGGTCGTCATTCCCCCTGTATCTGACAAGATGATGGGCGATGGCATTGCCGAGATCCATGTGGACGCGTTCTCCAAAGGCAAGTCGCAGGAAATTGCGAACAAGATCAAGGCGTTGCAGAAGGACGGAGCCAAGAAGCTGATTCTCGACCTGCGCAACTGCGCCGAGGGCGAGGAAGCGGAAGGCATCGCGACTGCCAACCTCTTTCTGAATCACGGGACCATCACCTATCTCCAGGGACAGAAGTATGCTCGCGAGGCATTTAATGCCGACCCCGCGAAAACCGTCACCAGCCTTCCGTTGGTGGTGCTGGTAAACAAGGGCACAGCCGGACCCGCGGAGATTGTGGCCGCTGCCATCCTGGAAAATGCCCGTGGGGATGTGGTCGGCGACAAAACATTCGGTGAGGGGTCGGTGCAGAAAGTAATCGAGATGGGCGATGGATCGGCCCTGATCCTGTCTGTGGCCAAGTATTACGCCCCCAGTGGAAAAGCCATTCAGGATGCGGCAGTAACGCCCAATGTGCTGGTTGCAGACGAGGATGATGACGCTCCTCTGCCTGATGAAGACGACAACGCCGCGCCGGCCGACCAAACCGCGAAACCTCAGCCTCCGCAGCAAGATGAACAAATGCAGAAGGCGATCGAAGTGTTGAAGAGCCGGACCAGCTAGCCCAGGCTGGTCGGCTGCAAGACCGCGTTACCCAGACGTCGTACGCAACGCCTGCTCCAGGCCCAGAGAGCGGTAAGCCTCGGTTCCGACTCTCTCATCCCCGTCCGCCGGAACGACCACGTCATTCCCCACGAGTAGAACGCGATGATAATCAGCACCTGGACGGGCATGCCGAAAACGATGTAGAGGACCGGCATAAACAAGACAGTTTTTTGCAACACCATGGCCTGCACCAGGACTTGAAACGGCAGGAAGACAGTTAAATGCAGCATCGTCATCGCGGTAAGCGCAGCTTTTCTCAAGAGGCCAAAATCAAAAATGTAGTAGGTGAAGCCGAACACCAGCGGGATCACCGAGATCAATCCGATCCCCGCGGTAATCAGCGCTTCCATGTAGCTTTCCGGCGTATGCGGGAAGCGGGTGGGCCACATGGCGAAATAGATCAGCGACGACGCCTGGATCAGCAGAATGCCGCGCGAAAGATAAATCACGGGCATCAATTTCTTTGAGATAAAGAACGTGCCGGCGAAAAGCAGCAGCGTGACCGCGCAGGTCAGAGACCAGGTTTGTAAATCGGGTAGTACCGGCTCCATGCGCAGGTAGGGAATTCTCAGCCTGAGCAAGCGGAGATTGTGATCGGACACTTCCATTCTCGCGTTCAATGGCAGGACTGCGAGACCTGCGGTCAAGGCCCGGCTCCAGAGCCAGCATAGCCATGGCAGCGCAACTATCCAGATGTAGGAAAACAGCAGGAACACAGAGATCGAGGTGGTCACGTTCATCGGGCCAAGGCGGAAGTGGGTCAGCGCGCGATGCATGGAGATCACGCCGCCACGATGGCCGCGGAACTGCACCGGGTCCGGCAGTACCGGCTTGCCCGAATTATGCGCGAAAGATGCGCGCATTTCAGAACTCCTTGAAAAAGCCAAATGCGCTCCCGCCCCGCAGATAGAACGGGCTGTGGTAGTAATCACCCACAAAATTGAAGCCCCAATTCGGGCCCATCCATTTTCTCCAGGTAATAGTTAAGGTTTCGCTGTTGAATTGCGAAAGCGCAGCGGTAGGTCCGATCAACTGATACGCCTCTTCTCCGAAGCCCGCGCGAACCGTGATGTATTGCTGTTGGTTGTGGCCCTGTGTCACTGCGACAAAGCCTGCCGGCGCGAAAACCGCCCCGGGATGGCTGATGTTGAAGTAAAGCCCCTCTTCTACGATCCAGGGTTTCTGAAAATAGTAGGTGCTGCCCACGTAGAAAGTGTGGTCCCGGTGAACATCTTTGGCCATGACATAGCTGACACCTGCTGTAGTGATCAGCTGTTTACGGCCAAGCCACTTTTTGTTGAGGAATCCATCAGTCCGGAAACGCGGCCAAAAAAAACCACCCGCGCTGGAACCCACTGTAAGAGCTCCGTACCAGTCAGGGTTGAAGTTATAAGTGTCGCCTGCGTCGAAGTAAACGCCGGCATCTCCAAATTCGTGTTGCCCGGTTATCTCGGCGTTCCAAATATTCTTGCCCTGCTGGTAAACGCAGCGGGTGTAGCCGCCGCTCCAGGAACCGAAGCCGTTGGTCAGGGCCATATAGTCTGCCCCAGTTTCCACATAGTTGGTCAACTGTTTGACCTGAGCCTCGGACTGTGGAGCGACCATTGCCGGTCCCGGCGTCGGGTCCGGCTCCGGCGAAGTCGGGGCAGACTGGCCGTGTGTTTGAAGAGTAAAGACAATGCCCGCCAACGGTAGCAGGGCCAGGAGTCCATAGTGCCGTAGGTTTGCAATGTTCATTTTCGCGCCCATGTTATTTGTTCACCTTCGTGGTTTCGAATTGAAGCTCTTTTCCCTCCCGAGCGATCACCCTCCAGGCATCGCTATCGCGAATGACTTGTGCGGAGCCCCGCACTACCGCCGGCTCGGAGAAGCTGGCGGCGGGAAGACGCCAGGTGTAGTGTTCAAGACTCAGGGGATGGGTGGCGTTGATCGTGACCCGCTCCCCGTCTTGGGAAGTGGTCCAAGCCACTTGTTTCCGGGAATTCAGGAATGTGGCGAGTTCAGTCATCGTGTACCAGCGGAAGCGCCCTTCCGTTCGCAGTTGGCCTGTCCGCTCCATCCAATGATCGACAAGACCCCGGTATTGCATCATCCCGGGTGGATGGAAGTAGACGAGTCTCACGGAGCGATGGTCAGCAGCAAACTCGGTCACTGCCTCCAGCCAATGCTCGATCTCCGCGCTGGAATACCCTTCCCTCGCCATTTCCTCGAATGCGGCAGCTTGGTTCAGGTGCACAATGGGAAATGCCCAGATGTTCGGTCCTTCGCGCACGCCGTCGCGATATCCCTGTGTCGGCGCCATCCCGCTGTTCCCTGTGAAGTAGTACGCCACGAATCCATGCGAGGCCAGCCAGGCGGTCACCCATTTGGGCTGGTTGCCATTAGGCGCGGAATATTCCACCACTGGCTTTCCGGTCGTTTTCTCCAAAGCAGCCTTGTTCAATGCCAGATATTTTTCCAGGTCGTCGGGATTATCTTTGTCCACGTGAGCGGAAAAATAGTCGTGGATCCAGCCCCCGTGGCTTCCGATCGCATCGCCAAGGCCAGAGAGGCGACGAACCAACTGCTGACTCACAGGATTATTTGTGACGTTAAAACCTTCCCCATCCCCGAACCTCATCGCATCGGGACCAGCGGTGATGTGAATCGAATAAGGGCCCTGGCGCATGAGCGACCATGAACTCATCGCTTCCAGGGGCTTGATGGCAGCGTTGGAATCAACATGCCAGTTCAGGACCAGCCCCCCCACGCCATCGGGAACCGCCATCAGAAACGGTAAACCCAGCGAATGCTCGGCAAAGTAGTTTAGAAACGCGTGTAACAGTAATCCGTCCGTGTTGGCCTTGAGATATCCCAAAGGCAGATTTACGAACAGTACCGAGCCGCTGCCGTAGACGTGCTCACTGGCTACGATCCCTGTGCCGGAGTGGAGAAGTTCGTGACCGCCGTTCTTGCCCGAGGTCACGAAACTGGGATATTGCAAGTCGCCGAATTTATAGCGCCGGAGCTGCACATCGAAATCCGGCACAGCAATCTCCGCACCACCCCCCGGGCTGGAATCGCGGGTGTCTGGCTGGAAGGGATAGTACTTCCCTGGAGGGATCTCCATCTCACGCATCAAAGAGAATTTTCCGGCCACGCTTCCCCATCGTATGGTGTCATCGTGCAACTGGTCGTAGAGGGCATAGTCCACGCCTGCAAGATCCGATAAGCGAGACCAGCCCCTGGCGTATTTGCCCTCGGGCGTCAGTGCGCCCGCATCGTAGACCAGCAGCAACCTTCCGCCTTCGTTTACGAAGCGTCGCAGGGATGCGATAAACAAATCACTGGCATGCTGGTGCACGGTATCGGGCAGAATCACGCCCGCGCACTTGGGGTGTCCGAAAAACGGGCGCACAAATTCGGAGTCGCGTATGGGGACGACGTGAAGTCCTTCCTCGCTGGCCGCGTCCAGCCATACCGTCACTTTGTAGTCGGAAAGGTTGACGTCGTCGGGAAGCAACAAGAGCAAACGGTCAGCGTCGGCATTGGAGTGGCCGAGTGACGACCAGGTTCCGACCATAACCGCCAGCAGCAAGCCGGCGATCCCGAGGACTATCCAGGGGTACTTCATAGCCCGGCCACCGCCTGTCCCTGTTCCCGTGCCCAAAGCGTGCCGAAGACAACGACGCCGGGCTCAACTTCAATGTTCGGAGCACTAACAGTAGTTGGGTCTTGCGGCGTGCCGCATCGAGTTCCTCTTTGAAGCATCGCGGTCCGCTCGGCGATCACCGGCCCGTGAATCCTGCAATCGGAACCGATTTGCATGACGCTGGCGCTGATCAGGCTTCCTTCGACCGACGCGCCGGGCTCGAGAACCATTTCTTTCTCGCTCTTGACGCTGCCGCGGACCCGCGCTCCCGCGCCTATGCGCAACCGGCCCCGAACCACTAGATTCCCCAAAAAGACTTCGCCTGCCAGAATTTCAAAGTCGCCGTCGTGGAACAAACGCTGTGGAGTCGTGGCATTCGCCGAAATCGGCGAAGGAGTTTGCCCAGGGTCCGCCTGTGCACCAATCGCAATGTAAGGGGCATTCAGTCTTAAGAAGCTGCATCCCTCGGAGAGCCGGATGCCGGTATCGGAGGACACT
>Ga0210401_10006417_pt1 | contig 11922 bp, 13 predicted proteins | sample IncBWH32MmetaG_FD_150866 | JGI IMG/M metagenome (GOLD analysis project Ga0210401, IMG submission 150866) | Forest soil microbial communities from Barre Woods Harvard Forest LTER site, Petersham, Massachusetts, United States - Inc-BW-H-32-M | ecosystem: Environmental > Terrestrial > Soil >... | reverse complement strand
GGCGGTGACCTGACCACGGATACCGCTGTCCAGGCCGCAACCTCGGATGATGGTGGCCAAACATGGACGCTTACCAACAAGCCTCCCATTCCAGGAGCGATCTTCTGTCTCGCCTATGTGCGCGGCCTTGAACGTCACGATAGGAGCAATCAAGACCACTTCGGCCATGAACACGACCGGACCGTCGTGATCACGACCGAGACTCAGCCGAACTTCGACTCCGGCGCAGCCGCCTGGACTCCCGATGAAGGGCAAACCTGGTTCACACTGCCGCAGGTGAGCGGTTACTGGGCGGTCGCTTTTGCGAATCCAGAAGCCGGATGGTTCGTCGGCAACAACGGCCAGATTCTGAAGATCAGCTTCTAGTGTCTTGAGTCTCTTTCACACGAGACAGGTGTACGCATCCTGCTTGACTGTATGGCGTACATCCTCCTTGTGGGGGAGATTCTTGAAGATGAGGAGGCGCTGAGTCTTTCCGGAGAACTACTTCAGTGGATACAGCTTGATATCACGGAAGAAGACTTCCGCGCCTTCCGATTAAAAGAGAATTTTACCGCTGGCAGGAAAAGCATCGGTGCCGTCATTCGCCAGCTTGCCATTGACGTATTGCTTTACATGGCCGGTTTTGATTTCTGCGGATCAAGATATCTCCTCTCGTAAACCCAAGCGGGCAGGAGAAACACCATCTGTTCTAAGTGAGCTTTCTCCTTTTCAGTACTCTGCCTTCTCACCCTTTGCTGGAATTGAGGTCGGAACACCTGGCGTACCGGCATAGGTGATGAGCAGAACCGTGGGTTCGTCTCCTGTTTCTCCCCGATGAACATCGTCGACTGACTCTCCGACAGCTTGTCCCTGGTGAACAACCAGTGTCTTGCCGCTTGCCTTATCGTGCAGCGTCAACGTGCCCGAGAGCACATAAACTACATTCGGGAATGGATGGGTGTGCCATGGCAACGCCGTGTGCGGCGCAATGGTCAACCTGATCGTTGTAAGTTGCGGCTGGCCTGTGGGGTAGTGCGTGTACGGCTTGCCGTTCCACGATTGGGTTGCCTGTAGCAACATCTCGTGTTTTCCGCTCGCAACACTCAAGGCGTCCTGAGCAACTACGGCCGCGACAGATGCTCCCACGAGTATGGCAACTATTCCCAGGGTACGGTATTTGGAAATCATTTCTATCCTCCTGACATTGCTTATGTAAATCCAACCCATGTGACCGGAACCAAATGTCTCGCTAATTGCCCGTGTAAGAAACGCGCCATACGCTGCGCGAACCGTCATCCGTCACGTAGAGCGCGCCGTCATGGCCCACAGTAACCCCTACGGGCCGGCCCCAAACCTGGCCATCCGGCGTCACGAAGCCGGAGAGAAAGTCCTCGTACTCTCCGGTCGCTTTGCCATTCTTCATGGGGATCATGATCACTTCATAGCCGCCACGTTTCGCACGATTCCACGATCCATGTTCGGCGGCGAATGCGTCTCCGGCGTACTCCGTTGGGAAATCCGATGCGTGCATGGGATAAAAGGTCATCTCCGGCGAGGCCATGTGCGGCTGCGCAAGGACGTCAGGCGTAACCAGGATTTCCGTCGGCTGCTCTAACATACTGTTGATCAAAGAACCACGGCCTGTGGCGTGTCGGATAGTCCGATGCATTTGTCGTGTGAGGAAGTGGGAATGGCGAAAAAGCAATCACGTGGAGAAGCCCGAAACAGCAAGCTCCGGAAAGTCGCAGCAGACCTGTTTTTGAAGCGCGGCTACGAAGGCGTGACGATCGACAAAATTGTTGAGCTGGCTGGTGGTTCGAAGAGCACCGTCTATAGTGAGTTCGGGGGCAAATGTGGCCTCTTCATCGGCAGTATCGAAAACCTATGCCGCGAAGCGAACGAGCCGCTTGCGAACATCGACTATAGCGGCTTGGATCTTGAACAAAGCTTGAATAAACTCTCCTTCCATATCCTCAAGCTCATCACAACCAAGCGTTCGGTGGAACTTCACCGCCTCGCAATTGGCGAGGCCCTAAACTGTCCCGAAGTCGGCGAGGCGTGGTACAAATACGGGCCTGCGAGAACAGCCTCTTTCATCCGGTCTGTGCTGGAGAGCCATCCCGATGAGCTTCGAAACATGACTGTTCCGATCGACCGCTTGGCAGTACTCCTTCATGATTCGCTGACAGGAGACGTTCTGTATCGCCTGCTGGCGGGAGTCGGCAGACATACAAAGGATACAGAACTGGAGGCCTTGGTCTGTACTACTGTCGATGTAATTATTGGAAATGCACGGAAACGGTCCAGCGTCGTTGATTGAAGCTAAAGCAGAAAATTCCCGTCGTAGACTCGGATTTTGCCGGACGTTATAATAGCTCCAGTGCTTCTTTCCATGGGCGTCGCAGCGTTTGTTTGCAGGTCGCCGGGCGAACAATTTTTAATTTAGGCATTCTTCCGATCGAAATTCGGCTTTCTCTGTCCGGGTCGCACACTCGAATCCGGTTGATACCGTTTTGCACAAGCAACAGGACAGGCAATACCACTGAGGTCAGGTGGGACGATCCAGCTGACTGCGGAGCCTGAGGATGTTGTTGTCACAGCAAGCTGCAAAAGACTCTCCCAGTATAGGCACGCCTGATGCTGAAGCAATCCGGGCGCAGTTGAATCTCCTCCTGGCGCATCCGCTCTTCATGAACAGCAAGCGCTACCCGGTTCTGCTGGCTTACACGGTTGAGCAGACGCTTCTGGGCAATGCCACGGACCTGAAGGAACGGACGATCGGCGTGGAAGCCTTCGGGCGAAGTCCCGATTATGACGTCAATCTCGATCCCGTTGTCCGCACCTCAGCCGCAGAGGTGCGCAGACGACTCATCCAGTACTATTACGACCCGGCCCACGCCGGCGAATTGATCATCGAGCTGTCTGCCGGTTCTTATGTGCCTGTATTCCGTTCACGGGAGCCATCTTCAGTGAACGCGCCGGACGCGAACCGGGAATCGGAGAATGATGTAGCCGGGCAGGCTCGCGGTTTCGATCCTTCGGTCATGCAGATTTCTGCCTCGTCCGGGTCTTCGCTGCTTCCGCGAGTCCGGCGCGGGCTTCCCATCGCGCTCTCTATTCTTCTCGCACTCGCTTTAGGCTTCGGCATCGGACACTATCACCGTCCTCCTCCCCCTCCATCCAATCTTCAGCGCTTCTGGCAGCCGATCAACTCCAGCCAAAACCCGATCACCTATTGTCTGGGCAAACCGGTGGATTCCATTGATCGACGAGACAGGATGCCGAATGGCTCGCCAATTGCTGGAGGCCTGGACGCGAGCGACGTTATCACGCTGGCACGAACTATCGTGCCGCTGGTTCCCCGTCACGGGTCTTTCCGCGTGCTCTCTGCCTCAGATGCGAACTTTGCGCAAATGCGCGAGGGTCCCATTGTGCTCATCGGCGCGTTCGACAATGCCTGGACCATGCGCATTCAGGAGAGCCTCCCTTTCGGGTTTGAAAGCACGGATGGCGTCAGGAAGCTGGTTGACCGCAAAAACCCCCAGAGGTTCTGGACGCTGCAACCGGAAGTGCCGGGCCGGAGTGAGGCTACTGACTACGCGATCGTGGCGCGCATTCACGACGACGTGACCGGGGAGCCTGTGATTATTGGGGCCGGCATTTTAGGCGAGGGAACGGAAGCAGCCAGCGAGGTCCTGTATAACCCGATCTATATGGACGCGATGCTTGCCCAGGCGCCGAAAGATTGGGAAGGGAAGAATCTGGAAGCCGTGATCAGTACCCACGTGATCGAGGGGAACCCCGGGCCTCCGGAAATCGTCGCCGTGAAAAGCTGGTAAAAACCCCCGCCAACTGCGGCGATTGAGTGCCGTTGTTTCGCGTCTCCGGCCCTTCCGGGCCGTTTTGTCCTGGTTTCAACACACCTCTTCCGTCATGTCCGGTCCCTTCGGACGGCAAACATACGTATGATACGTGCCCTGAAAGAGAGATGCGTCTGTTCCGGCAACTGGCTTAATATCAATAGCTTAACCTGTTAAAACTCCGACTCGCTACACGATGGAGCTTTTTTCGTTCCGACCTTTTGTCTAGATTGCGAGTATCCGGATTTGTCTTTTGAAGTGAGTTGCAGAGACGCGGGCAATCCGGGGTTCCAGAAGATTGAAGGAGAATCTTCCATGAACGATTCGGCGTTGGTTTACTAGCTCTTGCCATTCCATTTGCTGCGTATGCAGCCAAGAATTCACAGACGGTCGATTTCAGCCAATCCGTGCAGGTCGGCTCAACGACAGTGCCGGCGGGACCGGTGAAGGTGACCTGGAATGGAACGGCATCGGCCGCGACACCCACGGTCGCGGCCCTCGGGAAGAATCCGATCGCGGTGCCGGCGGAGATCGTTAACCAGAAGAACGCGCACCGGCATCTCGACGATCAAGGTGAAATGGCGTTGACTATCTGCAGAACATTGAGTTGGGCAACATGACGCTCGTTGTCAAGAGTGCTCCGACGTCCGCCCCTCAGATCGGAAACTGATACGGGCTGGATGGGTTAAAGAGGTCCAAACGGAGTTTGCACATGCTCGGAATGGCGGTGTAACCGTGCCCCATATCGAGCGTCCCCTGCCCCCTTGTCTTACTTGACAAGGGGGCTTTTTTTCCTGGGCGGGTGCTGTCAGATTTGGTGTCTCACATGTGAGGATGTACTACTGTCTTATAAGAAGGCGCGAAGACAGCAAAGACAGCGAGGCGGAGATCGAGCGAAATGGGTCGATCTTTCGGCGCAGAGGGGCGATGGAGCGTGGATTATGCCGTTCGGTTCTTACCGGCAGCGCCTCGGGGAGTGTAGCTGCGTTGCACGCGGGGTAAGGAAAACGGATGTTGTTGGCCCGGAGCGGCGATGAGTGGCCGGAGGGGGGAAAAGGCATCGCTCCAATACCAGGAAGCCATAGGCGGCGATCGACGGGGTCGCGTGGTGATGAAAGCCGCGCCAGTTTGCGGCCTTCGAAATGCCCCAACTGACAGAGATTCATCCAAACCCGTTCCTTGGTGATGTGATGAGCCAAAGACGTAAACCGGAGCTTTGGCTCGCACCCAGCTTTGGCTGCTATTCGTTCGAGTTCCGTTGTCATGACTGGCGGTTCTTCTCTTTGCATAGAAGGCCGTTACCTCCCTTTGAATGGAGCCCATATTCCCCACCAACAATTCAAATTCCGCTGCCCGCTTCCCCATGTAGCCGGCTCTCCCGACCGCAAAGTACTATCAGGCAGTCTGACTTCCGTCAGGCCGTCGGATCCTCCTCGCTTTGCAGCTTGTCAGACCCTACAAGCCAGGCTTGAACCTGACGGATCTCCCTTGTTCCCCTGTATTCCCTTGGCTGCATGCCAGCGGTACAAACCCCGGAGGCAACTCCGTACGCTCGCTAATTCGCGTCCAGAGTTTCTGCCTTCCCCACTAGAAGACTGGCTCGGCCACCTCAAGTTTCGATTTCGGGGCTATCTTGTCGTTTACTGTCGTTCCGGTTTACAACCTCCCTGTCTACGCTTCGCAATGGCCGTTGCCGGACATCACGCAAGACTTGGTTCGCGGCTGCCAGCTAAGCTTTACCGCAGTCTCCATCTCAGCAGACTGGATTACAAGAGCTTCCAACGCGCAACCTCAAGCATGATCTGGCGTATAACGGGTCTCAGAGAATCCTCCTTCTCTGCGACAAACGCTAGATCAATACGTTCACCGCCAGCCCAGCGCACGCAAATGCGTCCGCCGCGAAGCGCCTTCGTCAAGTCACGACCTTGTTGGAAGTAACTTTGCCGGAGTCGCCGTCTTCAGTTTTGTAACAACCTCGTTCCTGCCCGCAACGCCGACCCTGATTCTTCTAAAAGCAAGAACAACAGCAAAAGCCGCTAAGGGGAGCTCCGTTGAGAGCCCTGGATTGTCACACACAACAATGACTTGCCTTACTCCTTATGTGATCGCCAAAATTTGCCTATGAGAGGCGAAGTGGACACCAAACGCCTGTTCGTCTGATACACTCTATCTTGTCGTTGCGGTGCCAGTTTTTGGTGTCCACCAAGCCCCGGAATTGAGTCCACAGCAGCGAAATGGTAGAAGAGAGCGAAAATAGCGAAAGCTGCGAAACGCTTGATTCTATGTAACATATAGCTTTAGTTGTTGGAGAAAAATCAGGGGACGTAGTTCAGTTGGTTAGAATGCTGCCCTGTCACCATAGCCTATATTTTTGTTGCATTTAGGCAACGTGTGGGCGATCCTGTAGGCGGTTCAGACGAGGAACCGCCAGAATGCCTAAAGTCTCCCGCGTAAAGCTCTACAAACGAATAAAGCTCAACGACAAATGGGTCCTGGCCCAGGCTCTCTTTGATAGCAAGGGCCGCATCCGCCGCGACCATGTGGTCGTCGATGGCAGGGATGAATCCCACCCCGAAGGCAGTTACTTCCTCGAATTCTGGGATCAGGGAACGCGCAAGCGCGAAGCGGTCGGCCCCGACGCCTTCGCCGCCGCCGACCGGGCCAAGCACCGCCAGGCCGAGCTGTCCGCGATCCGCAGCGGTCTTATCGAAGCGCCCGTCGTCGTCGAAGCGCCCACGCGCATCAAGCTCAAAGACGCGCTTGAGACATACGACGAGTACATCCGCTTTCACCGTTCATTACGGACCTACCGGACCTATCGCCCGATCCTGAAATCCTTCGGCGAATTCTGCGCCCACACCTACATCGACGAAATCGATCGCGCCGCGATCCTGGAATTCGCCACTCACTGTTTGAAGCTGGGCCAGAACGGCAAGACGATCTACAACAAGCTGGTCGTGATCTGTCAGCTGTTGAAGCAGCATGGCCGGTCGAAGATTCTCAACCCCACCGATTGGCCGAGTTTTGTTCAGACGGTGCGCCCGATATACGAGGACGTCGAGCTCACGAAATTGTTCAAGGCCTGCACGCCGGCCGAAGAAGTGCGCTTCAAGTTTTATCTGATGTCCGGGTTCCGCGACGCCGAGGGGCGGTTCGTCACCTGGCGCGATATCGATTTCAAGTACTCGGCCGTGCGCGTGACAGCCAAGCCGCATTGGGGCTTTCGTCCGAAGAACTGGGAGGAGCGCGAGGTTCCGGTGCCCTTGAAGCTGATCGAGCTTCTGCAAAGCTTCCGTCCCGCCAAAGCGGGTCCGGACGATCCGATATTTCCCAGCACGTCGGGACGGCCTGACGGCGCCATGCTGGAAAAGCTGAAAGCCATCGTCTGGCGAGCCAAGCTGAATTGCGGCCACTGCGCCACCACTCACAAGCTTGAAGACGGGACCGTGAGAATCAATCGCTGCTCCGCTGGCCCATTTTGCGGACGTTGGTTCCTGCACAAATTCCGCCACACTTATGCGACCCGGCACCTGCAGGATGGCATCGACATCCGCACCCTTCAGCAGTGGATGGGGCACCACGATATTGCCTCGACCATGATTTATCTGAAGGGCGTCAGGAACAGCGACATTCAGGTGCGTTTGAATAAAGGCAGTCTGGCCGCGTTCGCGTAAAACCCGCCTTGGTTGCCGCGCCGGTCTCTGTCAAGGACGCTGCGCGCCGGTCACCCGGCCACGGCTGAATGCCGTTGCTCCTTGACAGGTAGCTCGCTGCAGTGCGGTTTCCAGGGATGTCGGAATGGGCTTTTCCGACTCTGGCCAGTCAAAAACCCGATTTGCTAACATGTCCGGCCATGCCAAACTCAAACCCTGGCTTCGTCCCTTATGACGCAAACGCGCATGGTCTTGTCCATCCTCCGGACTGGACCATATCCCCAGGAGAAGGCGAAATCCCCGAAGAAGTCGACGTAATGAAACATCTCCCAACTGGCCTCGAATTCTTCCTGACCTCTGATTTTGACGACAATGGAAAATTCTCTATTGGCGTTGAGTGCTTGAATCCGCCGGAAGATGTATCCGAACTGACTCGCCGCGCCCAAGAAGCAATTCGCTATTACTGCTCCAGAAATAAGACCACGCCCGAAGCAGAACAGCTTAAAGCTGAGGAATGGCGGAAAAACCGCTAAGACAAACGCGGATTTGCTATCATGCCGTGCCATGTCCTGGATAGACGACGACCCGAACGCCCACGGCAAAATCCATCGCTCTGATTGGCGCTTCCACGATCATCTCGGCGAAGCGGAGATCCGCGCCGTTGAGCACCTCCAGACCAAATCCTCTTCATGCCAGGATCGTCCCTTCGAGCGAGCACCGATAAGCGGCTGGCTTACCTCTTCTCTCACCTTTTCCCCGAACGGATGCTTGGGCTCTGGGCAATTAGTGCTCTTGCTGATAAGCGGTTGCGAGCTGCTCTCTGACAATGTCTAGCTCCCCTCGAATGACGGGAAGCATTTCGATAATTTTTTCGACTGTGCTTATCCCATTCCGGGGGTAGGTGGGTGGCCATAGAGAATGTAAATAGGCCAATCAGAATCAAGAGCGCGTCCGGGGCCGGGTGCTGATCAAATATCTCGTCGATCAGGCTTCTTATTTTTTCCTCAAGCTTTAGCGTGTTCCTGTGTGGGCCTTCCATGGTTAGCGCTCGCCAAACGGATGCTTGCCGCGCTTATCGGTCAGGGACATGGGGATAGCTCCTCTCTCTGGGTGGTTATTCTCCCCTTAGTTATCCCCATATATCCCCGGATGTCCATACCATTACCTCCATGCCACAAGCCCACGGAAGGCATTTTTGATGTCCCATTATGTCAAGTTTTTTTGCAATAAAACTTGACATATGGCGCTCGCCGGAAGATATTTGTCACGTGAGAACGCACACAACACAACCGGCCAGCTCAAGCCGCACCATGGGCCTTATCCGCAGCCGGATCGAGGCATCGGGTGAACGCTTGTGGCGGCTCGAAGATTTCCGTGACCTTCCATTTTCGGCGGTCGCGCAATCGCTGTCACGCCTCGCGCGCGAAGGGGTACTCGAACGTCTCAGCAAAGGCGTCTACTACAGCGCTCGGCCAACGACGTTCGGAATGAGCTTGCCAAATCCTGTTGCAATCCAGAAACTCGCGTCTCGGCGCAAGGCAATCTTTCCCTCGGGAATTGCCGCAGCCAATCTCCTCGGTTTCACAACGCAGACCGGACGACGCAGCGAAGTTGCCACCAATGCCCTCAGCTTGCCCCGAAAACTCATTGGCAGCGAAACCGTTGTTCACGCCCGGCGGCCTGATGCATGGGCCAATCTGTCAGAGACCGATGCCGCACTGCTTGACTTCCTGAGACGGGGAGGCGAGACCAGCGAACTGCCGCCAAAGGAAACCATCGCCCGAACCATGGCGCTGCTATCCGAAAGAGGCCGCTTCGAGCGTCTCCTTAGAGTGGCCGACTCCGAACCCCCACGAGTTCGCGCGATTCTTGGCGCCATCGGCGAACAGATAGGTAAGAAGCCTGCCGCGATTCGGCGGCTGCGGGCTTCATTGAATCCATTTTCCAAGTATGACTTTGGACTTCTGGCCGGTCTTCCAAGCGCGAAGCACTGGCAGGCCAAGGGGCATCGCTGAGATGAAGTTATATGAGCATCCTGATTTCGAGCAGGCGATACTCCGGGCCGCCGAGCATTTTCGCGGACGCGGATTGAGCCCCGCGATCATTGAGAAGGATTACTACGTCACGGAGGCACTACGGATCATCTCTGTCACTGCTGGCGACAAAATTATTTTCAAAGGCGGGACGAGCCTGTCGAAAGGCTGGAACCTAATTCAGCGGTTTTCCGAGGACCTCGATATCTTTCTTGATCCGCGCGCGTTCGCGCCAGCCCTGGGAAAAAATGGCATCGATCGTACCCTCAAAAAACTCCGTGACGCTGTCGGCGCGCACCCGGCGCTCACGTTTGTTGCGGGTGAGAGCAAAACTATTGGTGGATTCGGGAGAAACGACTATTTCTCTTACCCGCAGCGCTTCGGCGGAGCGGGTCAAGTCGCTAATCGCGTCCTCCTCGAAGCCGGCACCGCCAGCGGCCGCGAACCAACCACAGTCGTTGACCTACGCTCTTATATCGGCCAGTTCCTGGAAGAAACCGAGACATCACTCGGCGCAGAGGACGAAGGACGATTCTCCCTGCCGCTGTTGCACTTCCGGCGGACATTCGTCGAAAAAATGTTCGCGATCCACAGCAAGGTGGAATTGCTTAAGCGCGACCGCCAGCCGCTTGGAACATAAGCAAGGCACTACTACGACCTGTTTCAACTTGCCGGGCAGGAAGAAGTAATCATCATGCTCAACTCTATGGAGTACCCCAGCATCAAGGCGGACTACGACCAAATCAGCCGCACCCACTTTTCGAAAAGCTATTTTTATCCCGACGACATGAGCTTTGCGAAGAGCGATGCGCTTTTCCCGCGTTCAGAACTCGCCGCGACCATCAAGGCGGAGTATGACCGCCAGTGCAAGATGCTGTGTTATGGCCCGTATCCATCGTGGGACGAAATTCAAGCTCGCTTACAGAACATCCGAACCCTCCTATAGCATCGGAGTTCCGATTGCCCCTTCCCTTTCCTAACACCGTGCTTGGCTGTCCTCGCCGTCAACGGTCTTCGATAAACGCCGGAACACTCACGCCCTTGACTGCACCGGGGTTAGCCACAGAAGATCCGCTCGTCCTCATAGGAGGGAATGGGGATATTGTGCAAATCTGGCAGGTGAGGCTACTCACCGACGCATGACCGAAATCAACCTTCGACCATTTCTGCGGCTGTGACTCGCCAAATTGTCATCTGAGCGCAAAAGGAACCGGCGTTTTGAACTTGCCGGCAGATTCGGCAGGGCATGTGGGTGACCACGGATAGTCCCAGAGATTCGCCGAGTGTGCGGCGAGAGATCCGCAGCCACACCTCACCCTCAGTTCATCGTCAACTCTGACGAAGAGATGTTCGAAGCAACAGCTCAGGCGGCCAGACCGTAACGGTGATGTAAGCCACCAAGTCTTGGCATGGACACGACTCGGCAGCCCATATTCGGGTTCTTCTCTGGTTCGCGATCCGCAGGGGTTCCCTTTGTGAGCGCGAGATGTGTTCGGTCGTAGTGGTACAAGTGGGGTACAAGACACCCATAAAACTGGTTTTCGAGAAGTCCAGTACTGCTGGCACCCATGGTGTGGACAGCGCGTATTGGTTCGGTGCGAAGCGCGTCGAGGTGGCAATGCTGTTCTGCGCTGCGTGCGAGAGGATCTGAACAGATCGCCAGGACTGGAGATTCCTGAGTGGATGTTCGATTCCAGTCGCTGCAGGCAGATGAAGCAGAACAGCGTGGCCCATGTGAGCAGCGTCGCATTGTTGGCGCTGAAGGATCTACTGACGACATCGCCGGATCCCATTGAATCGACCGTGGCCGAAGCGCAGCATCTTTCCAGCAGTTCAGGAGATGCCGATGCACAGACGGTCACGATACCGAGCCCGACAGGGCGAGCTGTTTGTTCCACCAGCGAAGCTGCCGCCGTTGCCACAGGAAGCGCAGGGGAAAATGATCCGCCTGTTGGCCCGGATGCTGAACGAGTATCTGTTGAAGCAGTCTTCGTCCAGCAGCGGACAACCGGAGGCGGGCGATGAGTGAGAAGATTCGCACCCAGCATCTGGAACGCAAGGCCATTCTGTATGTTCGCCAGTCGTCGCCCTATCAGGTGATCCATAATCTGGAGAGCCAGAAGCTGCAGTATGCGATGGAAGCGCGACTGCGGCAACTGGGTTGGCGTGAAATCGAGGTGGTAGATGAGGACCTGGGGAGGTCTGCCTCCGGGGTCGTGGCGCGTGCCGGATTCGAGCGTATGGTCGCCGAAGTCTGTCTGGGAAAGGTGGGTGCGGTCGCGGCCCGCGAAGTTTCGCGCTTTGCACGCAACAGCCGCGAGTGGCAGCGGCTAGTTGAAGTCTGCCGCGTGGTCGATACGGTGCTGATCGATCAGGAGATGGTTTACGCACCCC
>Ga0210401_10006416_pt1 | contig 11922 bp, 7 predicted proteins | sample IncBWH32MmetaG_FD_150866 | JGI IMG/M metagenome (GOLD analysis project Ga0210401, IMG submission 150866) | Forest soil microbial communities from Barre Woods Harvard Forest LTER site, Petersham, Massachusetts, United States - Inc-BW-H-32-M | ecosystem: Environmental > Terrestrial > Soil >... | reverse complement strand
CGACGTCCCGGCGGACGCATCCGCGGCCAGTCAATGGACTCGGGCATTGCTCTACTCCGTTTTCATCAACTCGGTGAGTCCTCCGCATAATACTCCCTCGGCTTCCGCAAGTTTCCCTCGGGGCTCGTCCCCCGCTTGTCGAGAGAGCTGGTCTGACGTTGCTACGACCGGGCGTTGTTGAATAACAGGAACTACTTTTAAACTGATCTCACCCGCACGTTTCGGAGAGAAGCCGTCATGCGAATCGTTGCAATATCCGAGCAAGAATGGTGGTAGAGCGGTTGAGCACACAGAGCACTGCGAGGATCATGTGAGAGCGCTAGTACGCGTTACCGATGCCAGAGACAACAAGCACCAATTCCTTAACCCTGAGCACATCCGTGCGGTTCATGAAATTCCAGCTCATGAAATCGCAGGCGGATCGCAGATCACGTTCAGTGACGGAAGTACGCTAGTCGTCAGTGAAGATGTGAACGCCGTGGTGGCTGCGATTCAGGGTGCAATATCCTGACCTTCGATTCGATCAACCGCCGAATTGCACTCAGAGTGGTGTGCTTCGCCGATGCTGGGCTCGGCTGATTGCTGCCTGTCATTTCGTATCTTCGTAGACCCCACAGTCCTGCCTGCGGCAGCTGTTTTCGCAGGATGGGATCATCGATCAGTTCTTCATGGTGCGGATTGTCCCCAGGCGAAGCAGACTGTCGTCGGCCGTGACCAGCGTCAGGTCCATGAGTTGAGCAGTAGCGGCCAGAAACCGATCTGCGGGATCGCGTTGTGGTAGCGGGAGTTGCTGGGCGATCAGCACGATCTCGTGGGTGAGAGGTGCTTCCCGCAGGGGAGCCGTGGCGGCGGTCAGCCACTCGGACAAGTTGGCAGGGAGACGAATCCTGCCCTTGGCATTCAGTAGCAATGCCTCCCAGGTTGAAACCGGAGAGAGCCACACCTCATTGGCGGGGTTTCGCAGCACATCTCGGACGCGGTGGCCGAGCCGGGACGGATCATGCAGAGCCCAAAGCCAGACATGAGTATCGAGGAGCAGTTTCAATCGCGCAGCGCCTCGATGTCTTTCTCGTCGATGACCGGAGACACAATGTCGCCGACGATGTCCATGGTGTTCTTCATGGAGCCGATCCAGTTTTTTTGCCCGGCGTCCGGCGACGGCGGCACGATTTCAGCCACGGGCTTGCCGAAGCGCGTGACCCGAAGGGGTTTCTTCGTTTGGCGCACCTCTTCAAGTAGGGCAAGGCATTTGGCCTTGAATTCGGAGATAGCGACTTCCTTCATGGATCAAGTGGACCATAAATATAAACCATGGTCAAATATAGTGGTTAATGGCCAGATACGCGGATGAACTGCAAAGGTGAAATCTGGAAAGTACGAAACGAAGCCAATAAGCCTTTTGTTTTCAGCAGAAACGATTTTCTCGAGTTGGATCCCTACTGAACCTATGTGGTCGGGATGACAGCATGGGGCTTGGTTCGATTGAACACTTTTGGCGCCCCTCGCGTCCGACGTAGTAACTCAACTGCTTTGATCAGCTGATGTGATCTGCGTCCTTGCGACGTTTGTTCGGCAAATGTTGAACTTTCGAATGGCGATCTGTCGGGCGATCCCGCCTGCGGTAACGCCGTCCGGGCACAGTTGACACACAAGTCGCATGCCCGGTCCAGGAGGTTCAGTCTTCCATGCCCGAACTAGAAACCAAGTCACTCCCCGAAAGTGCGTACGAACTGCTGAAACCTGGCGAGTCGTACCCGCCGATTGTGGCCGCAGAGGTAAAGTTGCCGGAACTTACGGGACGATCCGTTGGCTGGGGCATCTTTCTCTGCATCGTCTTTACCATCGCAGCCGCTTATTCGGGCCTCAAGGTTGGACAGGTGATGGAATCGGCCATTCCGATTTCGATCCTGGCCATTGGTCTGGCCCGCCTCTACCGCCGGCGATCCAGCCTGCTCGAGAATGTGATCATCACGGGTATCGGAGGGGTTGCGGGGCCGGTTGTTGCAGGAGCCGTCTTCACGATTCCGGCGCTGTACATCCTGAAGCTGGATCCTCACCCGGTGCAGACGATCTTCATCTGCCTTGCCGGCGGCTGTCTCGGTGTTCTTTTTCTGATTCCATTGCGACGCTACTTCGTGCGCGACATGCACGGCAAACTCCCGTACCCGGAAGCCACGGCCATCGCCGAAGTGCTGGTCACCGGCGAGAAGGGTGGATCGCAAGCCAAGCTGCTGCTGCAAGCGACCGCCATCGCTGGTGTCTACGATCTGTTCGTTACGACATTCCAGGTTTGGAAGGAATTCGTTGATCTGCGATTCTTGCCGGTGTTTCGCACGCTCTCGGAACGCGCCCGAATGGCGTTCAGCTTTGATGCCATCGGTTTCATCCTGGGTCTGGGCTATGTCATGGGTCTGCGTAGTTCCATGATTCTCTGCGCCGGCGGGATTCTCTCGAATTTCGTGCTGGTCCCGCTGATATGGTTCATAGGCAGTCATCTGGACAGCGCAGTCTATCCGGCTGCGGCTCCGATCTCGACCATGACAGCGGTCCAGATCTACAGGAGTTACGTGCGATTTATCGGGGTCGGAGCAATCGCGACCGCGGGTATATTCGGGATCGTCAGATCGTTGAGGATCGTGGCCAGTTCGTTCGGAATCGCGCTGCGTGTTTTCCGGAAGAACGAAGCTGCAGCGGCGGAGCGCACCGATCGTGACATCTCAATGATGGCCATCTTCCTTGGAGTGGTGATTGGAGCAATCGGCGTGGCGATGCTTTTGGGCACTCTGCCGGTGTCCTGGAGCGTGGTCGGAATTGGACTGATACTGACTTTGGTCTTTTCCTTCTTCTTTACATCGGTCGCGGCCAACGCCATCGCAACCACCGCCCGCAATCCTGTTTCCGGGATGACGATGCTGACCATCATCATTTCCTGTGCCGTCCTGCTCAGGTTTGGAGTGTCCAGCAGCAGCGGCATGTTTTTTGTGATGGTGATTGCTGCAATGGTATGCACTGCATTATCGGTATCCGGCCAGGCAATTACCGACCTCAAGACCGGATACTGGCTCGGCTCCACGCCTTCTGCGCAGGAGAAAGTAAAGTTCTTGGGCGTCATTGCGGCGGCGGTCGCCGTGGGATTCACGATCGTGATGCTGGCGCGTACCTTCCAGTTCGGCGAAGCCTTGCCTGGCGACCTGCGACCTGTACTGGCTTCACCGCAGGCATCGATCATGAAAGCCCTGGTGGAAGGGTTCATGAGCCGCCAGCCCATAGCGTATCTACTATTCGGAGCTGGTGCCATGATTGCGTTGATCATGGAGATGCTGGGGCAACCTTCGCTCATCTTCGCCCTCGGAATGTATCTGCCGCTCGAATTGAATACTCCTGCATTGGTGGGAGGATTCTTGTCGCACTGGCTGAACAAACGATCCGAGAGAGTCGGCGGCGAACGGGGAAAAACTATTCGGGAACGTGGTGTAATCATCGCGTCCGGGCTCATGGCGGGTGGTGCTCTGGGCGGTGTCCTGGGAGCGGCTCTGCGTCTGATACCGAGGTATCGCGAAGACCTGATCAAGACACCGTTCTACTCAAATGAGGCGGCGTCGCAAACTGTTTCTGCGCTTTTGTTTGTCGGCCTCTGCCTCTACGTTTGGTTTGGCTCCGTAAGGGAACAGCCATTGCAAAGGGATGAATAAATAAAGGAGAAGACATGGACCGGATAGGGCGATTCATCGCGGAGGCAGTGCTCGGCATCGACACTCTTTGGGGTGGTGATGTCATGTGTCCCTCGGGTACGGGGCGGTTCATTGCGGACTCATGGTTTTCCGATGAGCCTCTTCCACTCGCTTACACTGATCCGGCGGCAGCGATTTTGCGGGAAACCGGCGGTGTCTCAGGCAAGAACGTCAACCATCAAGCTGTAGAGGACTATCTGCGCCGGGTTGACCTTCCCGGGGCCATTACGGGTATTCACGATGAGGCTCGCAAGATAGCCGGAGTACGTGGCCCCTACCTCCTCGGCTTGTCGCTGAGCCTGGAAACGATGTGGGATCTTGCGATGGAGGTGTTAGGGAAAGGCGATCCTGTGCCGTATGCGCGCTGCGTGGAAGCCGCGACCGGCAGGGCTCCGGAACCCTCCGAGCCGAAAGCGAAGCGCCAGCGTGTTGCTGAATTGCTCGGCCGTGCTGGATATTCCATTTCGGGTGCCAAGGGGCTTGTCGGAGGTGTCGATGCATGGCGCCAGGACCGGCTGGTTCCAATGGCTTCGGTTCGTGCTCTGGGTGCGGCAGTCATTGCTCAATTTGATCGCCTCACGGAAGCAAATCTATTGCCCTGGCTTCCAGAAGAGCTGCGACGAGTGCCGCGCGCGAATATCGACTTCCTGCCGATTAAGGACGCCTGGTTCTCAGGCTCCATGAACTACATCGGGCGAGCGCGAAAGCCAGATGGCACCCCGCAATACGAAGCCACCTACGAGATCAACGCCTCGCTACGCATGTCCGTTCCCGAGTTCGAGCAATTGGTCAGTCACGAGGTGGTGCCGGGGCACGTGACTACGTTCGCCTACTTGCAGGATCTCTGGGTCCGCGGCAAGGCGGGTTTTGAAGCGACGGTGTTGACCATGAACACTCGCACGGCCACGCTATTCGAGGGCATTGCCAACAACGCGATTCTCATCGCGCACGGGGTCACGGAAGTCGAACAACTACCCGATGAGGATTTGCAGATCGGAGTTCTGCTCGCGCTATTGCAAGATGATGCCAAGAACCAGTCGTCCTACTTAACCTGGGGAGAGGGAATGCAGCGCGAGCAAGTGGCTACGATCCTTCGGCAGGATTTTCTGGTCACCGACGAGCGCGCGGATAAGCTTTCCGGCGCGTGGGGCAAGCACCCATTGCTCGGCCGAATGTATCTGCCGGCATACCGGGCAGGCACCGAGATCGTCGCTCAGCTACGGCGCCTTCATCCGCCCGATCAGATCATACCGGTCCTCTACGGCTGCTCTGGTCTGGTTGATAGTGTGACCATCGACGAGATGCTGAAGTGCAACCCGGTGCCATAGCCTGCAACTTGTCATCGAGTGGCGTCGAAGGTCAAACTGCCGATGAGCGTTTCATCGCCTACTCCGCGAATGGTCTCGCGTCCCTACGAGATAACTCGCTCTTTTCAGGAAATCGGGCACGCCGACTCTATGTGCCATCACCCTGCTCAGACTGCCAGTTGGTGAATACGCGATGGTTGGAGCGGTGTCGCGAAAGTGGGTGCTAGTGACCCCAATCACATTGTGGGAGACAGGGTCGGGCGTACAATTCCTAACAGCTGTAGGGTCAGAGGGTTGGCGTTTGTGACTAGTTGCAAATAGACACTTGGAGCCGGTGCTTCATGTACGGTTGCTCCCTAGGTCCCCGAAAATTGCTCGCAGTTGCGGTCCTTCTCGGCACTTTCCTGGCAGTCGGCTGCAGCAAAGGTCCGGTTCAGCCTGCTGCTGGTTCCGGTGGGCGCCCTCCTGCTCCTGTGGTCGTTGCCACGGCTGAACAGAGGGACATCCCGATCCAAATCAGCGCCATCGGCAACGTCGAGGCCTACCAAACCGTCCAAATCCGCTCACAGGTGAATGGCCAGATTCAGGAGATTCTGTTTAAGGAAGGCGAGGATGTCCGCAAGGGACAGTTGCTCGTGCGCCTGGATAAGCGACCCTTCCAGGCTGACCTGGAGAAGGCGATCGGCCAGCAGAAGCACGACCAGGCCCAGGCCGAGAACTCCCGCCTGCAGGCTGACCGTTACAGCGCCCTGGAGAAACAAGGTGTCGTTTCCCACGAGCAGGCCGACCAGGTGCGGACGCAAGCCAAAGCCGACGCCTCTGCGGTTGAGGCGGATAAGGCCGCTGTCGATGCCGCCAGCGTTCAACTGCAGTACACGGACATCTTTGCTCCCATCGATGCCCGCACCGGCGTCTTGATGATGAACGTCGGCAACCTGATCAAGGCCAACGATACGCCATACCTGGTTCAGCTCAACCAGGTCAGCCCCATTTACTTGACCTTCTCAGTCCCGGAATCCGTTCTTGAACAGGTGCGGCGGTACTCTTCCACCCGCAAGCTGGCAGTATTTGCGTATCCAAAAGGGCAAACGACAAGTCCGCCGGAAGGCTACCTCTCATTCATCGACAACGGTGTGGACACCACCACTGGCACCGTGAAACTGAAGGCGACGTTCACCAACAAAGATCGGCGCTTGTGGCCTGGTGAGTTCGCGGATACGGTGCTGCAACTGTCGGTCGCGAAGAACGCCATCGTTGTTCAGACCCGCGCCGTCCAAACCGGCCAGCAGGGCGAGTACGTCTATGTGGTGACGCCAGAAAGCACCGCCGAATCGCGTCCCGTCAAGACGGCCGGCACCTACCAGGATTTGACCGTGGTCTCGGCCGGAGTGAAGGCGGGTGAGCGTGTGATCGTAGGTGGACACCTGCGCGTGGCGCCGAACTCCAAAGTCGTCGTGCAAGGTGCGGGGTCGGGAGCCCAGGCCAGCACCCCTGCGGGTGCGGCTTCCGGCGGAGGCGGTTCGTGACCGATCTCTTTATTGGGCGGCCGATCATGACCACCCTGGTCATGGCAGCTATCCTGATTTTCGGGATTTTCGCCTACCAACTGCTGCCCGTCAGCGACCTGCCCAACGTCGATTTCCCCACGATTCTGGTCAGCGCCTCGTTGCCCGGAGCCAGTCCCGAGACCATGGCTTCCTCGGTGGCTACTCCCCTGGAAAAGCAATTCTCCACTATCGCCGGCATCGATTCGATGACATCTGCCAACTCACTCGGACAGACCAGCATCACCGTTCAATTCAATCTCAGCCGAAACCTTGACGGTGCCGCGCTCGACATTCAGGCCGCCATCACCGCGGCCGGCGGGCAGCTTCCTCCGCAGATGCCCACCCCGCCCACCTTCCAGAAAGTGAATCCCGCCGACTCGCCCATCCTTTATTTAGCGCTCAGTTCGCCAACCATGAGGCTCTCCGATGTCGATGAGGCAGCCGAAACCACGATTGCCCAAAACGTCTCGATGGTGAACGGCGTCGCCCAGGTGCAAGTCTACGGAGCGCAGAAGTATGCCATGCGCGCCCAGCTCGATCCCAGCGCTCTAGCTTCAAGACAGGTGGGAATCGACGACGTAGAAGCGGCGCTGCAATCTGGAAACACCAATCTTCCTACGGGTACGCTCTACGGACAGAACCGCACCTTCACCATCCTTTCCAATGGCCAGCGCATGAACGCGTTGCAGTTCGCTCCCATGATCGTGGCCTACCGGAATGGACGGCCAGTGCGACTCAATGAGCTCGGACGCGTCATCGACAGCGTACAGAACGACAAGACCGCGAGCTGGTTCAACGGCGTGCGCGCGATTGTGCTTGCCATTCAAAAGCAACCCGGAACCAACACGGTCGCGGTGGTGGACAGCATCAAGAAACTGCTGCCACGGTTGGAAGCGCACATTCCTGCTGCGGTACGCATTGACACGCTCTATGACCGCTCGGTTTCCATTCGCGCCTCTGTAAACGACGTGAAATTCACCCTGGTGCTGACCATCGGCCTGGTCATCCTGGTGATCTTCATTTTTTTGCGCAACGTCTCGGCGACAATCATTCCCTCCCTCGCCCTGCCCATGTCGATCATCGGGACGTTCTCGGTGATGTATCTGCTGGGATACAGCATCGACAACCTTTCCCTGATGGCGCTGACTTTGTCGGTAGGATTCGTCGTCGATGATGCCATCGTCATGCTGGAGAACATCGTGCGTCACCTCGAGATGGGCAAAACCCGGCTGCAGGCCGCCCGGGAAGGCGCACGCGAGATTGGCTTCACCATCCTGTCGATGACTTTGTCGCTGGCGGCCGTGTTTATCCCGCTCTTGTTTATGGGCGGAATTATCGGGCGCCTGCTGCACGAATTCGCGGTGACCATCGGCGCCGCGATTCTGGTCTCCGGTTTCGTCTCGCTCACGCTCACACCAATGCTATGCAGCCGCTTCCTGCACCACCAGGAGAGCGCGGAGCATGGAAGGCTTTTCAATCTCAGCGAGCGTGCTTTTACCGCCTGGCTGCGCGGATATGACCTGAGCCTCCGCGCCGTATTGCGGCACAAATTTGTGACCCTGTTGATTTCCTTCGTGGTGATTGGTCTGACCTTTTACCTGTACACGATATCGAAGACCGGCTTTATCCCCGACGAGGACCAGAACCTGGCATTCGCCTTTACCGAGGCGCAGCAGGGAATTGCCTTTCAGGACATGATGCAGTTGCAGCAGAGAGTGGCGGATGTGGTGCGCCACGATCCCAACGTGGTCAATACGATGTCTGCCATTGGCAGCCCCATTAACCAGGGTCGGATCTTTTTCCGGTTGAAGGACAGAAAGGATCGCGTCAACCACATGAGCGCGACCGACGTCATCCAGTCGCTGCGGCCGAAGGTCTCCCAGATTCCGGGGCTGAACGTCTTTATGCAGATCCCGCCGACCATCCGCATCGGCGGCGCGCTTACCAAGTCGCAATATCAATACACTCTGCAGTCGCCCGATACCGCCGAACTCTACGAGTCGGCTCCGAAATTGGAGAACGCCCTGCGCGCCCTGCCCCAATTGCAGGACGTCACCAGTGACCTGCAGGTGAAGAATCCCCAGCTTACCGTGGAGGTCGATCACGACAAGGCTTACGCCCTGGGGCTGTCGCCCAACCAGGTTTCCGACGCGCTCTATTCCGCCTACGGAACCCGTCAGATCAGCACCATCTATTCCCCCAACAACGAGTACTATGTCATCGTCGAACTGCTGCCGGAATACCAGACCAATCCAGATAAGCTTTCTCTACTCTATGTTCGTTCTAACGCCGGGAAACTCATTCCGCTGAACACGGTCGCGAGTCTGGTGCCGTCGCTGGGGCCCCTGATGGTCAATCACCTTGGCCAGTTGCCCGCGGTCACACTCAGCTTCAATTTGAAACCCGGAACCGCCTTGGGAGATGCTACGCGGCTCGTCGAGCAGCAAGCGAATGCGATCCTGCCCGGCGATATTCAAGGCACCTTTCAAGGAACGGCGCAGGCCTTCCAGAACTCGTTCACCGGCATGGGCCTGCTTCTGGTGGCCGCCATTCTGGTCATCTACATCATTCTTGGAATCCTGTATGAGAGTTTCATCCACCCTCTGACGATTCTCTCCGGCTTACCTTCGGCCGGCGTCGGTGCATTGCTGACCCTGATCCTGTTCCACCAGGAACTGAATCTCTACTCCTTTGTCGGCGTCATCATGCTGATCGGCATCGTCAAGAAAAATGCCATCATGATGATCGACTTCGCTCTCGAAGCCGAGCGCACGGAAGGGAAGACGGCGGAAGAATCCATCTACCAGGGTGCTCTGGTTCGCTTCCGCCCCATCATGATGACGACCATGGCTGCACTGATGGGAACGCTGCCCATTGCCATCGGCGTCGGGGCGGGAGCCGACTCGCGCCGTGGACTGGGACTTGCCGTTGTAGGGGGCCTGCTGTTCTCCCAGGTCGTGACGCTCTACATCACTCCCGTCTATTACATCTATCTTGACAAGCTACAAAGGGGATTTCGCAGTCGGCGTCACCGCCCGCAGACAACTGAGAGTGGTCGCCCAGAGCAGGAGACTGCATTCGTTGGATGATCGTGGCCGTGAGGTTGCGCTTCCCGCACGGACCACACCGCGCCGACGCTCTGATTCCGCCTAGGGCGTCGGGATCACCGCTTGTGCCTGGTTTGAGTCGACGCTTTCGTTGCCACTCCCGTCTACTGCCGTGACCACGTAGTAGTAGGTTTGTCCCGCCTGTACCGAATTGTCTGTGTAGCTGGTGCTTGCATCGGGGCTGCCCGTCAGCACGGCGTATGGGCCGCCGGACTGAGTACCACGGTAAACGTTGTAGCCCACCACCGTAGAGGTACTCGCGGCCCAAGACAGGACGACGCTGTGTTGAGGGGCCGCGGTACCGTTGCCGGTAAGCGAGGCGCCAATCGGCGCATTCGTGGCGTTACTCGTGAAGGTGATCGTGCCGGACGCAGTGCCACTTGCTTGCGGCTTAAATGTCCAGGTGAAGGTTGCGCTTTGGCCAGCCGCCAGCGTGACCGGGAGAGACAATCCGCTGATCGAGAATTCCGGATTGGTGGACGATGCCGACGACACGGTAACTCCAGCCCCGCCCGCAGTCAGTGTGCCTGCCAGATTTTGAGTGACTCCGACAGTCACGTTTCCGAAGTTTACGGTAGCCGGTGCCACGGTCAACTGGCCGGGTGACGCACCAGCTCCCGTCAACGCGACGCTCAGGTTCGGCACCGAACCGTCGGCGGTCAGCGCCAGGCTGCCACTTGAGGTCCCACTAGCCGATGGCGTGAAGGTCACATTGAACGTGAGGCTCTGGCCAGCATTGAGTGCAGTCGGGACGCTCAAGCCGTTTGTGGCGAATCCTGTTCCGGTCGCCGTCGCAGCGGAAATGTGGAGAGGGGATCCGCCGGAATTGCTTAAGGTTGCCGAATGCGATTGCGTGCTGCCGACCTGCACGCTGCCGAACCCGATGCTGGTCGGATTCACTGCCAGAGCTCCAGCAGTCAAGCCCGTTCCGGAAAGGGGAATGTTCAGGTTTGGATTTGTCGCTGTGCTGGCGATGGCGATGCTCCCGGTAGCGGCACCAGCGGCAGTTGGAGCGAAGGTCGCGGTAAAGGTTGCGCTTTGTCCTGCAGCGATGGTGAGTTGCGGAGAGATTCCGGTGATGCTGAAGCCGGTCCCGCTCGCGGTCGCCTGTGAGATCTGGATGGCCGAAGCTGAGCTGTTGGTCAGGGTGATGGTTTGCGCCTGATTGCTTCCCACCTGGACGCTTCCAAAGCTGACGCTCGAGGGACTTGCACTCAATCCACCCGCAGCCTGTCCCGATGCGGACAGGGGCAGGTTCAGGGTCGCGATATCACTGGTGAACGCGATGTTTCCGCTCACGTTTCCGGCCGCTTGCGGCGCGAATGTCACCCTGAACCCGGAAGCCTGTCCCGGTGTCAGGGTCTGGGGGAGATTCAACCCGCTGACGCTGAAACTGGTTCCGGTGACCGTGGCCCGAGTAATGGTAACGGGCGAGCCGCCGGAATTGGTGATGGTGGCGGGTTGGTTCTGGGTGCTGCCGACCGAGACGTTGCCGAAGGCGACGCTTGCCGGGTTGGTCGTGAGCGCGCCGGGCATGATGCCGGTAGCGGTGACTGCCATGCTGAGATTTGGGTCCGCGGCTGTAGAAACGATGGAGATGCCCCCGGTTACCGCGCCGGCTAATGCGGGCGTGAAGGTCACACCGAAGGTCGAGCTTTGTCCGGCGGCCAGCGTGAGAGGCAAGCTGAGCCCACTAATGCTCAGACCCGCGCCGGTGGCGACTACTTGCGAGATGGTCGCACTCGTGCCACCCGAATTGGTGAGGTTCACGGTTTGGGTCTGAGTACTGCCTACAGTGACGCTCCCAAATGCCAAGCCGGCAGGTGTCGCGGCCAGCTGGCCTGCAGTTGATGCGTCACCGGACACTGACAGAGACGCGCTCGTGGAAGCCGTCTGCGACCCCGAGGACTCCGAAGCAGAGCCGACTGAAAGCGAAGCATTTCCACTGACGGTCACGTTGGCGCTCACCGTTCCTGGCGCCTTCGGAGCAAACGTCACTGTCAGCATTGCAGTCTGTCCAGGACTAAGGGTCGCCGGCAGGCTGAGTCCGCTGATTGCGAAAGCCGAATTGTTGGCCGAGTCCTGCGAAATCGTGACCCCGGTGCTGCCCGTGTTGGTGATGGTAGCCGTGGGTGTTGAAAAAGTCACTTCGATTAGCAGGATGAGATTCAGCAGAAGCATGTTAGAAGAAAGCATCTGCCATGCTTTGTTTGATTCTGATCGTCGGAGG
>Ga0210401_10006414_pt1 | contig 11927 bp, 10 predicted proteins | sample IncBWH32MmetaG_FD_150866 | JGI IMG/M metagenome (GOLD analysis project Ga0210401, IMG submission 150866) | Forest soil microbial communities from Barre Woods Harvard Forest LTER site, Petersham, Massachusetts, United States - Inc-BW-H-32-M | ecosystem: Environmental > Terrestrial > Soil >... | reverse complement strand
ATCAAGGCGCAAACCGTGCGGCTGAATTACCGCGCGCGCGACGGCAAGGACTATATCCTCAACCTGATCGACACGCCCGGCCATGTGGACTTCGCCTACGAAGTCAATCGCAGCCTCGCCGCCTGCGAGGGGGCGCTCCTGGTGGTCGATGCGAGCCAAGGCGTCGAGGCACAGACGCTCGCCAACGTCTACCAGGCGCTCGACAACAACCTCGAGATCGTGCCGGTGCTCAACAAGGTCGATCTGCCGGCCGCCGAGCCCGAGAAGGTAAAGCAGCAGATCGAGGACGTGATCGGGCTCGATGCGTCCGATGCGATCCTGATCTCAGCCAAGACCGGCTTGAACGTATCGGAGGTTCTGGAAGCGATCGTCACGCGGCTGCCGCCTCCCAAGGGCGACGCCGCGGCGCCATTGAAAGCCCTGTTGGTCGACAGCTGGTACGACGCCTACCTCGGCGTCGTGGTGCTGTTCCGGGTCGTCGACGGCGTGCTCAAAAAGGGCCAGCGCATCCGCATGATGGGGACCGACGCGGCCTACGATGTGGACCGAGTCGGTGTGTTCACCCCCAAGCGCGTCGAAACCAACGAACTCGGCCCGGGCGAGATCGGCTTCCTGACCGCCTCGATCAAGGAGGTGGCCGACACCCGAGTCGGCGATACGATCACCGACGACAAGAAGCCAGTCGCCGCGGCGCTGCCCGGCTTTCGCCCCGCCATTCCGGTAGTGTTCTGCGGCCTGTTCCCAGTCGATGCCGCCGACTTCGAGGACCTGCGCGCGGCGATGGGCAAGCTTCGCCTCAACGACGCGAGCTTCAGCTACGAGATGGAAACCTCGGCCGCGCTCGGCTTCGGCTTTCGCTGCGGCTTTCTCGGCCTCCTGCATCTGGAAATCATCCAGGAGCGGCTCGAGCGCGAATTCAACCTCAACCTGATCGCGACCGCGCCGTCGGTGATCTACAAGATCAAGCAGACCGACGGCAAAGAGATCGAGATCCACAATCCGGTCGACATGCCGGATGTGGTGAAGATCGAGGAAATCGAGGAGCCCTGGATTCGGGCTACCATCCTCACACCGGACGAATATCTCGGCAGCGTGTTGAAGCTGTGCCAGGACCGCCGCGGCATCCAGGTCGAGTTGACCTATGTGGGCAATCGCGCCATGGCGAAATACGACCTGCCGCTCAACGAGGTGGTGTTCGACTTCTACGACCGGCTCAAGTCAGTGTCGAAAGGCTATGCCTCGTTCGACTATCAGCTCACCGAATATAAGCCGGCCGATCTGGTCAAGCTGCAGATGCTGGTCAACGGCGAGCCGGTGGATGCGCTGGCCATGCTGGTGCACCGCACCCGCGCCGAGCAGCGCGGCCGCGCCATGGCGGAAAAGCTCAAAGAGCTCATCCCACCGCATATGTTCCAGGTGCCGATCCAGGCTGCGATCGGCGGCAAGATCATCGCGCGCGAGACCGTGCGCGCCTTCCGCAAGGACGTGACCGCAAAGTGCTATGGCGGCGACGTGACACGCAAGCGCAAGCTTCTCGAGAAGCAAAAGGAAGGCAAGAAGCGCATGCGCCAGTTCGGCAAGGTCGACATCCCACAAGAAGCGTTCATTGCCGCGCTGAAAGTGGATGTGTGATCGGTGCCGGTCGAACGAGTGGTGCCCTACGGAACGATCCAATCAAGTCGACGCTACTTTCCGCTCACTCCCGCGGAAGCGAGAATCCAGCAAACCTCTCAAGTCGCAAAGAAGGAGCTGGGCCCCCGCCGGAGTTCACCCCCGACTTGATCGGGGGTGGGCACAAGCGGGGAATGCTCTAACCAGAAGACCACATGGATGGCGCCGCCTGGCCCCCGGCCATGGTGCCGGACTGCGCGCCACGTTCCGCAGGCTCCGGTGTAGCGCCGGCGCCATCGACCGCCACGATTCCACGCAGCAGGCGGCCGAGCAGATCGGCGCCGGTGATGATCCGTTTTTGCTCACCCCAGACCAGGATCAAGTCGTTGTCGATGACGTCGTCGTCGGGATGCTCGGGCACGACTTTCATGTGCCCGATGACGTCGCCAAGTTTTGTCAACATGTCGCGCACAACGATGGGCCGATGCCAATAGTTGTTGGGATTGGTTTCGAGCTGATCGAACAGCGCGTCACGCAGGATTGATGGGAATCCAGCACGAACGCCGGCTCGCCGGTGAGGTCGGTGACGATGACCCATTGTCTTGCCCGAGGCGTCGATCTTCCGAAGAAAAGCATCATCCGGTGTGCGGTCGAAGTCCGGCAGCACACAGCGATTGTTGGCCTGCGGCAAGCTGATGATGCTTTCCGCGTGGACCAGTTCGCCTTCGTCCGTGACCGGCACGTCGTCGAGATCGAGAAAATTGCGCGCGCCGATCGCCTCCAGCTTGCCGATATCGCCGCCGCTCGCGGCGCTGCGAGTGATCAGCGAACGAATGTCGCGCTCGCGCAGATAAGTGATGCCTTCGACCCCCAACCACCAATCGAGCAGCATCGCGGTCGGCTTGGCCAGGGGATAGAGGACCGCGCGATAAAAATTCAAGAAGGGCAGAAATCGCGCGGTCATCTGCAAAGCGTTGCGTGAAAAATACGCTTGCGGGATTATTTCGCAGAGCAACGTGATCACAACGGCCGAGAAGAAAAAGGCGCTCAGACCGGCCAGGGCGGCATCCGACAAGAGCGTCAGCAGGACATTGGTGCTGACATTGCCCCAGATCACCGTTGCCAGGACTTGGTTGGAGTTCTTCCGCAATTCGAGTACCCGCGCGGCATCGGCATTGCCGCCATCGGCCTCGAGTTGCAGGCGCAGTTGACTGAGGCTGAAGATCGCCAGCGTGAGACCGGCAAACAGCGCGGATTGGACGATGCAGGCAAATGCCCAGCCAGATCCAAACGGGGGGGGAATGGACGACATGGACTTTTTCCCGAGTTAGCGTTCGTAGCCCTCGGAACTAAACATATGTCCGACCCATGACAGTTAAATTGAGCCGCCCCGCCTTTATGCCGGAGACCTTCTTCGCCCCCGAAAGCCGTCTGAGCGCAGCCCTAGAGCGCAATCGCTTCAGATTGAATCGATTGGCGCTCTAACTTTTTGGCGGAGCATGATCTTTTCGGAAAACCGGTTTCCACTTTTCCGGATCATGCTCTAGTGCACCACAATGGTGGTGTTGTGCGCGCCTTCGCGCTGCACGAGACCGAACAATGTGGCCGCAGCGCTTGGATGCAGGCGGATGCAGCCATGCGATGCGGGTCCGCCTAGCCGCGCAATATCGTAGCTGCCGTGAATGGCGAAGCCGCCATGAAAGAAGATCGCGTGCGGCATCGGCGCGTTGTAGTAGACCGTCGAGAACCAGCGCGCCGCCATCCGCTGCGGACGGAAAGTGCCGGCCGGGGTGCCAAAACCGCGCCTGCCGGTCGATACCGGCCAGCGATAGAGAGAGGCGCCGTCGACGCTGACATCCATGGTCTGCGTCGCGCGATCGACACGCACCAGTATATTTGCTTCTGCGTCACTCGACAAAGCAACGAAGGGTAGCGCGGCACACAAAGCCGCGAACACGATGCGGCGCATGGAGAACCTCAGCCCTAGCAGAGGTTGAACATTACGGCGACACACTGGATAGTGTAAAGCGCGCGTGCGACTAAACCTTAATCACTTGAACGCTTGTTTCGCTGGCTTTGCGGGCGGCGATCCAGGAAACGTAAACCAACATGCCGCCACACGATCTCTTGAGCATCGGTCATTCAAACATTCCGGCCGAACACTTTCTGGCGTTGCTGCAGGGCGCCGGAGCGAATGCGGTCGCCGACGTGCGCAGTACGCCGCACTCGCGTTTCTGCCCTTGGTTTTCGCAAAAGCCGCTTGCGGCGGCGCTGTCGGCCGCCGGCATCGGTTACATCGCAATGGGCGAAGCGCTCGGCGGTCGGCCCCGCCGCGACACGCTCTATCGCGATGGCGCGGCCGATTACGAGGCTATGGCGATCGAGCCCGAATATGTTGCCGGCCTGGATCGGCTGCTTGGAGTCGCGGCGCGGTCGCGCGTTTGTCTGATGTGCGCCGAGCGCGAACCGCTCGATTGTCATCGCTGTCTCTTGGTGGCGCGCAGCCTCGCCGAGCGCGGCGTCGCCGTCGCCCACATCCTCCATGACGGCGCAGTCGAGGTGCATGCCGAAACCGAACAGCGGCTGCTGGCGCTCGACGAGAAGGCTGTTCCACAAGCCTGCGACTTGTTCACGTCTGGACAGCACGACCGACTCGCGGCAGCGTATCGCCGCCGGGCGCGTGTCGTCGCGTTTCGGCGGAAAGCTTCCGCACCCCGAAACATTGCGGAGCGTTTATGATGCCTGCGCTCGCTCGCTTGACCGTCTTTTTATTTCTAGCCGCCATGGGCTCTGCCCTGGCGCAAGATCCCGGCACGGTCGAGGACAAGACCTTGCCGCCGCTGGAACATCCCGGTTCGTCGACGCCGGCGCGGGAATTGTTCGGGCGCAAAACCACGCCCGACCCGGCGACGCCGCGTTCCATCGGCTTCTATTCCCGCGGTTGCCTGGCGGGCGCCGTCGCACTGCCGATCAATGGCGCGACCTGGCAGGTCATGCGGCTGTCACGTAATCGCAATTGGGGCCATCCCAAGTTGGTCGCATTTCTCGAGCGACTGGCGGACAAAGCCAAGAAAGTCGGATGGAACGGCCTCCTGGTCGGCGATATGTCGCAACCGCGCGGCGGCCCGATGTTAACCGGCCATACCAGCCATCAGGTCGGACTCGATGCGGACATTTGGCTCACTCCGATGCCCGATCGCAAGCTTTCCCGCGAAGAGCGCGAATTCATGTCGGCCACCATGGCGGTGAGGGACGACCGACGCGACGTCGACCCGAACGTCTGGACGCACGCCCACACCGAGCTGATCCGCGTCGCCGCCGAGGATCCGGCGGTCGAGCGCATCTTCGTCAACGCGGCGATCAAGAAGGCGCTCTGCCGCGAGGCTGGTTCGGATCGCGCCTGGCTCGCCAAGGTGCGGCCGTGGCGCGGGCACGACTATCATTTTCACATCCGGATATTCTGTCCGCCGGACAGTCCGCAATGCGAGGCGCAGCCACCGCCGGAATCGGGCGAAGGATGCGGTCACGATCTCGATCCGTGGTTCACGGACGCAATGTTGCATCCGCCGCCGCCGTCCACCGAGCCGGCGAAGCCGGGGCTCGGGCTTACGCTGGCAAAGTTGCCGCCCGCCTGCCGCCAAGTCCTGATGGCGCCGTAAGGACCCTGAGCGCGATTGGCACACCGGCAACCGTCAAAGCACCGTCAGACCAAACAGCGCGTGCTGCGCGGCGGCGAAGATCAGCGTCAGCGCGCCGGCGCAGCCGACGATCACCGCCGTAAAGGCAGGAACCCTCGCTCGCGGCGTCTCCATCAGGCGCGGGAAGCCTTTCCATAACAGATAGATGCCGTAGAAGCTCAGCACGATCAGGAAGCGCAAGCCCGGCGCGAGCAAAAAGATTCCCGCGAGCCAGAATGGCGTATACGAATAGACTGCGAGCTTGAACGCGCGCTCAAAGCTGCGCCGGCTGCCGAATACCGGGGCGAGCAGATCGATCACGAGCCCAAGCACGAGCACGGTCGCGCAGGCGGCCACGTAACCGAACGCCGCGCCAAAGAACCCTTGCAGGATGGACGCCCGCACCGTGCCGACACCCGGCACGACCGCGCCGACGAGGCAAGCGCCAATGAACCCGGACAGGGCCGGAATGGCGGCGAGTGGCGCCACATAGCTGGTGAGTAACTGGACGACATCGCCCGGCTCGCCGTCGATTTTCGCCCATTCCGCAGGCGGATCGATGATGATCGCATGCGCCCGCGCGGCGATGTTCATGAGATAAGTCCTTTCATGAGCCAAGTCATTTGGCGTCGGCGCGCAGCATGGCGGCACCCTTCTCGGCGATCATCATGGTCGGCGCATTGGTATTGCCGGACGTGATGGTCGGCATGACGGAAGCATCGACGACCCGCAACCGCTCGACGCCGGCCACACGCAAGCGCTCATCGACCACCATCAGCGGATCGCTGGCAAGACCCATTTTCGCCGTACCGACCGGATGAAAGATCGTCGTCCCGATATCGCCCGCAGCCTTCTCCAAAGCCTGCTCGTCGTCGTCGCGCACCCGGTCGCCAGGCAGATATTCGGCAGGATGATACGGCGCGAGCGCCGGCTGGCCGACGATATGCCGTGTCAACCGGATGGCTTTGGCCGCGATGCGGCGGTCCTCATCGGTCGACAAATAATTCGGCTTGATCGCGGGAGCGGCCGCAGGATCGCGACCGCGCAGCCGCACATGGCCGCGGCTCGTCGGGCGCAGATTGGCGACGCTCGCGGTGAAGGCGGGAAACCGATGCAACGGCTCGCCGAAGCGATCAAGCGACAAAGGCTGGATGTGATATTGCAGATTGGCGCGCTCCTCCCCGGCGTCGGAGCGGGTGAAGAGCCCGAGTTGTGACGGCGCCATGGTCATCGGGCCACGCCGGAACAGCAAATATTCAGCAAGCATGCCGACCGAACCGAGCGGAGCGTGATAGCGCTCGTTCAGTGTCGCGATGCCCTCGACCTTGTAGATCAGCCGAAGCTGCAGGTGATCCTGGAGATTGCCGCCGACGCCCGGCCGGTCGGCAACGACGGCGATGCCGTGATCCTGCAAATGCGGCGCCGGGCCGATGCCCGATAACAGCAGGAGTTGCGGCGAACCGATCGCACCGGCAGCGAGAACGATTTCGCCGCGGCAGCGCGCCGTGCGTGCTTGCCCGCCTTGCCGCCAACGCACTCCGACGGCGCGGCGACCGTCGAGCACAATGCCCTCCACCAGACACTTGGTCTCGAGCCGGAGATTGCCGCGATGAAGCACCGGCTTGAGAAAGGCGGCGGCGGCCGACCAGCGCCGCCCGCGTCTCTGATTGACGTGAAACGCGCAGCAGCCCTCGTTATCGCCGGTGTTGAAATCGGCAACCGATTTGATGCCGGCCTGTTCGGCGGCGGCGCGGAACGCGTCGAGCAAGTCCCAGTGCACGCGCGGCGCTTCGATCCGCAGTTCGCCGTCGACGCCGTGCAATTCGCTCTCGCCGAGAAAATTGTTCTCATGCTTCTTGAAGAAGGGCAGCACGTCGTCCCAGCTCCAGCCGGCGAGTCCGAGCTGGCGCCAATGATCGTAGTCCGCGGCCTGGCCGCGCATATAGATCATCGCGTTGATCGCCGACGACCCGCCGATCGCCTTGCCGCGCGGATAGCTCAGGCTTCTGCCGTTGAGCCCCTCTTCGGCTTCGGTCTTGAAACACCAATCCGAGCGCGGATTGCCGATGGCGAATAGGTAACCAACCGGTATGTGGAACCATATCCAATTGTCGTATCCGCCGGCCTCGAGCACGAGCACGCGCCTGTCGGAATCGGCAGAAAGCCGGTTAGCCAGCAGGCAGCCGGCCGAGCCCGCTCCGACAACGATATAGTCGTACTCACCTTCGATCGGCTCCGGCTGCGCCATCCTTCGCTCCCCCCTAGAGCACGATCCCGAAAAGTGGAGACCGATTTTCGGAAAAGATCATGCTCAAATACAACGCCAGGGTAGGATGACGATTCGAAGAAAAGTCATCCTACCCTGCTCGCGGATGATAGCGGGTCGCGGCCGCTTTGCCACGGCATCGGACGGCTGCTAATCTGAACAAAGCGAAATGCGGCTTGCTGAGCGCTTGCCGCATCCGCCTGGAACGATGGTTCCCCAAGGCGACCGTGTCGATCAGTTCGCAGTTTTTCCCGGCGAACGACGAACAGCCATGCTTTTGGAGGACTATCGTGTTTGAGAGAAGACATTTCCTGACCGCTTTTGCCGTGGCCATAGCGGTAGCCGGCTTATCGCCAGCCGTGGCGCAGGAGAAATCGATCACCGTCTTCGCGGCCGCTTCGTTGAAAAATGCGCTTGACGAGGTTGATAGTCTGTTCACCAAGCAGTGCGGGATTAAAATCGTTGCCAGCTACGCGGCAAGCTCGTCGTTGATGAAGCAAATCGAACAGGGCGCGCCCGCCGACGTCTTTCTGTCGGCCGACATTGACTGGATGGACTACGGGATCAAACACAATCTCATCAAAAACGGCACACGCAAAGACCTCCTCGGCAATCGCCTGGTGCTGATTGTGCCGAAAGACTCCAAGATCGGCAGCGTGACCATCGCGCCCGGTTTCGATCTTGCCGCGCTCGCCGGCTCCGGACGCATCGCGACCGGCGACGTGCGTGCGGTCCCGGCTGGCCTCTATGCCAAAGTGGCCCTGGAGAAGCTCGGCATCTGGTCGAGCGTCGAATCAAAAATAGCGATGGCCGAAAACGTGCGCGCGGCGCTGGTCCTGGTCGCTCGCGGCGAGGCGCCGCTCGGCATCGTCTATGAGACCGACGCGAAAGTCGATCCAAGCGTCAAGATCATCGGCGTGTTTCCCGAGGACTCGCATCCCCCGATCATCTATCCGGTGGCGATGACCAAGGACGCAAAGCCCGACGCCGCGCAATATCTTGCGTTTTTGACTACACCGGAGGCGAGGGCCGTTTTCGAACGATACGGCTTTCGGGTGCTGGGAAAACCCTAAGGTCGGAAAACGCTCACGTGTTTCATCTCTCGCCCGACGAATGGACTGCGGTCGAGTTGTCGCTGCGCGTTTCGATCGTCGCGACCGTGTTCGCACTGCCATTCGGCATCGCTCTCGGCTGGCTGCTCGCGCGCAAGGACTTTTGGGGAAAGACCTTGCTCGACGGGATCATCTATTTGCCGCTCGTGCTGCCGCCGGTCGTAACCGGCTATCTCCTGCTCATTTCGTTCGGCCGCCGCGGACCAATCGGAGCCTTTCTTGCTGATAATTTCGGCTTCGTCTTTTCCTTTCGTTGGACCGGCGCGGCGCTTGCCTGCGGCGTGATGGGCTTTCCGCTCATGGTGCGTCCGATCCGGTTGGCGCTCGAGGCCATTGACCGGCGGCTCGAGGATGCGGCGGCAACGCTCGGCGCCAACCGTTTCTGGGTGTTTTTGACCGTGACGCTGCCGCTGGCGCTGCCGGGCATCATCGCCGGCGCCGTCATGGCGTTCGCCAGAGCGCTGGGCGAATTCGGCGCCACCATTACATTCGTCTCCAACATTCCCGGCGAGACGCAAACCATCTCCGCCGCCATCTACACTTTGCTGCAGATTCCCGGCGGGGAGGCGCTGGCGATACGCCTGGTGCTGATCGCGATTGCGCTCTCGCTCGGCGCGCTGATCGTTTCCGAGTGGTTCGCGCGCCGGGCCGGCATGCGGTTCCAGGGCGAGTGACTGTCCTCGCCGTCGACGCCCTCGCCGCGGAAGGCGTCGAACCCGTCAAGAATGCCGACGTCGACACCTGGGTGACCGGAACTTCGCGTTTGGCGAAGCCCTGCTACAAATGTTTGTAGATTGTGCCCGGCGCCGCGACGGCTATCTTCCGCAGTTGTGATTGCGAACCCGCTCGTTACCCCCTCCCCGCCCAAACATGCCACGGCCGTCGGCGTCGCCTGCGGTGCCGGCGCGGCCTTTTGCTGGGCCCTTGGCTTCGTTGCGGCCCGGCACGGCATCAATGTCGGCGTCTCGCCCTTCGTGCTGGCTCTGCACCGTTACTTTTGGCCGGGCCTGGCGCTCCTACCCTTCGTCGTCACCAACGACTTTCGCGACCTGGGCGGCATCGGATGGGGCCGCGGGTTCGTCTTGGCGCTGTTCGGTGGGCTTCCGCTCGCGCTGTTAAGCTATCTCGGCTACGTGTACGTCCCGCTCGGCCACGGCGCCGTCATTCAGCCCTCATGCGCGGCACTGGGCGGCATGCTGCTGGCGCGGTTGGTTTTGAAGGAGCCGTTGCCGGCACGCCGCATCGCCGGCGGGCTCGCCATGGTCGCGGGCCTCTGCATCATTGGAACCGAAGCATTGCGTACCATCGGCGCCCATGGCATCGGCGGCGATCTCCTGTTCGTAGCGGCCGGCGGATTTTTTGCCACCTTCGGCATGCTGGTGCGGCTGTGGCGGGTGACGGCGATGCGGTCGGTGGCGATCACCAGCGTGCTCTCGCTCGTCGCGGTGCCGATTCTGCTGTTCAGGTTCGACAATCTGCTGGCTGCGGGATTTGCTGAAAATCTGTTGCAGGCTGTGATCCAGGGGGCGCTGGCGGGTGCCGCAGCGACCTATCTGTTCACGCGCGCCGTCGTCTTGCTCGGCGCCTCGCGCGCCGTTTTATTTCCATCGCTGGTTCCGCCGTTCGTGCTGCTGCTCGGTTTTATCGCGCTCGGCGAGGTGCCGACCCTCTCGCAGCTCGCGGGCCTCGTCATCGTGCTTATCGGCTTCCGGCTGACGCAGTAGGGGTGAGCCATTCCGGCGGTTGCGAACGACGCTTACGCGGCTTTCCGGCTCGTCAAAAACTCACCGATGCGATCGAGCGCCCGCAAAATATTCTCGGTCGAATTGGCGTAGGATACGCGCACATAGCCCTCGCCGAGGACGCCGAAGTCGGGCCCGCCGATCAGTGCGACGCCGGCATCTTCCAAGAGCGCCGAGGCAAGCGGCTTCGCCTTCCAGCCGGTGCGCTTGATGTTCGGGAAGGCGTAGAAGGCGCCTTTCGGGCTCGCGCACGAAATATCAGGCAGGCGGTTGAGGCCTTCGACCACGACTTTGCGTCTTTTGTCGAACTCCGCGACCATTTTCGCCACTTCGTCCTGCGGGCCGGTGAGCGCGGCAAGTCCCGCAAATTGCGCCGGCGCATTGACGCAGGAATGCAGATTGACCGAGAGCTTGCGCGCGAAGTCGTAGAGCTTGCCCGGCCATACCGCATAGCCGAGCCGCCATCCGGTCATGGCGTAGGTCTTCGACCAGCCGTTGAGAAGAATGAGCCGGTCGCGGATCGACGGGTATTGCAGCAGGCAGACATGCGCTTCGCCGTCGTAGAGCATGTGGTCGTAAATCTCGTCCGACATGACGGCGACGTCGGGATAGCGCTCGAGACCCGCGACGAGCTTGTCGACTTCGGCTCTTGGCGTCACGCCGCCGGTCGGGTTGGCGGGCGAATTGAGAATCAGGAGCCGCGTCTGCGGCGTGATCAGGCTGAGCGTTTCCTCCGCCGAGAAGGCGAAGTTATTTTCTTCGCGGATCGGCACCGGTATGGGCCGCGCGCCGGTGAATTCGATCATCGATCGATAAATCGGGAAGCCCGGATCCGGATAGAGAATATCGGCGCCGGGCTCGCCGAACATCATGATCGACATGAACATCGTCGGCTTGCCGCCCGGGAAGATCATGACCGAGTCGGGCGCGACATCGACCTTGAATCTCTTATGCAGATCGGCCGCGACCGCCTCGCGCAGCGGCAGGATGCCGACCGACGGCGTGTAGCCATGATGGCCGTCGCGCAACGCCTTTACCGCCGCCTCGACAATGAAATCGGGCGTGCGAAAATCCGGCTGACCGATTCCGAGATTGATGATGTCACGGCCCTGCGCCGCAAGCTGGGTAGCACGCGCAAGAACGGCGAATGCGTTCTCTTCGCCGATCCGATCGAATGCAGCGATGGTTCTCAACATGGGCGGCACTTGAACCTAATTGCTTTGCAAAAGCAAACGTCCGCACCCATGCTGCGTTGCAATATGACGAGGCTTGCGGGACCTGCGTAAAACGGGGTTCGCGCTCGCGCCGGATAGGCTTATCTATGACGAGCGGTGAGGGCGTGCGGAGACGAGAATGACCAAGGGTACCGGTTCGCAAAAGCCGCGTCTGCGTTCGCAATTGTGGTTCGACAATCCGGACAATCCGGGCATGACCGCGCTCTATCTCGAGCGCTACCTCAATTACGGATTGACGCGCGAGGAGCTGACATCGGGCAAACCGATAATCGGGATCGCGCAGA
>Ga0210401_10006413_pt1 | contig 11928 bp, 11 predicted proteins | sample IncBWH32MmetaG_FD_150866 | JGI IMG/M metagenome (GOLD analysis project Ga0210401, IMG submission 150866) | Forest soil microbial communities from Barre Woods Harvard Forest LTER site, Petersham, Massachusetts, United States - Inc-BW-H-32-M | ecosystem: Environmental > Terrestrial > Soil >... | reverse complement strand
TTCGTGGGGTCCATCGCGGGATCGAAAATGCCCCATCGGCGCTCGATTTCGTATGGGCCAGGTCCGCTCGCAAGCTCTGGATGCCCGACAAACCAGGCGGTGCTGTGCCCGGGCATGTCGAATTCGGGCACGACGCGAATGCCGCGGTCGCGTGCGTAGGCGATCAGGTCGCGAATTTCGTCCTGCGTGTAGTAGAGTCCATCCGAACCAAGCGTGTGCAGCTTCGGAAATTTCTTGCTCTCCGCACGGAAGCCCTGATTTTCAGAAAGGTGCCAATGGAAGACGTTCATTTTTACCGCTTCCAGTCCGTCCAGATTGCGCTTGAGCACATCGAGGGGAATGAAATGGCGGCTGACATCGATCATCAGCCCGCGCCAGGGGAAGCGGGGTTTGTCTTGAATCGTAACCGCGGGGGCGGCGAAGCCGTCGGCCGAAACGGCGACTAACTGCAAAAAGGTCTGCAACCCGTGCATGGCGCCCAACGGAGTTGGCGCTTCGATTTTCGCGCCATCCGCGGTGATCGATAGTGTGTAGGATTCATCCTCGCCGAGTTCCTGTACTTCTTTGCTGGCGTGATCCGTGTGCACGGTCAGCGTCGGCTTAGCGGAAGCCTTGGCTGAAAACGGCAGCGCCGTCTGCCGCGAAAGCTGCCGCACAAATCGCTGCGCTGCGCGATCCAAGCGTGGTTCCGTGTGTCCGGTGAGCGCTACGGAAAATGACGAATCAATGCGCAGGCTGCCGCTGCCACTCTGCATGTTCGCCGGCATGGGCATCAGATTCAGCCTGGGCTGCTCTTGCGCAGTCGCGTTCGCCGCGCATAGCAGCAGCGCAAATCCAATCACACATATTCCCTGCATTCCGTGACCCATGCCCATTTCTCGCTCACCCCTCCAGAGACGTGCAGCCGCAATTCACCCTTGCGGTGCAGCCCCGCATACTGTCACAAGGAATGGGCAGCGCAAAACAATTTTCAACGTCCGGTTCCGCGCGAGATTGTCAAACTGGAATTCAGTCCGCGCACCGCAAGCACCAAATCGGCCGGCTCTCCGATCTGCGAGGAAAAAACTTTGATCCCTGCCTACCGGAAAGGCTGAGTTAGAATACGAACTACCGGGCAATCTGCATGAAAACGTCTATTGCTATCTATCCGGGTTCGTTTGACCCGGTGACCAACGGCCACCTCGATTTAATCGAGCGTGGCGAAAAAATGTTCGACCTGCTTATTGTGGCCGTGCTCCGCAATGCGGAAAAAGCTCCGCTTTTTTCCGTGTCCGAGCGCGTGGAGATGCTGCGCGAAGTTACCCGACAATGGTCCAGCGTGGAGGTCGAGGTCTTTGATGGCTTGCTGGTTGACTATGCGCGCAAGCGCCACGCGGGGGTGATTCTGCGCGGTATTCGCGCCATTTCCGACTATGAGTACGAATTGCAAATGGCGCTGATGAATCGCAAACTGGAGCCGCGGCTCGAAACCGTTTTTATGCTGCCTGGCGAAACGTATAGCTATCTGAGCTCTAAGCTAGTTCGGGAGATCGCGCAGCTCGGGGGCCCGCTACAGGGACTCGTACCGCCCGTTGTGGAAGAGCGGCTTCGCGCAAAAATTTCGTGAATGGTTCTGGTTAAAGAGTGAGCCAACAGGCGCCAGCAAGATGCCCTTCGAGGCTCAGGACAAGCTGGCGCTACCAAGAGGAGAACGCGTGCAACTGACCGAACGCATCAATCGCATCCAAATCTCGCCAACCTCGGCTGTAATCGCCGAAGCCGAAAAGTTGAAAGCGAAAGGTGTCGATATCGCCGATTTCGGCCCGGGCGAGCCGGATTTCCCAACGCCCGATCACATCAAAAGAGCTGGCATTCGCGCCATCGAGCAGAACTATACAAAGTACACGGCGACCGGCGGAATCCTGCCGCTCCGCGAAGCCATTTGCGGCTGGCACAAACGCGAATTGAAGTCGAATTACGATCCGAAAGAATGCGTCGTAAACGTTGGCGGCAAGCATTCCATTTTTAACGTGGTCAGCGTGCTGGTGCAGCAGGGCGACGAAGTCATTATTCCCGCGCCTTATTGGGTGAGCTACCCGGACATCGTGAAGTATGCCGGCGGCACACCAGTTCACGTCGAGACACGGCCGGAAGATGGCTTCAGCCTAAAAGCCGGCGCGATCGAAAAGGCCATCGGTCCCAAGACGCGCATGGTGATTCTGAGCTCGCCGAACAATCCCACGGGGGGCGTTGTGCCTCCCGATGAGTACGAGCGCATTCTCGCCGTCTGCAAAAAGCATAATGTCTGGCTGATGAGCGATGAGTGCTATTCGCATTTCACTTACGATCCGCACAAGCCTTATTCCATCGCCAGCGTGGCTGACTCTAAAGAAAACGTAGTGATTATCGGGTCGATGTCAAAAACATTCGCCATGACCGGGTGGCGCATCGGCTATACACTCGCTCCCGAAGCGCTGGTACAAGCGACGGTCAAGCTGCAAAGCCAATCCACATCCAATCCCACCTCGATCGCGCAGCATGCGGGCCTCGAAGCCATGCGCGGCTCGATGGATTCCGTTCCCGCGATGCTCGCCGAATATGCCCGCCGTCGCCGCCGCATCGTGGACGGCCTGCGCGCGATTCCCGGCGTTACGTGCGAGGAGCCCGGCGGCGCTTTTTACGCTTTCCCGAACGTCGCCGCGCATCTTGCTAACGGCAGTACCGGCAGTTCGCTCGCGAAAAACACCACGGAATTAGCCAAGCTGCTGCTCGATAAAGCGCGCGTTGCCGTCGTGCCGGGAGATGCTTTTGGAGCTCCCGGCTATTTGCGGCTATCTTATGCAACGTCCATCGAGCGCATCGAGGAAGGTTTGCGCCGCCTCGAACACTTTTTCAGCCGCGCCGAAGCCGCCGCCTGATTCCCTGAATCTGTGCAACCAGAGCCGACACGTATTGAGCCAATCTTCAGCCCGCGACTTTGGGGATCGCATTCGCTTGCGCCAATTTATCCGGAGAAAGTGAATTTGGCGGAGCCGCTTGGCGAAGCCTGGCTCACTGGCATTGATTGCAAACTTGCCTCGGGACCTCTCGTCGGAAAAACGTTAGGTGATGCATGGGCCGCCATGCCTGGCGAGTGGCGAGGCACACGGTTGAACTCGCGTAAAGACTTTCCGATTCTCGTCAAATTTATGTTTCCGCGCGAGAAGCTTTCCATTCAAGTGCACCCTGATGACGCCTACGCCGCGGCTCACGAACAAGCCGCGGGCGGCAAGGGCAAAACGGAAATGTGGCACGCAGTTTCCGCGGAACCTGGAGCGAGGCTTCTTTTAGGTCTAAAACCTGAGATGGATAAGCAAACGTTGCTAGACGCGCTGAAAGAGAACACGCCCGAGGACGTTTTCCAGCCGCATGATGTGAATGCGGGCGACACTTTTTTTGTTAGTCCGGGAACGCCGCACACCATCGGCCCCGGTATGATTCTGTGCGAGGTCCAGGAATATTCGGATTTGACCTATCGCATCTACGATTACGGGCGCGTCGATAGCAACGGAAAATCGCGCGAATTACATGTCGAGAAAGCGCTCGAAGTCATGAGGTTCGGTGCTACCGCTCCCGGCAAAGTAGCGGCGCTGCATCTGCCGGGCGAGCGCGTCCATAAGACTTTGCTGGCAGCGTGTTCGTATTTCGCAACCGAGCGCTGGGAATTCCGCGCCACGATTGAATCAGAATCCCGAGCCGACTGCTTTGAAGTTTTCGTTATCCTCAACGGAAGCGGGTACATTCACTGGCAAGGCCCGCCGCTAGCCTATCAACGCGGCCAGTGCTGGTTCATTCCCGCATCGCTTGGCGAATTTTCGTTGCAGCCGGAGCAAAGCACCTCTCTGATTCGAACGTACGTTCCAAATCTCCCTCGCCTTTATACCGAACTACGCCAAGCCGCCATTCCCGAAACCTGGCTTGCTCAAACCGTTTTTGCTTAGTACAAGAGACGCATGGCAACCGAAGCACTGACAGTGCACGCGGTAATCCTGGCCGGCGGACGCGGCACACGCTTCTGGCCGCGGAGTCGCACACGGACGCCCAAGCAGTTGCTCAATATCGTCGGCAAACAAACTATGTTGGAGCAGACCGTCGCGCGCCTGCGTCCGCTGATTCCCGCCGAGCGCATATGGACGGTTACCAACAGCGAGCAAGCTTCCGAAGTCAGGAAACAGCTGCCTGCCGCCGCGCGCAAACGCGTTCTCACCGAGCCCGTAGGACGCAACACTGCCGCGGCGATCGCTCTCGCCGCCCTGCATGTGCGACACGCCGCTCGCGGAGACGCCTTGCTCGCCGTTCTCCCCGCCGACCATTACATCGCCAATCCCGAGCGCTACCGCATCATCGTGCGCGCCGCGCTGGAGGTCGCGCGTCGCAAAGGCCGCATGGTCGTCCTGGGCGTTCCCCCGACGAGACCCGAAACCGGTTTTGGCTACATCGAGCGTATGGGCGAAGCCCTCGATTCAAAGGGCTTTCCGTTTTATGCTGTGCGGCGCTTCACCGAAAAACCGGCGCTCTCCGTCGCCAAGGTCTATGCCGGCTCCGGCGACTATCACTGGAACGCCGGGATGTTTTTCTGGCGCGCCTCCACATTTCTTGAAAACATCGACAAGCATCTGCCGAAAACTTTTGCCGCGCTTGAATCGCTCGGCGAAAGCATCGGCCAGACTAGTTACGAGCGCAAACTCCGTGCAATTTATCCCAAGCTGCAAAATATTTCGGTGGACTACGCCGTTCTCGAGCCTGCCACGCGCCAAGCCGGCGCGCCGTCGGTTTTCGTCATCCCCGCGGAAGTCGGTTGGAGCGATATTGGCTCCTGGGCTGCCGTTTACGAGCTGCTCACCAAATATCCCGGCGAAAACATTTTGCCTCGCGACGCGTACGCGCTGGATGCCGGAGGCAATCTTGTCTGGAGCGCTTCCAAATTCGTTGCAGCCATCGGTGTCAACGATCTCGTCGTAGTTGAAACTCCGGACGCGCTGCTGATTTGTCCCCGTGAACGTACGCAGGATGTCGGAAAAATCGTGAAGTGGCTCGAGGAAAACCGCCGCAAGGATCTGCTGTAGGCACGCCAATCTGGCTTGTCTGCGAAAGTTCCGGTTCGCGTATACTCAAAAACCATGCATTCGATTCGTTTCGGCACGGACGGCTGGCGCGCCATTATCGCGGAGGATTTCACCTTCGCGAACGCGCAAATCGTCGCGCACGCGATCGCCCGCTACGTCGTGCGTGGCGAGGATGCGCGCAAAGGCGTGCTCATCGGCTACGATAATCGCTTCGCGTCAGACACCATCGCGGCCGCAGTTGCCGACGCCGTCAGCGCAACTGGCACTCCCGTGTGGCTAGCCGATAAGCCCTGCCCCACTCCCGCGATCTCTCTGCTGGTTCGCCAGCGCAAAGCTGCGGGTGGCATTGTCATTACCGCAAGTCACAATCCCTATCAATGGAACGGCATCAAGTACAAGGCCAGTTATGGCAGCAGCGCTTTGCCCTCCATCGTGGCGCAGATTGAAAGCGAGCTCGCCAAAGTTGTGCGCGACGGAATTCCGCCGCTCCCACCGCGTAAAGATTTAATTCAGCCGCTTGAACCGCGCGTTCCCTATCTGGACACTATAGAGAAATTGGTGGATTGGGAGCGGCTGCGCGAGGCAAAGCTTCGCTTTTTGAGTGACCCTATGCACGGTTCCTCGGCAGGCATGCTTCGCGAGCTATTCACCCGCAACGGCGTCGCCAGCGATGAAATTCGCGGAACCCATGATCCCCGGTTCGGGGGCGTTCACCCGGAACCAATCGAGCCGCACATCGAAGCGGCGCGCCAGGCGGTCCGCGCCGGAAAATACGATGCCGCATTCTGCTCTGATGGCGATGGCGACCGCATTGGCGCGATCGATCGGGATGGTTCGTTCCTCAATCCACATCAAATCTTCGCACTGCTTGTCTGGCATCTCGCGGGCACGCGCAAGCTTCCCGGCGACATCGCCAAAACGTTTTCCGTGACCAAGCTGATCGACAAACTCGCCGCAAAATTCAATCGCAAGCTGCACGAAGTTCCCATCGGCTTCAAGTACATTTGCGAGCTGATGCTGGAGCAAAATATTCTGATCGGCGGCGAGGAAAGCGGCGGAATCGGCACCAGCCTCTATCTTCCCGAACGCGACGCCACGGTTTCGGCGTTGCTGCTCGCGGAACTGATGGCATGGCACGGAAAATCGCTCGGTGAATTGCTACGCGGGCTCCATGCCGAATTTGGCGAATACCACTATGGCCGCGTCGATCTCGATGTGAAGCCCGGGCAAAAAGAAAAGGCCATCGCGCATTTCTCCGATGGCAAGCTCAAAAAGCTGCTGGACTGGCCAGTCACTCGCCGCGAGGACATGGACGGCATCAAGGTGTATCTCGGTGAAATCGGCTGGGTGATGGTGCGCGCTTCCGGCACGGAAAATCTTCTGCGCGTATACTCGGAGACGTCGAATCCGGAAACGACGCGGCGCGCGCTCGCCGCTGTAGCCAGCCTTGTGCGGGATTTGTAACGCGTCGCGCGCAAATCCTTCGTGATTGCAGGTATATTGTTAACGAAAGGAACGTCGCCCCAGCTCGAGCGCACCTGACCGCCCAGCAGCCCGCTCGCGCCGATGACAATCCCCATGGAACGCCGCTACTACACGCTTGACGTTTTCACTACCACGCGCTTCGAAGGCAATCCACTCGCGGTTATTACCGATGGCGACGGCCTTTCTGATGACGCCATGCTCGCTGTCGCGCGCGAGATGAATCTTTCTGAAACTGTTTTTGTGCAGAAGCCGACCGAAGATCAGGCCCTCGCACGCCTTCGTATCTTCACCACGCGCGAAGAGCTGAAACTCGCCGGCCATCCGGTCATCGGCACGTGGTTCTTGCTGGCCGAGCTGGGCGTGGTGCCCGCGCAAGAGGGTGGCGTGCATGTTCTCCAGCAAACTGGTGCAGGTGTTCTCCCCGTCGAAATTCGCTTCAAGGACGGGCGCCCGCAGCGCGTCACGATGACGCAGAAGGAGGCGGCGTTTCGCCCTGCCAAATTGAATAAGAAAGCGTTGGCCGCCGCTCTCGGTTTGTCACTAAAAGATTTCGATCCAAAGCTCGAGCCCGAATACATTTCCACCGGCATTTTCAATTTGATGGTCCCGCTTCGCAATCGTGCCGCGCTCGGCAAAATAATGATGAACATGATGGAGCTGCGCAAAGTCCTTGGCAAGAACGCCACCATGGCCTACTGCTTCGTCTGTAGTGAAAACGGAAAAGCCCTCTCGCGCGGCATGCTCCCCTGGGAGCTGTACGAGGATGCCGCCACCGGTTCGGCCGCGGGCGCGCTAGGTGCGTATCTTGTGAAGCACGGCAGACTTTCTCCCGCTCACACGCTCAACATTTTGCAGGGCGAAGAAATGGGCCGGCCCAGCCACATTGAAGTGGAAGTGACGCAAAGCGGCAAAAAGCTGGTGCCCCGCGTGAGCGGAGCCGCCGTAAAAGTATTCGAAGGCACAATTCAGATCTAGTTGCCTGAAGTCTGCCTGCCAAATCCAGTCTCTGCTGTTATTGCTCCGCGAGAATGCTCGCCAGCGCTGGACTCAGTTCTCGCTGCTCAAATCTATACCCAAGCTGTTCCAATCGCGCAGGCGCCACTCGCTGGCTGGCCAGCAGCAGAGCGTCAGCCATTTCGCCCAGAGCAAGTTTCAACGCAAACGCGGGAGCTGGCATGATCGCCGGCCGGTGCATCGCGCGCCCCAGTGCCTGCGCAAAATCCGAGTTGCGCACCGGCTGGGGAGCCACGACGTTCACCGCACCGCTAACCGCTCTATTTTGCAACGCTTCGCGGATCACGTTGACCGCGTCTTGCAGCGCAATCCATGACATCCATTGCTGCCCTGAACCAATCCTTCCGCCAACGCCAAATTTAAACAGCCGCATCATCGGCGGCAGCGCGCCGCCATGCTTCGCCAAAATAATTCCAAAGCGCAGGCGCACGACCCGTATTCCTAGAGCTTCAGCCTTCACCGCTTCCGCTTCCCACTCCAGTGCCAGCTTCGCCAAAAACTCGTCGCCCGGCTTGCTCTCCTCGGTCAACAGTTCGTCGCCGCGATTGCCGTAATATCCGATCGCCGACGCGGATACGATCGCCTTTGGCCCGTCTTCGAGCTTTTCCAACGAGCAGACCAACTCGCGGGTAATATGTATGCGACTCGACCTCAGAACCGCTTTGCGTTCCGCGCTCCAGCTTTCATCTGAAATCGAGGCGCCGGCCAAATTCACCAATGCGTCCGAACCCTCCACCTGTTCCTGCTCCGCTCCGAACGGCTCGCCCTCCAGGTCGCACGTATTTGGGTTCCACGCGATGTTGACAATCTTTCCGGAGGAGCTCTTCTGCGCGGACATTACGGCCGCTTTTTCGCTTCGTCCGCCGCCCTTGCCATTCTCTTTTTGTGCGGCGCTCCCGGAGCGTTGCAACCGGACGACGGTATGCCCATCGCGCACCAGTGACTCGGTTAGCGCCGTGCCCACAAGCCCGCTTGACCCGGCAATCACAATCTTCATACGTTCCCCGTCATCAGAGACGCTACGCACTCCAGAGCCTACGGTCAACCGGGGTAAACCTGTACCGACGATTCCTTAGGCGAAACGCCACTCCTTGTGCTGGCCGCGCGGTGCGCTGCGGGTTACAATTCCCTCGTGAGCAGCGTAGCCCCATCCATTCGCGTCAAGGTGCTATTCTTCGGCCGCCTGAAAGAAATCGCCGGTGGCACGGAAGAATTCGTCGAAGTCACATTTGGCTCCCGAATCGAGGATCTATTTGCCAGCTTCGTGGCGCGCCGCCCCGAGCTTGCTCGATATCGGGCCTCACTGGTAGCCTCCCGCAATCAGGAATTTGCCGCTTGGAGCACGCCGCTCGATTCCGGCGATGAAATCGCTTTTCTCCCGCCGGTAAGCGGCGGCTGAAAACAACTCGATGGCCACTTCTCCCAGCGGCGACCTTATCTTGCTCGTCCACGAAAGCATCGACGCAGATGCGCTGGTTCGGCATGTCCGCACCGGCGCGGACGGCGCTATCGTCACCTTCGACGGATGCGTGCGTAATCAATCGCACGGCCGCCGCACCCTCTATTTGGACTACGAAGCCTACGAATCGATGGCGCTCGCCAAAATGGGCGAGATTGCCGCCGAAGTTCACATCAAATTCCCGATTGACCACATCGCCATTGCGCACCGCCTCGGCCGCCTCGAAATCGGCGAGACCAGCGTGTTCATCGCGGTCAGCGCGCCTCACCGCGCAGCCGCATTTGATGCCTGCCGCCACGCTATCGACACCCTCAAGCGTTCAGTGCCTATATGGAAGAAGGAATATTTCGAGGATGGCGCCGTCTGGGCCGATGGCGAACTTCCTCCTGTGCCGCAGGATACGCAGGCGCGGAAACGTGCATCCTAAATAGCAATGCGCAGCCCATTTGATCCAGCTAACTTCGCGCGGCTGTTCGTGCTTCTGCCTTCCGCTGCATTGCTGTGCTCGCTATCGACCATTGCGAGCTTCGCGCAGGACAAACTAGATCGGCCTCCCTGGGCCCAGAAATCGAAGGCCGGCGCCGCAGAAAAGACGCAGCCTCCACAAGCCGCCGCCGATGATTCGCAGGACGGCGCCTCGCAGCGTGGCCGTATTCGCGTCAGCGTCAACCTGGTCAACGTCCTAGTCAGCGTGCTCGATGAACACAATCGCCCGGCACCCGACTTGCCGCGTGAATCGTTCCAGCTTTTCGAGGAAGGCGTGGAGCAAAAGATCGAGGTTTTCGAACCCGAAACCCAATTGCCGCTCGACCTCGCACTAATGATCGATTCCAGCCTCAGCGCCCACAAAGAGATTGCCTTTGAGGAGGAAGCTGCCGCTCATTTCATTCGTCAGGTGTTGCGCAAGGGCGATCGCCTGTCGGTTTTTTCCGTGGATGAAAACATCACGCAGCTCGCGGCTTTTTCCGATGACGTTTCGTTGCTGCAGGCCGCGGTACACAGGATGCCTGCCGGGTCAGGCACCTCCATCTACGACGCCGTTCTACTGGCCTCGCGCACTCTTGGGCGTCGCGGCGAGGATCGTCGCCGCGTGATCATTCTGGTGACCGACGCCGGCGAGACCACCAGCCGCGCCGACTTCGACGCCGCGCGCAAAGAAGCCGTGCGGTCTGGCTCGCTTCTTTACACCATCGTCATCCGCCCGGTGAAAAACGAAAGCGGCCGCAACACCGCGGGAGAGCATGCCTTGTCCACCATTACTGACACGATGGGTGGCGCGATGTTCTTCCCAGACTCCGCAAGCGAGCTCGACGGCATCTTCGATCGCATCAATCGCGAGCTGCGAACGCAATATCGCCTCGGGTACTACCCCAATCCTCGCGGCCCAGCCGATACCTACCGCGAAATCGAGGTCAAAGTTTCCGGCAAGTATCAGGTCCGCCACCGCAAGTCCTACCTCACCGGTCCGCAATAGTCGACCCGGAAAAGTTGGTACATTTCATCGTTAAATTTATGGTGATGACTTCGAGGCGAGCGTTCTATCTTTCGAGGTGCGGCGTTCGCACTCGGCGCGAATTTTCTCGAAATTCTTGCTGATGCTTGCCAGGTCGGAGTCGGAGAGATTTTCGATTTGGATCATTTCATTGCGCGCACCCTTGAGGGCATGAATGATCTCATCGAGTTTTAAATGGATGGCCCGCGCGTCGCGATTTTGGGTGTTCTGAATCAAGAAGACAATCAGGAAGGTAACGATCGTCGTGGCCGTATTCACCACGAGCTGCCAAGTATCGGAAAAATGGAAGTAAGGGCCGCAAAGCCCCCAGAAGAGAATGACAAGGACGGCCGTCGTGAAAGCCCATTTTGAACCCACGAGCAGAGAGGCGCGTCCAGCAAAGGTGTGAAAGCCACCGTTGCCTCGGTCCAAAACGTCATTCGTCGTTGCCATTTGGATGACCTCTCCTTTTGGGGCTGACTATCTCGCAGATTTATAAAGGTTTGATTACGGCAGGAACAAAGAAGTTGGCGAGAGCGGGCCAGCCAGGGGCGTAGCGAGAGCGGGCCAGCCAGGGGCGTAGGATGAGCGGTGGTTGGCTTACCGGCAATCGCGGCAGACAACTAGCTGAATTCCGTCAAATTTTTGTGAAAACTTGGCATCCTCCTGAGGCGTAAGGCATCCAAACGACAAGGCCCAAAAGGAGCGCGGGCTGGATTTTCACAAGCCTTGGGGTTTTACACAGAAAGACCCTAAATTTCTTGAGTGAAGGGCTTGACGAATCCAGAGAAGTGCGTATACTTACAGACGGCTCGGGGGTAGACCGAGCTTTCAGGGGCATCACAGTCGGGTCGAAGAAGGTTCTTCCCAGCGTAAGATCAAGCGAAGGCCACGAAGTAGATCCTATAGTGAGGTTCTTTACGAGCACTGGCTAGAAAATTGTCGAGCTACGCGCAAAGCCACTAGATTGGTGGCTTAGCCCGGCGCTCGACGCCGGGTTTTTTATTTTCCGGAGCAATCTGGAAAATCTCAGCGGAATGCTGAGGCCCTGACGGGATCAGGGTAACTGCTCTTTGACAACAGTAAGGCTGGCAAGTCCACGCCGATAATTCCGACCCGATTACGGTCTGGCGGAATGCCATGGTGTGGACGATTACAAGTTCTGCTCGAGTTGAGCAAAACTGTGGAAAACATTAAAAAGGCAGCTCAGCTAATTGTTCGAGGAATGTGGAAACGAAAGCCTGAGTCCAGTGGATCGACCCTAACGGGGAGAGAAATTTGATTCGAGGATGTATGGAGCCGCAGGAATCGAGACGTTGAGAGATCGCAAGATCGCAAGACGGATTAGGTGAGTTTTATGATTAAGCTACTAAGGGCGTACGGTGAATGCCTTG
>Ga0210401_10006410_pt1 | contig 11930 bp, 15 predicted proteins | sample IncBWH32MmetaG_FD_150866 | JGI IMG/M metagenome (GOLD analysis project Ga0210401, IMG submission 150866) | Forest soil microbial communities from Barre Woods Harvard Forest LTER site, Petersham, Massachusetts, United States - Inc-BW-H-32-M | ecosystem: Environmental > Terrestrial > Soil >... | reverse complement strand
GTCTATTGCATGATTATTGCATACTAGTGTTGCCTGGCATCGGCCCGAGCCGACGCGATCTCGCTGAGGTGGACCCCATTGTTTGGACAAAATTTTGTAGCGTCGTTAGATGGTGCGGCGGGCTGACCAAGACGGCGGCCCGAAAGCGGCCATCCATTCCGGGCTTGAGTCAACGCTCGGATCGCATCCCTGCGTAGCCTGCTATCAAGCATTTTGATTTACGGCAAGTGCCGCATGCAGTAAAGAACAAACCATCCATTCTGGTAAAAAACAGCGCTAAATTCCGAGGGTTGGGGGCAGAGCCCCATCTTGACAACGACCCCATCCTTTTGGATCGGTGTGGAAACACGTCTGCCGGCGTGGCGTAGCCGCGCGCCTGATCCGGGCGCTGGTGATTGTAGAAGTGGAAGTAGTTTTACAGCGCCGGGAACAGTTCGAAACTAGTGGCGAAGTCGCCCAGATAAATCAGCTCGTACTTGAGCGAGCGCCGCAGCCGTTCGATGAAAACGTTGTCCAGCGCACGGCTGCGGCCATCGGGTTGACCGAAGCGGAACGCCTCGTTAAGCGCCGCCAGGCAGAAGCCCGTTTCCATCGTGTTGAGGTAAAACGGGCACTTCAGATACAGTCGGTCGAGCTGGTGGAGCAGACGCAGGTTCTCCACGCTCTCCGGCCGCGGCTGGTAATAGTAGGTCGAGTGCGGCACTCCCAGCAGTTCGCACTGCTGTTGAATGCTGAGGCGTGGATGAGCGGGATCCATCCATCGGCGGCGGCCCTCAATCGATGAGGCCAGCTCCTTTTTTGAGAAAGTCAAACTCCACTTTCACTTGGCCGACCTGCTTGTAGAGCTCACCTTTTCGGTGATGGACGACTGGCGTATCTGCTCGCGGCCGTTGCCGAAGATGTCCGGCAAACCGGCCAGCTCCTGTTTCTCCCAGCCTCCGATCTGGGTCGGGTGGACTCCGAACATCTGCGCGATTTGGGCCGCTGTCTTGTGCGCCTTGATAGCCGACTCTTGCGGGTTTTGGGCATTGACTCTCCTACATCTTCAATGCCGCCCATCATCTAAGAAAAGGCCATTTTTCCGTCCAACTTTTGGGGCCTACTACACCGCCCCGCGGCGCATCGCGGTGCCGCGGCTACAGGTTGATCCGAAAACTGACGATAAGCGCTTAAATGTTTACCGCATGCCCTTCAGCAGAACCAGAACGGTCTTAAAGACCTTCACGCCTGAATTGATCGGTGCGGCAACGTATTCGTTCGAACTAGGAGAAATGGAGAATGATGAAAAAACTGTGTACGTTATTAGCGTCATTGGTACTGTGCCTTTTGGCTGTGCCTAATGCTGCCCAAGCGCAGGCGACCAGGACATGGGTTTCCGGAGTCGGCGACGACGCGAATCCTTGCAGCCGTACGGCGCCTTGCAAGACTTTCGCCGGAGCGATCTCGAAGACGGCCACCGCAGGCGAGATCAACTGCCTGGATCCAGGCGGCTTCGGAGCCCTGACGATCACCAAAGCAATCTCGATCATCTGCCAGGCCGGCACGGCCGGCGTGCTGGTATCTGGGACGAACGGAATCGTTGTCGCAGCGGGAGCGACGGACAAGGTCTATCTACATGGACTCGATTTCGAGGGGCTAGCTCCCAATTCAGGGCCTGGTTTAAGCGGTGTTCTGATTGACAGCGCAGGCATCGTCACGATTGAGGACTGCATCATCAAAGGCTTCTCTGTGGCTGGAATAAATCTGGACAACTCGAGCAGCGGAGTCGCGCTCAATGTGATCGGCACGACAATCGCCGACAATACGGGGGAAGGAATCTTAATTAAGCCCAGCGGAACCGGAACGACTCGTGTGATGATTGACCACGCTACGGTGTCGGACAACGCTGGTGACGGCATTTACATGAATGGGAACCTGACCAGCGGAGGTCTGAAGATGACCATCCGGAATACGGAGGCGGTTCATAATGCTGACAATGGAATAGCAGTCTCTTCCAACGGTGCCGTCTCCCTGGTGATGGTGGATTCGAGTAACGTCCTCAACAACACCACTGGACTGGCAGCTAACGGACCTAATGCGACGCTTTACTTCACACGAACCATCGTGAATGCCAACGGCACCGGAGTTAACCAGGCCGGGTCCGGCGTTGTCACTTCATACGGGACAAATAGTATTGCCGGAAACGGCGTCAACGGCACCTTCGGAACCACATCTCAGCAGTAGTACGGCTTTAGCCACCCATTCGTTGGACCCGCTATAGTGTGGAAAGCAGTAGCGGGTCCAAGCTGCCACACCACGTTCTCAATCCAATCCACCCCCTATAATGAAGGGTATTGAGAACCCATGTCATCACGATGGCAAGAGCGTGCGATACGGGTAGCGTACTTCATCCGGGTCCATAACGTCGGTGACACGGTCAATCCATCCGTCATCACCGCCATCACAGGTTCCCCGGTCATTCACATTTCCAACCAGCACGAACCTCACCTCGTCGCTATAGGAAGCATGATGGCAAAGACGGCTGCCTCCTCACACGTGTGGGGCACGGGAGTGGTTCATCCAGATTATGGAATCGGCGCCGTCCCATCGTCCCAAGTCCATGCTCTGCGTGGCCGTTTGAGCCACTCGGTAATGCGACGGGGAGGAACTCCAGTTGGCGACGTACCCCTTGGCGACCCAGCTTATCTGGCGCCCAGCCTCCTAGGGATCAAGAAAAACGCAACGAAGAAATTCCGAGTTGGTCTGGTTCCCCACTATGTTGACCGATCGAATCCGATCATTCTCCGTATGATGAGAGAACCGGGTGTCGCGGACCTGAACGTACATGATCCGCCCGAAGTTTTTCTTGCCCGCATGGCACAATGTGAGGTGGTTGTCAGTTCATCACTGCATGGCCTGGTCTTTGCAGAAGCCCTGGATATTCCAAACCTGTGGATCAAGGTTTCCGACGACATTGTGGGTGGGGAGTTCAAATTCCAGGACTGGTTCAGTACGACTCGATGCCCGCAGACCTCCTTTCACCCCCTCGCCGGCAACGACACGGTTGAAACTTTGGCCGAGCGGGCCGTGCGTCATGAAAGCACGATCGACGTGGAGGCTTTGACCGCCGCGTTTCCGTCTCATCGTTTAGAAGAAATGACATTCTCAGCTAGCAGGCGAGTCGTCCCGGTCTGCGAATGCCGGGCACGTCCCACACCTGTTTTCCTGATCTCGTTCAATCGAGGCGAAAAGCTTAAGCGAGCGATACGCGGGATCGATGCGCTTACGAGGCCGACCGAGATCATCATTCACGACGAGGGTAGCACGTGCCCGAGCACGCTGACGCTGCTCAGCGAAATCGAAAGCAGCGGCATCAAGGTCTTTCGATATCCCGCGATTGCCTCCGCCGAAGAATCGAATCGCATTAATGAGACGGTAAGACGCTATTTTGCGGATTGGAGTGAACCATGCCGGTACGTGATCGCCGACTGCTGCGCCGACATTTCCGTGGCCGATGAGCGAGCCCTGGATGTTTGCGATGAGCTGTTGGACACCCTGACAAAGGTGGAATGTGTCGGTCCGATGCTGCGGACCGGTTATATTCCGCGGACTTATCCGTCGTTGAACGTGGAGCAACTCGGGCAGGGTAGGCCGAAGATCATTGCGACTTCCTTCGGTGACATAGCGATCGTTCCCACTACAATCGACGCCACGTTTGCGCTGCATCGTGCGGGTGAATCTTTCCGACCGAAAAAATCCGGTTTACTTGTGTCCGAACCGTTCGACGCAGTACTCGCGGACTTGTATGAAAACGGGATCAATACCGGCACTACCTTCGCGACGACGTCGAGCGCTCAGGTGTTGAATCGAGAAGCTGAGCTAGCCTTTTCCAACTCTTGCTCAGTTCGAAAGGCCGAGGCTCCAGCTTTGCCCTCGCCGTTTACCAGCTTCTCTTCTGCGTCAGCCGGGCAGCGATGCGCACGTGTCAATTATGTCGAAGAGTTGCGCGAAGCCGGCGCGAGCGATATCGTCCGCTGGAGTCAGGGCATCCATCACGACCCCAGTTGGGCGGAAAGAGGCGCGATATTGGCGCGCATGGTGAAGCCTGGGGAGGCGGTTTTTGAGTTCGGCGCTGGCCGATCAAGGGTGCGAGACGTACTTCCAGAGCAATGCAGGTACACGGCGAGTGATCTTGTGCCGCTTTCGGATGGAATTCTGCAATACGACCTGAACGGGCCCGTTCTTGCGCCGATATCCGGTCACGATGTCGCGCTGCTGAGCGGTGTCCTCGAGTATGTGCACGATCTTTCCCGCGCCGCTTATTTCCTTGCCGATAATTTTGGCAGCATCGTTTGTTCCTATGCTGTGTTGGGAGACGGATCTCGGCACGAAATCGAGCGAAGGCGATATTCCGGCTGGTTTAACGATTTTACGGAGGATAGATTCACCAAATTGTTTGTGGCGGCGGGCTTCACGATGACTGGGCGCGGTACATGGCGCGCTCAAACACTGTTCCGCTTCGACAAAGCCCCGCGGGCCTGAGTGCGACAGGCATCAGCTTTTGGTAAGGATCAGTAAATGGTCGTCTGCTCCGCCGATTAGAGAGCCGTCGATTCTCACAGCAGTCAAACTGAGGCCGAGCCGTTCGCCGATACTCCTTAAACCGTTTCGCGTCAGGACCCGGAGCTTGCCAACGGACGGATCCAACTGGGCTCCTGGTGTGTAGGCTCGTTTGGTGTTCCCCTTCCAACCCCATTGCACGCCCGTCTCGGTAGTGATCAGCATTCCACCGATCGTTAGTCTCGAAGTAAAGAACTCCATCATCCCCTCAAAATGTTTCTCGCAACAAGTGGCTGACTTTAGAAGCGTATCCACAATAATGTCGAATTGGCCATCGAGTAGTCCGTAGAAGCGTGGATCGTACTTATTTAAAAGGAAAACCTTGGCATTTTCGAAGTTAGCGAGCTTTTGCTCGAACAATACAATCTCCGGAAGACTGATTGTAATTCCGACGTATTGCTTTAAGCTAGCGGCGAATTCAACCGCAAAGGAGCAGTTACCCACGCCGACGTGGAGCAATCTGGTTCCGAGGTAGCGCCACGGTTGCGACTTAAGGAAGATCATGATTGCTAACTCTGCTTCACTGGTCGGCTGGGCTTCATAACAAGAAATTGTATGCTCGGGCGTGAGATCGTATGGTCCGCCGCAATCCGCTAGAAGCATTTCTGGCACTGCCTCCTACAGTAGATATCTTAGCAGTCGCGACCTTCGCAGACACTCGTCACGAGTTTGAGCAGTATGCTTGGATGTACATTAGGACGGACAACATGCGTGGCGGAGAAGATGTCCAAATGTTAAGTTCGGATGCGCCGGTTGCAGTGGGCGGCGTCGGCGGTAGTGGTACACGTCTCATCGCATCCATCTTGCGAGAACTCGGCTTTTATTTAGGACAAGATCTCAACTGCGCCCTCGATAATCTTTGGTTTACGCTCCTGTTTAAGCGGCATTTGGCTCTGGACTGTTCCGATACAGAATTCGCCTACTTGTTAGAGATATTCAAGAAGGCAATGTGCGGCGCCTGGGTGCTTTCACCAGGGGAGATTGCGCTGGTCAAGGCCGCAGCCGCCTCGGACCGGCAGCAACACGATTCCGAGTGGCTCTCGCATCGAGCAAGGTCTTTGATCCGAGAGTGCTCCGGTGGCCTTCGGGGAAATTCCAGGTGGGGATGGAAGGAACCGAACACGCATGTGGTTCTTCCGCGAATTAACAAGTTGATGCCGCGAATGCGCTACATCCACGTGGCCCGGAACGGCCTCGATATAGCGTACGGTAGCAACCAGAACCAGCCCAGGATGTGGGGCTCTCGATTCTTAGACGGTGATGCGGTAGAAGTCAGTCCACGTTATTCCTTGAAGTATTGGGTTGCCGTGCACCGGAGGATTGTTGAGGCCGGCTCGGAAATGGGAGAGCGCTTTCTTGTCGTTAACTACGACCGACTTTGCCGGAACCCGTCGTCCGAGCTTTCGGGACTGATAGAATTTGCCGGATTTGAAGCTTCGGAGGATCGGCTGGCCGCGATAAGGCGGCTCATTCAACCGCCCGAAGGCATCGGACGCTTTAAGAGATTTTCGCGGGAGGATTTCGACCCAAAAGATGTAGCGTTCGTTCAGACTGCCGGATTCGACGCGGAGTGGCCGCGGTAAGCATCGCTGCCTTGATCGGAAAAGAAGACTTCGCTTCCGTGTAGCCACTTCACTGCGGGATGCTGCGAAGTCACGCTTATCAATCTTGAGACAAACTTGTCGGCAGCTTCGTGCTGCCAGAGGTGATGGGTCAACAGGCCCGTTGGTTCGGAGGGATCGTACCGTCCTGTCCGGCGACCACTAAGGTGATCCACTATCTCCGATAGGTACTGAGCATCGTCTCCGAAAGTGGACGGGGCCGTCCATCGGATCGGCGAGACATGCGTGTTGACCTGCCGAAGACTCTTTGCGGCAAATCGGCTCGACCTGGGCCCCTTGCGGGAGATAAACGGAATTCGATTTCTTGGTAGCAGAGGGAGAAAGCGATCATCGAAGCCATGAAAGGGCGGGACGAACACGGCGATTGCCTGTCTACCGAAAAGCTCGTTGAGGAGGTGTCGGCCGGCACCTATCTCTCGTTCGACTTCCTCTTTGGAGCGTGACGAAGGATATTCAGATAGACCCATGGTCGCATGGTTCGCGTGTGCCCACCCATGTTGGAGCACTACAACGGACGAGAGCGTTCGGACCCTTTCCGCCAATTCAGCAGTTGCGAACTTAGGGACTACTGCCAAGGCCACGGGAACTAAACCCGTATGTCTCAACAGCCGTTCTAGTTGCGGAGTAGGGGCAACTGCATCGTCGTCCCGCCACCACAAGGTCGCCGTCTTGCCAGACTCATGCCAGAGATCGAACTCCCGAGTCAAACGCTGCCAGTCGCTCATGGATGAGGCCATTGCCAATAATGAGCCTTCCACGGATGAGAGCGATCCATCCTGCAATCGCCTGGACTCGATATTCTTCGAAGAGAGTCTGCTGGCGGAAATCGAAACGACTCTCTAGTTTGGTTGATTCGTTTTCTATGCCAACCCCGCGCGAGGTCTTCCGCTGAATATTCTCGCTCCGCGTACTTGCGGAACGCGTGTTCCTGGCTGCGGACGATGTAATGCCTCAACACCAGGTGTTCGGGCGCGAGTCGAAGATCTGGGCCGGTGAGTAGATGGCCGCCGTGATCGAGTAACGAAAAACCGCTTGCCTTCCTCCAGGCTCGAACGAGTCGCGGGGAAAACGGTTGGTAGAAATAATAATGAAGGATCGGCTGGTATCCTGACAGCTCGGGAAGGTATTCGTTCTCGATCGGCAGGAACACAAACTCGTCGAAGTTCACGGCGTTCCAGCCCTCGGCGTCCAGGCGCCTAAGCTTCAAGCTCAACGTTTCCCCTTCGACATTGGAATGCATCACTTCATCGACGTCAAGATGGACGACCCAGTCGGTATCGAGAGCGGAAATGACTTCCATCTTGCGTTTGAGCTGTTCGGACAATGAGAATACTCCAGCGAAGGTCAACTGCTGGACATCAACAAGATTTCTCGCGAACTCGCGACGCCGGTAGATCTCGGCGCTTCCATCCGAGGATCCGTTGTCAATAATGACAAAGTCTAGACCATGGCGGACGAGATGACTCAAGCAATTCGCTAGATAGAGCTCCTCATTGCGAATCGCTAGGATCGCTGTGATCATCATCCGTGCGGGCCAACCTCTTCATTAGGATACGATCACCCGATGCCTCACGGGTCGCCCATCGCCACCAAGCCCAGAGGAGTCCTCGGAGAACGAGGTCGAGGAAATCTGTAAAAGAGAGCGGCCGCAGATTGGACCAGTTTCTCACCCATGCTCTTCTGAGCACGTTGAACTGTGGGGATCTCCGGACCCTCGATGAGGCCACACAAAACGGCACCGTTGAAATCCGGCGAGCGATCTTGAAGCTGATAGCAGAACCTGGATAGTGGCGAGACTATTCTTACGATTTAGGTGTGCGGCTAAAACCGCGGGTCTGGTTCGCACCAAAGGGTCACTCGGCACGGCAAACGTATAATCGGAGACGTTGCTCCGATCGAACCCCGCGAGCGCTGCCCGAAAGCTACCGATAGATAGATAACAGTTCTGCGGAAATGGTCTCCTCGAAGCGGGTGGGCATCCAACGACTGTCTGCCAGGAACCAGCGATCCAGAAAGACTTAGTGAGATTGATTCAAATCGAGAGTCATATTTTCCGCTCCGTCGCTTGTACGCCATCAATGAAGAGCGAGATGTTCTGGTTGTACTCTTTATGGGCGAAGGAGTTACCGTCGGGAATCTGCCAATCGGTGATCACTATGTTCTCGGGCGACGAGGCGCCGTGTGTGGAGTTCCACAAGTCGGAACTTTCTTTGAAAAGGGGAACTCGCATCCGAGCGGCACCGGCAAGGTATGCTGGATATGCTGACGGGCCAATTGGGCAAAATGCCAAACCGCATGCTGATTGAGGGCCACACTGACTTGCAGCCTTTCGCCGCCTCGGTGGGTGGCTATTCGAATTGGGAATTGTTCGGCAGATCGCGCCAATTCAGCCCGGAAACTCATGCAGGAAAGCGGGCTGACTAAAGATCAGGTGGCCGAAGTGCGAGGCTACGCCGACCAGCGCCTGTGCAAGCCGGAAGACTCTACCAATGCTTCCAACCGCCGGGTGTCGATTGTGGTGAAGTACCTCGGCACCTAAGAACTCTTCGCCGGTTGCATCCATTCCCATCGGTTCTTGAAGTAAACGAAAGTGGACGCCAAGTAGACAGCCATGAAGCCGAAGGAAATAACCCAGGGAAAAGATATAGCTTGTCTAGCCAGTTCGGTCGCCGAAGACGGTTGGCTACTAATTACGAACAAGGATGGCCAGTTGGGCATAGGCGCCAGATACGGCGCGATTGAAATCAGCACCGCGTATGCGAGCCCTAACGACACGACTCCGAACTTCCACCGCTGCAAAATTCCAAGACTGGCGACGGCCGCAAGCATACCATTGATAAACAACACCGACCCTCCCAGCAGGTGGCCGCCGGCGAGCGCCGGGACTGACGAGATGAACAACGGCATGGCCATCCAGGCGGTGATCATGCCCACGTACACGCCCCAGCGGTAGGGCAGGTTCCCCAGCGGCTTGGCTTTCTGCGAGATCCAAATGGCCATGCCATAGAAGACCAAGTTCAGGATGCTGATGATCATCCTGCGTATATGTTACAAAATGGCTGTTGCCAATTTTGAACCGTCTGCTAAAATCGGATTAGACTGCCATAGCATGCCAGTTGTGAAGTCCTCCAACATCCCCCTTGATTCGAACAGCCGTGGTGTTTATACTGGCTTTTTTCGTCGTGAAGTTATGGAGCTGACACCCAGGGACGAATTCGATCCACTCGCCCCGCAACGCGAGGCGGCCATGTTCTACGGGCTTTTCCTGCGGGGACATTCGGCCGAAACTCTGCGGCGGGACATCGATGTGCCCAAGGTGCTTCTTAAAAAATGGCTCAGCCCGCGGCGCTACGAGACCAACTTCCGAGATTCTCTGCGCCGTGTTTACCAGTACCGCAAGCAGGTGCTGGCGATTTTCGACGAGCTGGTTCTGAACGAGAAGAACCGGCTTCGAATTCAATAGCTCCTTTCCCCGGTTGCCCTTAAACTAGAAAAGATGAAACATACTCATTCGCCTTCTGCTCAGATCGAAGAAGCGCAAGAAGATTCCAAGGCTCGTTTGTTATCCACGCCCACGCGCCCGTTCGATCCGGTAGGCGCAACCAGCGCGTCTGAAATCCTCACGCGCATGCAAGGGACAGCATTTCAGGGCAAGCAGCTTGGGCTGGCGTTTGAGGTGTGGAAAAGGATGTTGGGCGACCGCTGCACGATCATGATGGGCATGTCGGGCGCGATGGTGCCGGCGGGGATGCGAAAGCTGGTGGTGCGCATGATCGAGAACCGGCTGATCGATTGTTTAGTCTCGACCGGCGCCAACTTTTTTCACGATTTCCACGAGACGATGGGGAATTTTCACTACCAGGGGTCGCCCGCAACCGATGATGTATTGTTGGCGGAGAATCTGGTGGACCGCATGTACGATGTACTGGCCGACGAAGAGAAGTTCCGGGAGCACGATCAGTGGATCGGGCGTTTTGCGGCGTCGCTCGATCAATCGCGCCCATACACGACGCGCGAATTCCTGTATCTGCTGGGATGCGAGCTGGGAAAATACGCGAAGGAAGACGGGATCGTTTCAGCGGCTGCCAAGGCCGGCGTACCGCTGTATTGTCCGGCCGTGGCCGACAGTTCGATCGGTATCGGGATCGCTGCCAATCGCTACACCGGGGGCAATCACTTTACGTTCGATGTCATCGGCGATGTGGTGGAAACCGCGCGCATCGTGGCGGAATCCCACGCGACAGGCGTGATTTACTTCGGCGGCGGGACGCCGAAAAATTTCGTACAGCAGACTGAGGTGACGGCCATCATCATGAACACCGGCGTCACGGGGCACAAATACGCGATCCAGTGCGTGACCGACGCGCCGCATTGGGGCGGGCTTTCGGGCTGCACGTTTGAAGAGGCGCAAAGTTGGGGCAAAATCGCGAAAGACGCGTCCATGGTGACGTGCCATTCAGACTCCACCATTGCAATGCCGATTCTGGTTTCCGCGCTGCTGGAAAATCCGCAACTCGTGGCCAATCGGAAGCATCCGATGTTTAAAATGGGCCGGGAATTGGAGGTTCAAGCATGAGTGCTACGAGTATTCCTATTTACCAGGTGGATGCCTTTGCGAGCCGCGTCTTCACTGGAAACCCCGCGGCGGTCTGCCCCCTTGAGAAATGGTTGCCTGACGAACAGATGCAAGCCATCGCGGCAGAGAATAATCTGGCGGAAACAGCATTCTTCGTGCCGAATGGCGACGGTTATCACCTGCGCTGGTTCACGCCTACGGTGGAGGTGGATCTGTGCGGGCACGCGACCTTGGCGTCGGCCTTCGTGATTCTGAATAAGCTTACGCCGGCCGCGAAGTCGGTTCAATTCTTGACCAAGAGCGGGAAGTTGGCGGTGGCCCGCGATGGCGATCTGTTGTCGCTCGATTTTCCTGCTCGTCCGGCCGTGGAATGCGAAGCACATCCTGGATTGGTCGCGGCCTTGGGCGGCCGGCCCGAGACGGTGCTGGCGGCGCGCGATTACCTGGTGGTCTACGCAACCGAGGCTGAACTCCGGAGTCTGAAGCCCGACATGGACGGACTTGCAGACTTGGACCTCTTCGCGGTGATCGCTACCGCGCCGGGGAAGGACCTGGATTTCATATCACGATTTTTCGCACCCGCGCAGGGCATTCCGGAGGATCCCGTGACCGGCTCATCGCATTGCACGCTGATCCCGTACTGGTCGGCGAGGCTGGGAAAAAAGAAGCTGCATGCTTATCAGGCGTCGCCGCGCGGTGGCGAGCTGTGGTGCGAGGATCGCGGGGAGCGAGTGAGGATCAGCGGGAAAGCGGTGCAGTTTCTGGAAGGCTCGATCTCTCTGTAAATGCATTTCATTCCTCAGTGGATTGCTTTGCCGTGTTATACTTGCCTCTTAATATCGCCTTGGCCCGATGAGAGGACACACGGATACTCATGCGGACGGACTCCCCTGAAATAACGATCCCGGTAGACGTGTCGGCGGGCGATGGCGCCTCGGCGGGCGCGCCGGCGTCGATCCTTTCCGACAACTCCGGCCGTGCCTGGCACGGCGATCTGTTGTTCCTGCTTCAGAACCTGGTCATGAAGGACTTTCGGATCCGTTACCGGAACATGTCGCTGGGAGTATTTTGGTCGCTATTGAACCCCATTGTGATGATGGGAGTGCTGACTTTCGTATTTACCAAGATATTTC
>Ga0210401_10006409_pt1 | contig 11932 bp, 8 predicted proteins | sample IncBWH32MmetaG_FD_150866 | JGI IMG/M metagenome (GOLD analysis project Ga0210401, IMG submission 150866) | Forest soil microbial communities from Barre Woods Harvard Forest LTER site, Petersham, Massachusetts, United States - Inc-BW-H-32-M | ecosystem: Environmental > Terrestrial > Soil >... | reverse complement strand
CGATCCGAGCCACGAGCTCAGGTCGCAGATGCTGGGCTCGTTCGTGATCCACACCGGCGCGGCGCAACGTTCTCCGGCGATTCCGCTGACGGGCGTCGTGCGAGAAGGCGACGGCACGATGGAGGTGTTCGTGACTTCCGACGGGCATCGCTTCGTCCGCCGAGCCATCAAGATCGGGCTGCAACAGGATGGCATGGACCAGGTGTTGGAAGGCGTTGCGAACGGCGAGCAGGTCGCGACCGATAACGCGCTGTTCGTCGCCAACGAACTGGCCCGGCAGATCCGCTGAGCGGGCCGGGCAATCCAGCGCACCCGCTCGATGCTCAAGGCCATTCTCGCGTTTGTTCTGACGCGACGCCCGGTCGTGCTGCTGGCGGTCTTCGCGTTTCTGGTCGCCGGCGTCTCCGCCTTCTCGAAGCTGAACATCGAGGCCTATCCGAATCCGGCGCCGGTCATTCTCGAAATCACCGCGCAGGCGCCCGGCTTGTCGGCCGAAGAGATGGAGCGCTATTACACGCGCCCGATGGAAATCGGCCTGGCTACGACGCCCGGAGTCGACATCGTGCGCTCCACCTCGTCGTACGGGCTTTCATTCGTACGCGTCACGTTCAAATACGGCGTCGACTACTACTTCGCTTACACGCAGGCGGCGCTGAGTCTTCAGCAGAACGTGAGCCTGCCCAACGGCGTATCGCCGCAGATCCAGGCCTCCAGCCTGGTCGGGGAGATCTTCCGCTACCAGCTGGTCGGGCCTGCCCATTTCGGCCTGACCAGTCTGCGCACGACGCAGGATTGGGTCGTGCAGCGGCGCCTCTTGACGGTTCCGGGCGTGGTCCAGGTGGTGACCTGGGGCGGCACCACCAAACAGTACGAAGTCGAGGCCGATCTGACCCGGCTGCAGGGCTTCGGAATCACGCTGCCGCAACTGATCGCGGCCGTGGGCAATGCGAATACCAATGTAGGCGGCCGCACGATCAACGTCGGACAGCAATCGGTCAACATCCGCGGGGTCGGGCTGATTCGCGACACGACGGACATCGGCAACGTGGTGCTGTCGCAGACGAACGGCGCCCCGGTGCGCGTGAAGGACGTGGCGACCGTCAAGGTCGGCTACCTGCCGCGGCTTGGCAAGGCCGGCCGCGATGACCAGGACGACGTGGTCACCGCGATCGTGGTGATGAACCGCACGCTGCGCACCAACGAGGTTCTGGCACGGCTCAAGGCCGAGGTCGAGCGGATCAACCACGACGGCACGCTGCCCCCCGGCGTGAAGATCGTTCCGTTCTACGACCGCGAACGCCTGGTCAACGTGACCTCCCACACTGTGCTGCACAACCTGGTGCTCGGTTGTGTGCTGGTGTTCCTGATCCAGTGGATCTTCCTCGGCGATCTGGCAAGCGCACTGATCGTCAGCGCCAACATTCCATTCGCGCTGTTCTTCAGCGTGATCTTGCTGGTGCTGATGGGCGATTCGGCCAACCTGCTGTCGCTCGGAGCGATCGACTTCGGCATCATCGTCGATTCGGCCGTGATCCTGGTCGAGAACCTGATCCACAACCTGCAGCGGCCGCGCGAGGAGCGTCTCTCGCTGCTCGGCGAGTTCGCCCAGCGCTGGCACGATCCGCAATTGCCGGCCGAGTCCAGGCGAATCTGGACCAACCGCCTGCGGATGATCTTCATGAGCTCGGTGCAAGTCGACCGCGCGGTGCTGTTCTCCTCGGCGATCACGGTGGCGGCCTTCATTCCCCTCTTCACGATGCAGGGGGTGGAAGGTCAGATCTTCAACCCGATGGCGCGCACCTACGCCTATGCGCTGACCGGTGCGCTGCTGGCCACCTTCACCGTCACGCCCGTGCTGTCGTCGCTGCTGCTGCCGCGGCGCATGAAGATGAGCGAGACTTTCATCGTGGCCAGCATTCGCAGGGTGTACTCGCCGCTTTTGCGCTGGGCCTTGGAGCACCGCTTGGCCACCGTCGGCGGCGGCGTGGCGTTCCTGGCGGCCGCAGCCCTGCTGCTGCCGCGCATCGGCACCGAGTTTCTGCCCACGCTGGAAGAGGGCAACCTGTGGATCCGCGCGACGATGCCGCCCACGATCTCGCTCGAGGCGGGAATGGACAAGGTGGATCGCATGCGCGCGATCCTGAAAGCACACCCCGAGGTCATCACCGTGGTGTCGCAGCACGGCCGGCCGGACGACGGCTCCGACGCCGCCGGGTTCTACAACGCCGAGCTGTTCGTGCCCTTGAAGCCCTTCGAGGAGTGGCCGCGCGGCTACTCGAAGGACGAGCTGGTCGACGAGCTGCAGAAGCAATTCCGAGCGGAGTTTCCGGGAGTGGAATTCAACTTTTCCCAGTACATCCAGGACAACATCGAGGAAGGGTTGTCGGGCGTCAAGGGTGCCAACTCGGTCAAGATCATCGGTCCGGATCTGCAAACGCTCGAGAAGCTCGCCGACCAGGTGTTGCACGAGATGAGCCAGGTGAAAGGGGTCGAGGACCTGGGCGTGTTTCGAGTGCTCGGTCAGCCCAACCTGAACGTCACGGTCGACCGCGCCAAAGCGGCCCGCTACGGCCTGAACACCGGCGATGTGAACACGGTCGTGCAGGCCGCTGCCGGTGGCACGCTGGCGACCACGGTGCTCGAGGGGGACCGCCAGTTCGGGTTGACCGTTCGACTGAAGCCGCAATACCGCTCGAGCCTTGAGGCGGTGGGCAACATCATGGTTGGCTATGCGACGCCCGGTGGCAACGCGTACATACCGCTGCGCGAGCTGGCCACGATCACGCTGGACACCGGCGCCTCCTACATCTTCCACGAGAGCAACGAGCGCTACGTTCCCGTGAAGTTCAGCGTGCGAGGGCGCGACTTGGGCAGCACCGTAGCGGAAGCGGAAGAGCGGATCCGCGCCCACGTTCAGCTGCCGCAGGGCTACCGGATCAACTGGGCCGGCGAATTCGAAGAGCTGCAGCAAGCTCAGCGACGCCTCGAGATCGTCGCGCCGATCGCGATCGGCGCGATCCTGCTGTTGCTGTACATGCTGTTCAATTCGCTGCGCGACAGCCTGCTGACGCTGGCGGGCATCCCCTTTTCGGCCGCCGGCGGCCTGATCGCGTTGTACGTGTCCGGACTGAACCTCAGCATTTCGGCCGCGATCGGCTTCGTGTCGCTGTTCGGCGTTTCCGTGATGAACGGAATTCTGATCCTGACCTACTTCAACCACCTGGTGGCCGAGGGCAAGGAGCCCGGGGAGGCGATGCGGCACGCGGCCGAACAGCAGATGCGACCGATGCTGATGATGGCGTTGTCGGCGTGCATCGGCCTGCTGCCCGCGGCCGTGGCGACCGGTATTGGCAGCCAGGTACAGCGGCCGCTCGCCACGGTGGTTGTGGGCGGCATGCTGCTGGGGCCGATCATGCTTCTGGTGGTCGCACCGGCCCTGCAGGTGGCGGTGCTTAAGTGGTCGGTGCGGCGGCAGAAGACGGCCAGCCCGTCGTCGGAGATCGATGATGAGCCGTAATAACTCCCCTCTCCCGCTTGCGGGAGAGGGGCCGGGGGTGAGGGTGGTTGACCTGCTACGGCGCACGCCCTCACCGCGGTTTACGGCGCACCCGGTAAGGCGCGCCTGCGCACTCGCGGCAGCGCTGCTGTGCGCCGCCTGCGCGGTCGGGCCTGACTTCAAGCGTCCCGCTGAACCCGACGTGCCAGGTTACATCCGCGAGCCCGTGGCCACCACGGCCACCGCGCCGGTGGCGGGCGGCGCGGCGCAAACCTTCAAGGCCGGCGCCGAAGTACCGGTGCGCTGGTGGAGCGGCTTCGGGTCGCCGGCGATCGATCACCTGGTCGAGCGTGCGTTTGAACACAATCCGACGGTCGATGGTGCCAAAGCCGCGCTGCGCCAGGCGCACGAATCCACCGCGGCGCAGTTCGGAGCGTATTTCCCGGCGATCCAGGCGAGCTATTCGCCCAGTCGCGCCGAGAACGCGGTCGGCACCATTGCGCCCACCTTGAGCTCGGGAGCACCCGTATACACGCTGCACACGGCGCAGGTGAACGTCGGGTTCCTGCCGGACGTTTTCGGCTTGAATCGGCGCGCGGTCGAATCGCTGGCCGCGCAGGAGGAGTCGCAACGCTTCCAGCTGGAGGCAACTTATGTGACGCTTGCGTCGAACGTCGTGGCCGCTGCGATCCAGCAAGCGGCGCTGCAGGCCCAGGTCAATGCCGCCCAAGACATCATCGCGGCCGAGCGCCGCTCGCTCGAGTTGCTGCGCGAGCAGGCCCGCTTGGGCTATGCGTCCGCGCTGGACGTTGCATCCCAGGAATCTGCGCTGGCTCAAGCCGAGCAGTTGATGCCGCCGTTGAAAAAGCAGCTCGAACAGACCCGCGACCTGCTGATGGTGCTGGCGGGTGACCTGCCCGGACAGGCGGGACGGAGGGAAAGCGGGCAGGAAGCGCCCCTCGATCTGGATGCAATGAAGCTGCCCGAGGAACTCCCGTTGGGAGTGCCGTCGAAACTGGTTCAACGCCGTCCGGATGTGCGCGCCGCCGAGGCGCTGGTTCACGCCGCCAGCGCCGAAGTCGGCGTCGCCGTCGCCAACCGCCTGCCACAGTTTTCGATTTCAGCCAGCTACGGCGGCACCGCCACGCAGTTTGCGAGAATGTTCGACCAGGGTGACCGGTTCTGGGCCATCACCGGCAGCGTCACACAGACCATCTTCGATTTCGGTACGTTGCAGCATCGGCAGCGCGCTGCTGAAGCGGCGCTGGACCAGGCGACCGCCCAGTACCGCAGCGTCGTGCTGACCGCGTTCCAAAACGTCGCCGACAGCCTGTATGCGCTGAAAAGCGACGCCGATGCGCTGGCCGCGTCGTTGACCGCCGAGGCGGCCGCTCGCAAAACGCTCGATCTGACCCGCCGGCAACTCGATGCGGGGGCAGTCAACGTACTGGCGCTGCTCAATGCGCAGCAGGCCTATCAGCAAACTCGGATCTCCCGGGTGCAGGCCCAAGCCGCGCGCTACACAGACACCGCGGCGCTGTATCAAGCGCTGGGCGGTGGGCGCCTGAGCGCAGACGCCGGGTTGGCGCGTGAGAGCCGCGAGTAACCTCAAGTCCGGCTTACTTCCGGCTCCCGCTGAGCGCCGAGCACGAAACAGAATCCACCCGTATTTTCCTCGGGAGCGCCGCCGCCCCAATAGCAGCTCGCCCTTATTCGCCCTTCAGATTCGGCCGCAAATCACACCCTGAGCGTTGCGACCAGTCTTTGAGGGTTGAGCAGCAGGCCGAGCGCGTCGACGATTTCACGTGCGATCACATCGGCGGCCTGCAGCGTTTGCCCGGTGGCTCCCTCGGCCTGAACCACCACGATCCCGAGCACAGCAGCGCCCATCATCAGCGCATCGTTGCGGCCATTGCCGACGCAAGCGGTTCGTTTGGCGCCCACCAGGTGTTCCAGGCGCAGCGACGAGGCACCGGGAATGTCGATGCAGATCATGCGGAGGACTGTAAACGATCCTTAACGATCTGAAGTTTCTCTAAGGTTGCGATTTGAACCTCCGCGTGGACCCGTGCCACATACCGCAGGTGACGGAGGCCTGCCACCTCCACCACCGCGATCCTGGGGAGGGGCAATGAGATCGAACAACAAAATTCGGCGCCTGTGGCGGGCGTCGGCGTGCGCCGCTCTTGCAGTCGCCGCCACTTGCTCCTGGCCATCCAAAGCGAGCGCCGACGACGGCGATTTCAACGCCCGAGGCAATGTGCTGATCGCGGATCAGTTCAACAATCGCGTGATCGAAGTCGACCGGGACAGCCATGAAATCGTGTGGCGCTTCGGAACCGGCTCGGACAAGCCCGGGCCGGATAGTGTGGTCGGCCCGAACGACGCCGAGCGAGTCGGCATGTTCACGTTGATTTCGGGCAGCGGCATCCCCCCGACCCCGACCGGGTCGCCGCCGCTGCCTGGCTGCTCGGATCCGGCCAACGGCTGTCCGGACAATCGCGTGATGCTGGTCGGTCCGCGCGGCCGCATCGTCTGGCAGTACGGCGTGGCGGGCGTCACGGGTGCGGGGCCTGAACAGCTGAATACGCCGGTCCACTCGCTGTTCCTGTCGTCATTTCCAGGACATCCCGGATTCCACATCATGATCACCGACCAGGGGAACCAGCGGGTGATCGTCGTCAACGCGGCACGCCAGATCGTCTGGCAGTACGGCACGACCGGCATCGCGGGCAACGGCCCTGATCAGCTGAACAACCCCAACAGTGCGGAGCTGCTGGAGAACGGCGACGTTCTGATCGCCGACGAAAGCAACAATCGCGCGATCGAAGTGGCGATCGACACGATGCAGGTCGTCGCTCAGTTCACCGTCCGAGGTACCGCCAACGGCGTCGCTTTTGCAAGCCGCCTGGTGGGCGGCAACACCTTGATCACCGACTCCAACAACAATCGGATCGTCGAGGTGGACCGGAACGACAACGTCGTGTCGCAGTACCTGACGAACACGATGGCGGGGTCCAATCCGAACCCGTTGCCGACGCGCGCCGTGCGGCTTCGCAACGGCGACACGCTGATCAGCGACCAGTTCAACGAGCGCGTGATCCAGATCACGCCCGACCAGCGGATCGTGTTCCAGGAGGGGCAGCTGAATGTCGCGGGGTCCAGCTCCGATCGACTGAACGGAGCCTACGACGCGAAGGTCATCGGTGACACCACGGGCTTGACGCCGCCATTCGAATTCGAGGCGTGGGACCTGCCGATCCCGCTGCGCTAGCCCTCCGAGCCACCGCGCCTCAAGGCGCCGTTTCGCTGCCCAATCCCGCGACCGGCTGGCTGGCGCGCAGCAGTGCGGCGCCCAGCAGCGAGGAGGCTGCCGCAAAAACCGCCCCACAGCCGAATGCCAGGTGGTAGCCGGCCGTCAAGGCCGCTGTCGAAGCCGCTCCGGACACCAGCAGAGCATCGGTGCGCGCCGCGGCCAAGCTGGCAAGGATCGCAAGTCCCAGCGCGCCGCCCATCATGAACGAGGTGTTGACCATCCCGGACGCCAGGCCGGACTCGCTCGGCGCGACGTCGCTCATGGCCGCCAGCAGCACGGGATTGAACCCCATGCCGGCACCCAGCCCGAGCAGGATCATTGCCGGCAGCACGTCGAGCGCGAAACTGCCGTCGACCGGGGCCTGCGCGAAAAGCGCCAGGCCGGCCGCCGCCAGCGCCAGTCCTGCAAAAAGCGGCAATCGCAAACCGAACCGCATCACGATTCGCGCTGAAAGTCCGAGCGAGAACGCCGCCATGATCAAGTTCGCCGGCAGGTAGGCCAAGCCGACCTGTAGCGGGCTGTAGCCGAGCACGAGCTGCATGTAGAGCGCCGAAATGAAGAACCAGGCGAACATCGCGGCGGCCCAAAAGACCCCGATCACGTTGGCCGTGGCGACGTTGCGCAAGCGGAACATCGACAGCGGCATCAAAGGGTCACGCACCCGCGCCTCGATCGCGATGAAAAGCGCGAGCAGCGCAACGGCGCCGCCCAGAAGTCCGACCGTCTGCGTGGAACGCCATCCGGCATCGTTGCCGTTGACGATTGCGTAGACCGCCAGCATGAGTGACGTGGTCACGGTGATCGCACCGGCGATATCCAGACGAACCGTCCCTGGATGCCCACGCCCCGGCGGCAGCAGTAACACGCACAGCGCGAACACGGCCGCCCCGATGGGCAGATTGACGAGGAACACCCAGTGCCAGTTCAGCGAGGTCGTCAGAAGGCCGCCGGCCAGCACGCCGATGCTGCCTCCTGCAGCGCAGACGAAGCTGTACACGCCCATCGCCTGGGCGCGCTCTTCAGGCTGAGGGAACAGGTTCATGATCAGCGACAGTGCGACGGCCGATACCACCGCTCCGCCGATTCCCTGCACCGCCCGCGCCGCGATCAGCACCTGCTGCGAGTCCGCCACCCCACAGGCGAGCGACGCAACCGAAAACAGCGTGATGCCGAGCAGGAACAGCCTGCGGTGACCAAACAGATCGCCGAGACGCCCGCCGAGCAGCAGGAATCCGCCGAACGTCAGCAGGTAGGCATTGACCACCCACACCAGTGACTTGCCGAAATGCAGGTCTTCCCGGATCGACGGCAGCGCGACGTTCACGATCGTCGCATCGAGCACGATCATCAGGACACCGGTGCAAAGGACGTAGAGCGAGAGCCAGCGCTTGCGCTCGTCGGGTTGGTCGGTCATTGACACTCCTCAGATCGGGCTTCGCCCCGCAAGGCGTAGCGCGAAACCCGGTTGCCCATACGCTTAGTCGATCGACCGCCCAGAGAATCGACAACAAACCTGCAACAAGCCGACAACAAAAGCACGGAATCATAAGGGGATATGCAAAATGACGAATGACTCGCTCGCAGCTTTGCGCGCCGCATCCGGAATAGCAAAATCGAGGGGAATGACCCGATGGACGACGCCGAATCACAGCCCGAAATCGGGCCCCTGGCCCCGCGAAACGCACCGGGGGCCTTGGGCGACCACAAGGCTGCGGTGCAGCGCGTGTCACGTCTGGTTTGGTTGACTCTTCTGTTTCCGATCGTAAGCTGGGCGTATCGCCCGTTCGAGGGCACCGATGCAGACGTCGCCGGTCTGCACGAGTTCGAGATAGAGATGGGGCCGGTCGGCTATCTGGAACAGGGCAACCAGCGATACCTGACCGATCCACTGCTGGTGCTGAACTACGGCGTTGTAAAAGGGACCGAGCTGGTGGCGCAGGGCGAGGTGCTGCACACGCTCCCGTCCGACGCGCCGGGGCCCGACGTCCGCGTTGTGGATCCGGAGCTTTCAGTCAAGCATGTGGTGCGCGAAGGTGTTTTACAAGGCGCAACCGGCCCGAGCTTTGCCACCGAGATCGGCGTACTTCCGCCCGAAATCCATGGCGACAACGGTTGGGGCAGCAGCCTCGCGGGGATCATGTCGTACCGTTGGGATTTCGGCACGGCTCATGTCAATTCGGCCATTGGAACCACCCACACGCACCATCTTGACCTGTTCCAGGGAGTGATTCTCGAGGGGCCCGCGGGCTGGACCGTCCGGCCCGTGACGGAATGGTATTTCGAGCGAACTGAGCCTGCCTCGCACACACTGTCGAAGCTGATCGGAGCCATCTGGCAACGCAGCGAACGGTTCGCCCTCGATGTCGCCCTGAGGTCGGCATTGGTTGGTCCACAGCGGGAGCGGGAAATCATCGCTGGCTTTACTTGGAGCTTCGAGCTCGGCGGGGAGAAATGACCGCGTGACCGCCGCTCGGCCCGACGGCCCCGAACCGGGCAGCGCCTTGGCGAGCATGCGGGCTTCGGAGGTTCTGTTCGCATCGCTGCAACTGGGATTGACCTCGTTCGGCGGGCCGATTGCTCACTTGGGTTACTTCGAGCGCGCCTACGTTCAGCAGCGCCGCTGGCTGACGGCCGAGGAATACGGCGGCGTGGTGGCTTTGTGCCAGCTGCTGCCGGGTCCAACCAGCAGCCAGGTCGGCTTCCTGATCGGGCTGCGGCGCGCCGGATGGCTGGGTGCACTGGCGGCCTGGATCGGCTTTACGTTGCCATCGGCGCTGCTGATGGCGGCTTGGGCGATCTGGGTCGCTCCCGCGCAGGGGCCGCTGGCGCTGGCGGCGGTGCATGGGTTGAAGCTCGTCGCAGTCGCCGTCGTGACTCAAGCCGTGTGGAGCATGGCGCGCAGGTTGTGCCCCGATCGCGCAACGACCGCGATCGCACTCGTCGCCGCAAGCCTGACCCTCGTGATGGGCGGCGCATCGACTCAGCTGGTCGCGCTTGCGATCGGCGCTGCAGCGGGAGCCGCCATGTGTCGCGATCACACCCTCGAGAACAGCCACCTGGCGATGCCGATCCGACCCGCGCTGGCTTGGTTCGCGCTGGCCCTGTATCTGGTGCTCTTGATCGGTTTGCCGTTGCTGGCCGCACTGTTCCCGCACAGCCTGGTTGCGATGTCCGAAGTTTTCTATCGAGCCGGCGCGCTGGTATTTGGTGGCGGCCACGTGGTGCTGCCGCTGTTGCGCGACACTTTGGTGCCGCAGGGCTGGATTTCCGATGACCGCTTCCTGACCGGATATGGGCTTGCGCAGGCTGTCCCGGGCCCCCTGTTCACGTTGGCGGCGTACCTCGGTGCGTCCAGCGACTTCGGTCGCGCGCCCGCGTTGGGAGCGATGGTTGCGCTGGTTTCCATCTTTTTGCCCGGACTGCTGATCGCGATCGCGGGCGCGTCGCTCTGGAGCCGGCTTGCGCAGCGCCAAGGTCTGCGCACGATCCTGACCGGGATCAACGCTGCCGTCGTCGGGCTTCTGGGCGCGGCGCTCTACAACCCGGTCTGGCTCACCGCCGTGCGCGACGGGGGCGACGCGGCGATTGCGATGATCGGCGTTGCGCTGTTGGCGCGTTGGCAGGTTCTACCCGTTGCGGTTGTGCTGGTATGCGTTGCGCTTAGCTGCGCTCGCTTGCTCTTCTGACGATTTGCCAGGGTGCTTGGCCGGAGACCGACTGATGAAGTACGAGCTGTATTACTGGCCCGAGATCCAGGGCCGCGGCGAATTCGTCAGGTTGGCGCTGGAAGAGGCCGCTGCACCCTATGTCGATATCGCCCTGGTGCCCGAGAGGCAGGGGGGTGGCGTGCCGGCGCTGCAGCGAATCCTGGAGGATACCGATCTGCGGTGCCCCCCGTTCGCTCCCCCGTTTCTGAAAGCAGGCCGACACCTGATCGGACAGACGGCCAACATCCTGCTGTTCCTCGGCGACCACCTGCATCTGGCGCCGCGCGGCGCGGCCGGCAGGCGGTGGGCGCATCAGCTGCAGCTGACGATCGAAGACTTCATCGTCGAGATCCACGACACCCATCACCCGTTGGGCGGGAGCTTGTATTACGAACAGCAGAAGCCGGAAGCGAAGCGACGTTCGAAGGCATTCCGGGAGAATCGACTGCCGAAGTTCCTCGGGTATTTCGAACGGGTTCTGAAATGCAATCCGGCCGGCGACCGGCGCATGGTGGGGGCGCGGATCTCCTATGTCGACCTTTCGATGGCCCAGGTGGTTGCAGGACTGCGTTATGCGTTTCCCTGGGCCAGCCGCAAGGTGCTGCGGTCCTGCCCGCGCCTGCGCGCCTTGCACGACGAAGTCTTCTCGCGTCCGCGCATACGGCGCTACGTCGCCTCCGGGCGCCGGCTCGCTTTCAATAACGACGATATCTTCCGTCGATACCCGGAGCTCGACCGCTGAGGCAGGCCCTTGAGCTCATCCGACCCAGAGCACGACCAACGATGCCAACAGGCAGTACACGCCGAAGAAGTGCCACCGACCTTGTTCCAGCCAGCGTGACAGCCACTTCAGCGCAAGCAGCCCGGCCAGAAAGCTCAACGCCATCCCCACCACGCTCGGCCCGATCGAATGTAAGAGTTCGTGGGCGCCCGTCGCTGCGGTGGCGCCCAGCGCCTTGTAAAGGCGGTAAGCCTCCCTGGCGATCACCGGAGGCGTCAGCACCACCGCCAGCGCGAAGCTGAACTCCTCCGCTTTGCGTCGGCTTACCCCCAGGATAAGACCGGTCGAGATCGTGGCGCCGGAACGGGAGAAGCCTCGGAACGGCAGGCACAGCCCCTGCACGGCTCCGATCCATGCGGCACGACTCGGCGACAGGTTGTCGTTCGTTTTTTTGGAAAAGCGCGACGACACGATGATCAGCACCCCGGCCGCGATCAGCGCACCCGCCATCAGCCGCGCGTTGCCGAACACGCTTTCGATTTCGAAGTCGGGCGAACCACCGGCTACGATGTGCTTGATCGCTTGCAGCAGCAACAGTCCCACGACGCCTGTCAGTGCCGTGGCGACGACGACCTCCAGTGCGATCGCGCGAAAAGCGGCCACCGAGGAAAAGTAGGCGGAGCGCCACGATT
>Ga0210401_10006407_pt1 | contig 11935 bp, 17 predicted proteins | sample IncBWH32MmetaG_FD_150866 | JGI IMG/M metagenome (GOLD analysis project Ga0210401, IMG submission 150866) | Forest soil microbial communities from Barre Woods Harvard Forest LTER site, Petersham, Massachusetts, United States - Inc-BW-H-32-M | ecosystem: Environmental > Terrestrial > Soil >... | reverse complement strand
GGCGTCGCCCACGTGGCGACTAGCCCTGACTGGCAGCAAAGCGCAAAACGACTCGTCGATATCCTCATCATCGGTTCGCGCCCGCCGAGGTAGCTGGAAGGATTGTCGGGGCCCGGTGCCAGCACACACCCGGCCTGTGACCAGTCTGTCAAATGCCGTAGCCGTGATTCGTACCGGCACCGCTCTCCAGGAACTTGTTGATAAGTCCCCTCAAATCAAGAAATCGTCGCGGACAAGTTCCTGGCACTAGCGAAGCGTCGAAGACGCAGTCAGGGCTTATCGGGAGTTGGCTCCCAAATGAAGGAGAGGGAACGATTCCATCAATTCCCAATCGACAGAGTGTGACGATCCGGGTTCAGATGAGTGTCGTTGAATCGAGTCGGATACTTCAGCCCGAATCCAAGCATTCGATCAAGGCCGATGTGAGCGATCCAGATGAGGGAGAGCGCTGCAACCGCAGGGCGATTCGACCCGAGCGAGTACCCTGCCAACACCAATGGTCCCACGTAGGTGTGGACGGCATTGTAGGTGATCGCTCCCACCCTGACATTGGCGGCGTAGCCGAGCATCGAGAGATCCGGCAGAAGAAACAGCAAGGCAAATTGAAGCCAACTTCCCTGGCTCCAATGGTAAGAGAGGAGGCTGACGAGCAATACTGCGGCGCCTTCTAGGTGCAAGAGTGGTCGAGGGTTCATGGCGCTCTCCTCTCCGCCCTGAAGCGCGAAAATGGCCCAAGGAAGATTGCCAATTGTTTGCCAACACTGTACTGACCGGAACCGCGAGCATCTTCGGAGGTGAACGAAATCATCTCTCCCCCCTGTATGTGGGAACCGTCGACGACAGCAGGGCGCGTGTCTCAGCGACGACGCGATCCGTGAACTCCGGGTCGCGCACGAACGCGGAGCCGAGCATTGGATGGCCGCCTTCGTCGTAGTAGATGCCGGTCTGACCGGATGCATCGATCAGGACTTTGGTGGCGACGCTCGCGGCTCTCTTCGGGGTGCTCCAATACTTGATGTGGGGAGCGAGCAGCGGAAGGATATAGTTCGCCAAGAAGCGGAGGAAGGCGTTGGCATCCCGGCCAAGGCCCGTGTTTGACGTAAAGCCTGGTTCGAGGGCGTTGAAGCGTAACCGCGGCGTCTCACGAGCGAACACCATCACCGTGGCGAGATTGCACTGCTTCGACGTGGCGTAGGCGTCCCAGCCTGGGTTCTTGGAGCCTCCGGGTTCCCACTCGCCGCGTGCGCTCGCCGCCGCAGAGATATAGCGACCGCCGCGGAAGCCGGCGGTTTTGGCGGGCTTGCGCTCGGGGTCTTCTACGCCGGAGCAGACGACGACATTCGCGCCGTCGGGGAGTTGCGGCACAAGCGCCTCGGTCAGCGCGAACGGTCCGAGATGGTTCGTTGCGAACGTCATGTCCCAACCCAATGCGTTCTTCGTCGCGCGCGTTGGCATGATGCCCGCGTTGTTGAGCAGCCCGACAATCGGGAGATGGAGCGCGACGATCTCCGCAGCCGCGCGCCCACCTTTTCGCTCTACCTCCTTCTGCAACTGGTTGAGCTTTTCGCGATCGCGTGCTACCAGTACGACTTCGCCGTGCTTGATCACTTCCAGTGTCGTAGCTCGGCCAATCCCAGAGGTCGGGCCGGTGATGACGTACGCCTTGTACTCGGACGAATTGTTCATGGAAACGGGATTCGGCATTGCTAAGCTCCTTTAGTGTCTGTCTAGTCAGTCATTATCACGGTAAAAAATCAGGCCACCACACGCCACAGAGCCTCGAAGCCCTCTTTGCAGTGCTTCCTCGCATGGGTTGAATCCTGAGTCATGAAATCTATCGTCGCCTCCGCAACAGAGCTCATGATCGCGACAACGAAACCCATCGAGGCCTTACGCATGGGGCCGCTAGCGCGAATACGTTCAAGCAGTTCCGCGAAGCCTGCCATCGTCTTGTGGGCCGCCGCAAGTGTCTCCCGCGTGATCTCGTCGGATACTCCAAGCTGTGCCAGCGCTCGCCGCTTCTCGGGATAGGACACCGCCCAATTCATCCAGTGTTGCCAGAGGTGCAAGAGCTGCTCACGAGGTTCTGCACCCGCGGGGAGGTCCTTCATAGCAGCGGACGCCATCTCTGTTTTCAGCTGAAGATAGAGCTGGTTGAAGAGGTCCGTTTTTGTTTCGAAGTAGGTGAACAGTGATCCATTGGCAACGCCAGCCTCTTTCGCGATGCCCGCCGTCGGCGCGCTCAGGCCCTGCGTAACGATGATGCGTGTCGCCGCCTCCAGAATCGCGCTTCTCTTCTCGTGGCTCTTCGGCCTCGGCATGAACCCATATTATAGGTAAGCGTCTAGACAGTCAACTATTCAACCGTCTCGTGCTTGGCTGTTCAGGGATGAGCACCTTCCCAGCTTCTGCACCCCATAGCGAAGGGGCAGCCGCCCGCGTCTATCGACTCGAACCTCTCGAAGGTTGATATGCGAAACTGGCAGTGCTTTAGGACTGCCGATGCTCTTCGTGGCAGCGAGAATTACGACAACAGGAGCCACTTGTGACCGATCCTAAGTACGCGAACTACACAGCGCTTGACCCTTTTTTCAAAATATCACAGCAGGGTTTGGCCGGTCTCGTTGACGGCGACCACTATTTTGATACCATCGCCGACGACGCGGTCTTCGAGTTCCGATATATCTTCCCAGGCTGGCCCCAAACATTGAACGGTCGTGAGGCGCTCATGGCGCTCTACGCAGGCTACGGCAACAACATCGTCCTGCACGGCGCGGACGCGCTCGTCATTCACCGATCGCAGGACCCACGTGTCGTGATCATCGAATACGAGGTGCACGGCAAAATAGTCGCGACCGGCGCCTCCTACGACAACCGGTTCATCTCCGTGGTTACTATCGAAGACCGCAAGATCGTGCATTGGCGGGACTACATGGACTCGCTGACGGCGATGACGGCGCTTAGCCAGGCATCCACCGGCGCAGGAAAAAGAAAATAGCGGAGGAGACCCCGAATTCCCGTGCGAATTTGTGCGACACTGGACGTTGGATAATGCAAGGATGCGCTCTTCCCTGACACCGAACCGCTCATTGAATTCCGCTGAGCCGCCAAACGCGGGATCGGAAACGCAACGCGAAAGCGACCGCCTGAAGTTACTGCTGGACATCACGAACACTTTGGTCTCGAACTTGGAGCCTCGCGACCTCATTCGCGCGATTTCGACGAGCATTAGGAAGGTTATGCACTGCGACTTCGTCGGAGTGTGGCTGCCAGATGCGGAGCAGCGCCAGTTGCGCCTGGGCGTCATGGACTTCCCGGAGAGCAGGGGATTCGTGAGGGAGGATCTTCTGCAACCTGTCGAGGGGTCCTTTATAGGCAGCGCATTCAAGAGCGGCAAGGCTGTGATAGGAACAATAGCGGATTTCACGAAGGTGGGTCGTACAGAAGGCATCCAGTTTGCTCTGGTGTTGCCACTGATCAGCCGAAACCGAACGCTCGGGGTTCTGACACTCGCCAGCCGGGTTGAGAACTCGTTCAGCCCGGAAGACGTTGAATTCCTGGTGCGAGCGGCGGGACAAGTAGCGATCGCCATCGAGAACGCGTTGGCCTATCGTGAGATCGCCGAATTAAAGGACAAGCTCGCACAGGAAAAGCTCTATTTGGAAGAGCAGATTCGTAGCACGTCGGATTTTGAAGGGATCATCGGGCAGAGCTCGGCGCTACGGCAGGCGCTGCAACTGGCCGAAACTGTTGCCACGAGCGATTCGACCGTGCTTCTGCTAGGAGAAACTGGCACAGGCAAAGAGCTTGTCGCGCGCGCCATTCATGAACGCAGCCACCGCAACGCGCGAACATTTGTCGAACTAAACTGTGCCGCGATCCCCACTGGTTTGCTCGAAAGTGAGCTCTTCGGCCACGAACGCGGTGCGTTCACAGGAGCGGTCACTCAAAAGATCGGGCGTCTTGAACTGGCCGATCAAGGCACGTTGTTTCTGGATGAAGTGGGTGATATTCCGCTCGAACTTCAACCAAAGCTCCTGCGCGTATTACAGGACCGACAATTCGAGCGCCTGGGAAGCACACGGACTAAGACCGTCGAGATTCGGCTGATAGCTGCGACCAATCGTGACCTGGATCGGATGATTGAAGAAAAGCAATTTCGAAGTGATCTCTACTACCGCCTGAATGTTTTTCCCATCCGCCTACCTCCCCTGCGCGAGCGACCGGAAGACATTCCCTTACTGGTGCGATATTTTAGCCAAAAGTACGCGCGCCGCATGCAAAAGCGAATTGAAAGCATTCCTGCGGCGGCCATGCGGAAGCTGGCGCGCTGGCATTGGCCCGGAAATGTTCGTGAGCTTCAGAATCTTGTGGAGCGCGCTGTGATCCTCACGCGCAGCAGTACACTGGCGATCTCTGTGCCCGAATTGGCAAACAGCGGCGCGAGCTTGGCTCCGGCGAGATCCAGAAACTTCGATGAACAAAATAGGATTGTGGGAATTTTAAAGGAGACCAAGGGACGTGTCGGCGGTCCGAACGGTGCCGCGGCCCGCTTGGGGCTCAAGCGGACCACCTTGCTCACGCGGATGAAAAAGATGGGCATCGATCCGCGGAAGATGTCGTAAAGCTTGCCCCCGGAGTTCGACCGTAATACAAAGTGTCCCTGTTTCATTCACCGCTGCAAGCGGCAGACGGAGCGCCAACTGATTTCGGGCCATACTGGTTGTTCAGCGGACTTCGACGAGCACTAATGACACGTCGTCGAGCGGCGGCCCATCACGCCACGCAGCGACGCGATTGAGAACACCTTGCTTCATTTCGCCGAACGGCAGACGCGCCGTGTCTCGGACGAAGCTCTGTAGTCCTTCTACTTTGAGCATTTCACCTCGCGAGTCGAATATATCGGTGAGGCCATCTGTGTACAGCACGATGCGGTCACCATATTCGAGTTCTCTGTAAAGCGTGGCATCGGCATCCACGGCATCCGGCAGCACGCCCAGAACTGTGCTCCGGGACCGGAGCAAGCGAGGCTCGGCTCCCGGCTGAACAATCATTGCAGGCGGGTGTCCGGCTCCGGCGAATTCCATGGTCCGGCCGGCACGATCAATGCGGGCCGCCGCCAATGTAAAGAAAAATCCTGGCGCGCCAATATTCCGAATCACAAGAGAGTTCAGGCGACGGAGGACGTCAGCGAGCGGCGCCCGATTACCCAGCAGCGTAACCGTCTCCGCGTATATTCGGTTGGCGACGAGCGCGGAGCTGATGCCGTGACCAGAGACGTCGCAGACCAACAAATTCAGATGTTCTGCATCCGACGGCCTCACGAGGCCAAAGTCGCCGCCGATTGTGCGCGCGGGTTGGTAGAAAGTGTCGACCCGCCAAGCTCCCCAGAGGAAGGACTCGGGTGCCAAACTCTGCTGTACTCGGGCCGCTAGCACCAGATCTTGCTCAATCTCGCGCTGACGCTTTTCAAGCCCCGCGATTGCAGCGCGGAGCTGCCGTTCGGTGCGTTTTTGTTCTGAAATATCTGTTAGCGTCACGATCGAGTAACGCGCTCCGTCGGGCCACTGCATTGCGCGCACACTGACCACGACGGGCAGTCGCCCGCCGTCTCTCTTGGGCAAGAAGAACTCTTCGCGGGCCCGCCCCATCTCCAGGGCTCTTCGGCTAAGCGCCTGGGCGAAAGCAAACTCTTCGTCTCGATGGTATAGCTGACGGGCGTTCCGTCCAACGATCTGGGTGCGAGCGAATCCCGTCATTTCCTCGAAGACCGTGTTGACAAAAAGAATCTGATCCGACTCGTCCGCGATCGCAACACCGTCATTGAGTGTCTCAAGAATGGGCTCCATTTCTTGCAGCGATTGCGGCCTGTCGCTTTGCACGAAGTCACTCATTTGGCTGATCCCTGAACGCATGACTGCCGTCTACTAATTCGTTTTTCTTCGAAGGCGATCAAGCACTTGCTTGACGTACACGTCGCTTGCGACAAGTCGCGCGCCTTGGTTTGACATGCACCGCAACATTCGTTCCCCGCTCTGGTCGATGAAGGTGACCTCATCAAGGTTCACGATGCGTCTGCAGCCTTGGGCAGAGGGGCGTGCCCTCTTCCAGGTCGCCTTCAGTTCCTGGACCCACGGCGCGACGAGACGACCTTGCAGGGTCCACAGTTCTTGCTTCGCAGTGTTGGTGATCGTAATCTTCAGCATCCGTTCCTGCTCCGCAGTCCTTACAGAACGCAAATCCAGAACCAGTAGAGTGGATCTGCGCCATGGTGCGCGACGGCTCGGCCTACACAAGCGCCGATTTTTCTCTATCGGTGCAGCTTCTGCGTCAGCTCTTTCTCCGCTTGCAGCCAGTCATCGAGGTCGTATCCACGGATCCCGCCCCGTTCAACGTGAATCTCGAAGGCCCTTCGTCGAACCTCGTCATCACTAGGGCGCTGCACAGGTGAAATAGCGCGCGCCTTGGTCCGAGACTCGACTTCCCTTCCAATGATTCGTTCCTTGACTGCTTTGTTTGAACTCATTCTGGTGTCTCCCGTATTTCTGTCGTTTGGCGATCCAACCGTCGCCACGTAGGCAGTGATCCGCAACATTCCTTTCGCTCCGTCCATGGACAGTGCAAATGCAGGGCCAGAGCGTTGGATCTGCGCCGAACGCGATGAATCCCTAAGCAACAGAAGCAACAAGCGGTTTCCGGGAAGAGACAAGACGAAATAGAGGTGACGAGTGAATTCAAGTGTCGTAAACGCTCGACACTTGTCGGAAAAAATGTCGGAGGTGCCGACAGTTTGCCTGCAAACCGCCGGTCGCCGCACACAGCTCTTGTGTCTTCAATCAGTTGGCGCGAGTTCTGTTCCAGCGCGCTGTTGGCGGGCACATTGCAACGTTTTCGTGTGGGTAAGAAGAGCGACGCATTTGACCTGGGGAGTGCTCATCATGAGCAATCCAGCAAAGTTGCGAATCAACTCCGTGCAAACACGCGGGACTGATACGTATCTGGAAATCGAGGCGCGGATGCCGAGTGAAGTCAAGGCCATCTCGCCGCTGGTGGATCGCTTGCTTCATTTAATCGAAGAATCGCGCTGTATTTCCGGCGACGAGCACTCTGTTGAGCTCGCCCTTCGTGAGGCCCTCAATAATGCGGTGCTTCACGGCAACCGCCTGGATCCGGGCAAGCTGGTTCGCGTTTATTGCCGCTGCGAATTGGGCAAAGGGGTATTCGTGGTCGTCAAGGATCAGGGGACAGGATTTGAGCCGGACGCGATTCCCGATCCTTTGGCTGCCGAAAATCTCACGGCCGAGCACGGGCGAGGCATCTTGCTGATGAGATCGCAAATGGATGAGGTCTTATTTGAATGCGAGGGCAGCGAAGTCCATATGCGGAAGAGATGCACCCAATGAGGCGAACAGGAATCCTCGACGAAGCAACGAAGCCGACGGGCACCGTCTTGCTGATACCACTGGCTCCCCGCGTCAGACATCGGCAAATAGCGTCGTGCGACGGGGACGCGCTAGAGGAAAACGTGCTGAGGATCATCATCACCGAAACCCCAACGGAAATACGGTGGGTTTTGCAAGGCCGTCTGTTTGGAACCCAGGTTACCGAGGTGAAGACAAATTGGAGTACGGCAAACCGCATGCGCAGCGGACGGGCGTGCATCGTGGACCTCGAAGGACTCACGCACATCGACAAAAGTGGCAACGGGCTGCTGCGCGCCATGTCAAGAGACGGCGCGAAATTCATAGCTCACGGCCGCAACCACAGACACCTAATTGATGAACTGAAAATCAGCAACAAGCGCGGGCTATCGCGAATGATCGCCTCATTTTTGCGGCTCTCACGAGAATGATCTCTAACGCCGGAAAGATCAGTCCGAAACAGCGCGACACCCGCGGCGGACTGAGCAACTCCGCCGCTCGAGGGAAAGAGGATCAAGATTATGCCATCTGACTTGCTAGAAATGACCGACGACAACAAAGAGGCACACAGTCGGGTCGGTCACCGGACGGGCACAGAAGAAATGGCGCTCGTGCACGCCGCCGGGAGACGCGACCCGGATGCTTTCGAAGAGCTCATGACAAGATACGGCCCGCGGATTCTCCGGCTCGCGCAAAGGATTACCCGGAACCACGAGGATGCCGAGGAGGTTTTTCAAGATTCCTTTGTGAGGTCTTTCCTGCACATGGATACATTTCGTGGAGATTCCCGCTTCTATACTTGGCTCGCGCGGATTGCAATCAACCAATCGCTCATGAAACTGCGCACACGCCGATTGTGCGAGTCCCACTTCGCCGATCCTATTAGCGGCGGAGATACGCCTTTCTACACTGAAATCGCGGACGACGCTCCGAATCCCGAGCAACGCCACTCCCAAGAAGAGCTTCGGCAAATCCTCGCGTCAGCGATGGGTGAACTTCCAATGACCTTCAGGGAGGTTCTGCGCCTCCGCGAGTTAGAGGAGTATTCGACCGAGGAAACCGCAAGGATGTTGAAGCTGTCGGTTACCACCGTGAAGTCACGAGCGCATCGCGGCCGGCTAAGGCTGCGCCGGGCGTTGACAAAATATTTTCGGCCGAGCGAGTTCGCCTACTCCTCAGGAAGGAATTCAGTCTAGGAGAAAGACTGTGATTGCGTGGGTACTGATCGCCGCACTAACGATCCTTGGTTTTCTAAGCGTTTCCCGTTGGTTTAGCGAGTTTGGTCGCAGCCGTCGCCGTTAATTTGATGGAGATAAATGATGCCCGTTAACAACGGAGACTCAAGCAGAAAGCACTCTGCCGTGGTAACAGAAGAAAGCAGGCTGACCGGAGAGCGACCCGAGACGCCTGCTTGGGACTCTGAAAAAGGAGGCACTCAGGTCAGCCGCGGTCGTCGCGCCTTACAGGACCATCCGCGGAAGGCCCTAGCCGGATTCATCATTCTTCTCGTCGTTGGTGTGGGTGCTGTTCATTTCATCCGCAACGCATTTCTGTTTGAAAGCACCGATGACGCACAGGTTGATGGTCACATCATGCCCTTGAGCGCGCGGATCAGTGGATACGTCCTCAAAGTCCCGGTAATGGAGGGGCAGCTTGTCCAGGCTGGTGATGTGCTGGTGACCATCGATTCTCAGGATTATGAGATCTCTGTGAATCAGGCCCAGGCAGCATTGGCGGACGCACTGGCCAGCGCCGCAAGTTCTCGCTACAACGTACCGATCACTTCCGTCACCACGCATAGCAACCTCGAATCGGCAGGAACTGCGGTCACAAACGCGCAGGCGGGACTTAAGGCCGCCGAGCAGAATTTCGAGTCTGCTAAAGCGACCTCGGAGCAAGCTGAAGCCAATTCGACGAAGAGCGATGCGGACCTCGCGCGCTATGCACAACTTGTCGCAAAGGAGGAAATTTCCCACCAGCAGTATGACGCGGTGGTAGCCGCAGCAGCGGCGAATAAAGCGGCCGTAGCATCGGCCACAGCTCAGGTGCACTCGGCCGAACAAGCTGTTCGGCAGGCGGAAGGGAAACTCCTGCAGGCTAGCGACGATTTACGGAGCGCTCAGACCGCGCCGCAGCAAGTCTCACTGATCCGCACCAGGGCGGATGCAGCCGATGCCCAGGTACTGCAACGGAAAGCGCAGCTCGCTCAAACCCAGCTAAACCTTGGCTACACAGTCATCCGATCTCCAGTCACAGGAATAGTCGGCAAGAAGTCAGTCGAAGTGGGCCAGAACGTCAGCATTGGGCAGGAATTGGTAGAAGTTCTGCCGCTCGACGATGTCTGGGTCACAGCAAACTTCAAGGAGACGCAGCTTGCGCACATGCGCCCAGGGCAAGCCGTCGAAATCAAGCTGGACGCATACGGCCGCACCTGGAAAGCGCACGTTACCAACATAGGTGGCGGTACTGGATCGGTGTTCAGCCTCTTGCCTCCGGAGAACGCCACTGGAAACTACGTGAAAGTCGTGCAGCGCGTGCCAGTGCGCATTGATTTTGAACGTGTCGCAGGACAGGAGTTCAACGCCGACGGGTTGCTAAAACCCGGTTTATCCGTTGAGCCTGACGTGAAGGTCCGATGACGGGCGGATCACCTGGTTCCTCGGGAGAGGATGTCTGGCAGCCCCAAGGAAACCCATGGATCATTGCGGTGGCGGTTTCGCTGGCGGCATTCATGGAGGTGCTCGACACGAGCATCGCCAATGTGGCGCTGCCTCACATCGCGGGCAATCTCGGAGCTAGCAACGACGAGAGCACATGGGTGTTGACCAGCTATCTGGTCTCCAACGCAATCGTTCTGCCGATAAGTGGGTGGCTGGTCGGATGGCTTGGGCGGAAGAGATTCTTTTTGACTTGCATTGTGTTTTTCACAGTCAGTTCCTTTCTGTGCGGGATCGCACCGAGCCTGGGGCTCCTTCTCCTATTTCGAGTGATGCAAGGCGCGTTCGGTGGAGGGCTGCAGCCGATGGCTCAGGCGATCCTGGGAGATACGTTTCCTCCCGAAAAGCGAGGCTTGGCCTTCGCGCTGTACGGAATCACCGCGATCTGCGCCCCTGCTATCGGTCCGACGCTGGGCGGCTGGATCACCGATAGCTATTCCTGGCGCTGGGTTTTCTACATCAACGTTCCAGTGGGCGCGCTGGCGCTGCTGCTTGTCTATCAGCTTGTCGAAGATCCTCCTTACTTAGCCCGCGCGAAGAAGAAGCTTTCCGGGTTCGACTTCATCGGATTTTCCTTCTTAACCCTCGGCGTAGGTGCCTTGCAGATCGCCCTCGACAAGGGACAAGAAGACGACTGGTTCGGATCGCGCTTCATTACAACCCTGGTTGTAATCGCCGTCGTAGGGCTCGTTTCTTTAGTCATCTGGGAATGGTTTCATAAAGAGCCCATTGTTGATGTGCGCTTGTTTAAGAACTTCAACTTCGCGACCAGCAGTCTGATGTTCCTGGTGTTAGGAGTTGCCCTATTCAGTTCCACTGTACTCATGCCGCAACTCCTGCAGACTCTTATGGGATATACGGCACAAAAGGCAGGGATGGTGCTTTCAGCGGGCGCACTCGTGGTGCTCGTCGTCCTGCCGATGGTAGGCAAACTCACCACGCGGTTCCAGGCGCGCTATATCATCGCCTTTGGTTGGATAACTCTTGCAATCAGCATGTATGCATCGTCCAAGCAGATTGACCTGCTTATGAGCTTCCGTTCGGCCACGGTATTACGAATATGGCAGTACATTCCCGTAGCATTTCTATTCGTCCCGCTTACGCTTGCCGGATACGTCGGCCTTTCAGCTCAAAAAACCAACGCTGCCGCTGGGCTCATGAATTTTATGCGCAACATTGGCCAGAGCGTTGGCACATCCGCCGTCACGACGCTCATTGCTCGGCGCAGCCAGTATCATCAATCCGTCTTGGCGGAATATACAGGCTCTGGCCGGTTTCGCAGCGCTCTCGCAGCTCTTTCGATGGGCCTGACTCGTGTCGGCTTGAGCGCCCATACCGCTCAACAACAGGCGTTGGGCCGCCTGTACGCTTTGCTTCAATCCCAAGCTGCAGTGCTCTCTTACGTGGACGCGTATTGGCTGCTTGCGATGTGCTCGGCGCTCATGTTTGTCAGTTCATTTCTCCTGAAGAGAAATGAACCAGGCAAGGGTGGGAAGGTCTCTGTTCATTAAACTGGAGCGAACCCTTATTTTGAAACGTTTCCCCGGCGATTCATCAAAGCTCCCCGGTTCCTCGTGTGCGAGCATCGACATGTGCATCATCGAGTGATTCATGGATTGGACGTCGGAAGATCCTCGATGCGTTCCGCGATCACCATGTGCGCCTTCCATGCCCGAACCGTGCGCCAGCGAACGGCTGTGCCTGTCGAGTACGTTCCTCCGAAAACGGCCTCCCAATCGGTGAGGAAGTTCCCCTCGGCATCTTGCGCGTTCGCAGTAACGCGAAACGATGCAATGG
>Ga0210401_10006406_pt1 | contig 11935 bp, 7 predicted proteins | sample IncBWH32MmetaG_FD_150866 | JGI IMG/M metagenome (GOLD analysis project Ga0210401, IMG submission 150866) | Forest soil microbial communities from Barre Woods Harvard Forest LTER site, Petersham, Massachusetts, United States - Inc-BW-H-32-M | ecosystem: Environmental > Terrestrial > Soil >... | reverse complement strand
GTGAAATTGAAATCCTTGCCGCGTGTCAATGTAAAGTCCTTTCGGAAGGAACGTCGTTGACGCCCTACGCATCTGGTTTGAGTGGTACATGACAATATAATCACTCCATCTGACTTACTCAATCGCAAAGTCACCGATGGAAATACAACCTGCATTTCATGTGGCGACAGTACGCTCCGGTGACACTCCCAAGAACAAGATCATTGTCATGGATGCACCTGGCAATTCTGCCGGGCTTCGCTTGATGAAAGGGCGCAGGATGTAGTCGTAAATCATCGAGAGCAACGACCCTTACGCTCGGGTAGCGAGCGCCGCTTTCACGCGATCGGGCGTGAACGGAACTTCGCGAATTCGTGCACCGGTCGCATCGAAAACCGCGTTGCCGATCGCTGCCGCGGCGAGCGTGATCGCCGTCTCTCCCGCGCCCATCGCTTTCGCTGCTGGACGGTCGATGAGAATGCAGTCGATGTTTGGCACTTGGATTCCCAGTGCGAGGGTAGTGTAACTCTGCCAATCGATCGAAGTCACCTTACGATCGTCCCAGGTGATTTCCTCTCCGAGCGCGCGGCTCGTTCCCTGCAATACTCCGCCCTCGATCTGATTACGCAATCCATCGGGGTTCGAAATCGGCCCACAATCGAGTGCGACGACAAACCTCCTGGGCTGCACTCTGCCGCTTTGCTGATCGACTTCCACTTCCGCAACGAGCGCACCGTAACCATTGTCGCCTTCATAGGCGACACAAGCGATGCCGCGCCCCGTAGCGATTCCAGTGCGCGGAGTGCCGTATTTGGGTGATGGACGGGCGTCCCAGTTCGCGGCCTTGGCTGCCGCCTTCACGACGTCAATGATCCGCCCCTCCCTCAGGTGCTGTAAACGATAGGCGACCGGATCGGCCTTAGTGTACGCAGCGATCTCATCCATAAAGCATTCGTGCGCGAAAGTGTTTTGCAAGCGCAATGGCGATCGCAGTGGTCCGGTAAAGAAAGGCGATTTCACCGCATGCGTCAGTACTCGTTCACTACGGACCGAACCTGTTCCTCCACACTTGCCGTCGATGCAGCCGGTTACGTACGACGGGACGGCGTTGCTGCCGTTACGCAGCTCCCCCGTAGGCTCGACAGCTGTCTGTGGAGTGATCTCGTCCGTGTCAAAACCGGCCAGCATTCCTGTGATTACGTTCCCGGGTTTTTGATATCCTGGTCTCCCGCCGAGCGAAGCTGACCATGTCTCACAGTCCCACACGTCAATCACGCCGCTCGCATTGAGCACGGCCTGCTGCTCGATTGCGCACGCGGCGCCATAGTTCTCGGAAATGAACTCGTCCTGTCGTGTGAGTTGCACCCGAACCGGTTTGTGCACGGCCTGTGACAGCAGCGCCGCATCGAACGAGACCGTGTCCGCGGCATTCAGCCCGTAACATCCCGAGCCGCGAACGAAGATCACACGCACTTTGTCGACGGGCAAGGCCGTGAGCGCTGACACGCCGTGCTGCGTCGGGTAGACGGACTGTGTTGCCGACCAGACCGTGGCTTGATGCTCCCGCACATCGGCCACTGCGCATGAGGAACCAATCGAACCGTGCGCTTGGAAGGAATGCGAATACGTGGCTTTCAAGACTCGCGAAGCCGACTTCAGTGTGTGGTCCACGTCCTTGGAGTCCACGAGCATTGCGTCTCGGGATGGCTGCTTCCGCAGGTAGTCGTAGAAGTCCCTTTGCGCCGGCAGCCCTGGACCGGGCTTCCAGGTGACCTTCAGACCCTTGGCCGCTTGTGCTGCCTGCCACTGTTTCTCCGCGACCACGCCGACGAAGTGGTTCCGCACCACCACCTTGATCAGTCCGGGAACGTGCTGCACCGATTTCTCGTCCACGCTCGAAACCGTTGCTCCAATCTCTGGCGGACGCACGACTCGAGCGTGAACCATCCCCGGCACGCGCACATTGTGAACGAATTCGAACGTGCCGGTTGCAAGCGCAACTCTGTCCATCGACCGAACTGGTTTTCCGAGCACCTTCCATTCGCTCGGCGATATGCGCTTCGCCGCAGAGCTCACGGTGATATTGAAATGCTTGCCCCCAATCAGCTCGCTATAACTGATATGGCGTCCGCTCTTCGCGCTGACGATTCCATTCTCGACCGTAAGTTGATCCGCAGGCACGCCTAGTCTCTGCGCTGCCTTTCCGACGAGGGCCTCGCGCGCGGTCGCCGCGGCCTGCGCCAGATTCTCCATATTGAAATTGGTCGGTGTGGACTGACTTCCGGACGTCGTCCCCTGATCCGGGGTCAGGGACGTATCGCACTGAACGAGTTTCACCTTATTAACAGATACGCACAGCTCTTCTGCGACCAACTGTGTCTGCACGGTATACATGCCTTGCCCGAAGTCGCATTTTCCCGTGTACGCGGTCACTGTACCATCGGATCCGACCGCGAGCCAGGCGTCCAGCCTCTCCGGATCAACCTGCGATGGATGGGTGTCGAAGGGCCCTTGTGCCAGGGCGAATGGCTCTATTAATGATGCTGTGCCGAAACACACTACCAGCGCGCCAGAAGCCTTAACAAAGTCGCGGCGGGAGATTTTTTTCATGCGTGCATCCTCTGGTAGCGTTTGATTGCGCGCATCATCCTTGTATGCGTAAAACACCGGCATAACACATTCGACATTGCCTCACGGATCTCCTCGTCTGAGGCCTTCGGATTTTCGTCCAGCAGTGCCTTGGCCGTAAGGATCACCCCACTGAGGCAGAACCCGCATTGGGTCGCGCCCTCATCGATAAACGCCTGCTGAATCGCATGCGGTTTTTCCGGAGTTCCCAAGCCTTCTAGCGTTGTGACCTCTTCTTGTTTCACCACGCCGACTGGTATTACGCAGGAGCGTACCGCCCGTCCTCGTAGAAGGACTGTGCAAGCTCCGCACTGCGCCAAGCCGCAGCCAAACTTGGGTCCACGTAATTGAAGATCGTCGCTGAGCACATACAGCAGCGGAGTTTGGGGATCGACGTCCACCGCGTGAACGTAGCCGTTTACCTTCAGAGAAATAGCTGTCATCCTCTTGCCCCCACTTCGTCAAATGACAAAAGCTTACAACGGATTCCTGTCCGGTAGCTTGACCTGGCGCGGAGTTTGGCGCTCGTCGCCTTACTTCGGCCAGAGGCGCGCCTGCACGATTTCCAGGCTCTCAGGTTGATGGCAAAGAAGCGTAGTGCGACAAGTCCAGGTTCGCACTCCCCACCGGTCCGAGCTGCCATAGAGGCGAAATTCAGCTTGTATTCTTGCCCACCCGCAGTCGATTTGGAGTAGAATCCTCCTGCCTTAGCGGCGGTGAGCCGACCCCGAAATGAGGTATTCCATGAAGGGAACAATGATGCAGTTTCCCCTTACGCTAAGGCCGCTCCTCGAGCGGGCGGCAAAACTTTTTCCGAACGTCGAGATTATCTCCAGCCGCCCCGACAACTCGATTCACCGTTACACCTACGGGGAAATGTCCCAGCGTGCACGATCCCTTGCCGCAGTTCTCCAGGCGGCGGGTCTTGAGCCTGGAGACCGGGTCGCAAGCCTTATGTGGAACCACTATGCCCACCTGGAAGCCTACTTCGGCGTCCCCTGCGCAGGTGGCGTGCTGCACACCCTGAACCTTCGGCTCCATCCCGACGAACTGGCGTACATCATCAACCACGCCCAGGACCGCTTCCTGATTGTAGACGACGTGCTCTTGCAGCTCTTTGAAAAGTTCAAGGACAAAGTGAAGTTTGAGCGTGTCTTCGTGGTTCCGTTCTGCGGCGAGGCCGTGCCCGCAGCTTTGGAGAACTACGAAACCCTGTTGCGTGACAACCTCAGTACTCCGGTCTATCCGGATCTGGAGGAGGACGATGCGGCCGCGTTGTGCTATACCTCCGGCACAACGGGAAAGCCTAAGGGGGTGGCCTACTCTCATCGAGCGATCGTCCTCCATTCTTATTCCATCTCGCTGCCGGACAATTTTTCCCTCTCCCGATTCGATTGCATCTTGCCGGCAATGTCCATGTTTCACGCCAATGCCTGGGGATTACCTCACGCGGCTGTCATGAATGGCAGCAGATTAGTGTTACCCGGACCCAATCTTCAGCCGGAAAGATTATTGGATCTCTTGTCTCGCGAACACGTGACCTTCACCGGCGCGGTGCCCACCGTCTGGCTCACTGTCCTCGACACTCTGGAACGCCAACCCAGGCGTTGGGAACTCACTCCCGGCATGCGAGTTGTGGTCGCCGGTTCGGCAGCTCCGGAAACTTTGTTCCGCCGCTTCGAGAAGTTCGGGGTGCGGGTGATTCAGCCTTGGGGGATGACCGAGACCACGCCGATTGCTACCGTGTGCACCCTCAAGCCAGAGATGCAAAACTGGCCGGAGGATCGGCAGTTCGAGCTTCGCGCCAAGCAAGGGCTACCTTCTCCGTTTGTCGAAATCCGAGCCGTGGGAGATCGCGGCGAAGTACCGTGGGACGGCGAAACTCCGGGCGAACTCGAAATCCGCGGCCCCTTCGTCGCGGCCAGTTATTACAACCTGTCCCAGGAATGCAACCGTTGGACAAACGACGGCTGGTTCCGCACCGGCGACGTCGTCACCATCGATGTCGAGGGTTACATGAAGATCACGGACCGCACCAAGGATCTGATCAAGTCTGGAGGGGAATGGATCAGCTCCGTGGATGTAGAGAATGCTCTTGTGGCCCACTCGGCTGTGAAAGAAGCAGCGGTCGTTGCGGCCCCGCATCCCAAGTGGCAGGAAAGGCCGCTCGCGGCTGTCGTTCTTAAAGAAGGTTGCCGGGTCACCGCCGAGGAACTACGCTCATTCTTGGCATGCAAGTTCGCTAAGTGGCAGGTGCCGGATGAGTTCATCTTTGTCCCCAGCTTGCCCCATACCTCGACTGGCAAGCTGCTGAAATCTGAATTGCGGAAGCAATTCCAGCATTGGGAGTGGTCTTCAGGAACGGCGGATTGAGTGATTCCTGCTTGAAAGTTTTGATCGCCGCATAGCCGAGGGATCCTCTAAGCTCGAGTACTATCAGACACTGCCCAAAGTCCCCGCCCTGTTCGAAATTAAAGGGTAAACGGGGTCATCCAGTTGAACTCCGGTCGAAGGACAGCAGAAGTCGGCGTGCAGGGCGTTTGCAAGCTCCTTGATCTATGGTTGCAGCGATTGAGAACTAGTCACGTGAGTGCTTTATCGGATGCGCGCGTTCGATAAAGCACTCACGTAGGACGTATCCCAATCTGATCGGCTACACTTAGCTCTGACACGCAGATGGCGTCTCGCCCGGCGACAAACTCGGTCCGTGTGAAACGGTTGCGCCTATTGCGAAAGGTGGCATGGGGGTCGCGATGCGCCGCCGCGAGCCAGCAAAAGCGACAACTTCGGTTCAGCCGATCCAAACAACAGAAACCGCACGAAGTTGATAACTTTCTTTTTCGCCCCGCTCAGGCAAGGTCGTAGCGATCAAGGCTCATTACCTTGTTCCACGCAGCCGCGAAGTCCTTTACAAACGCCTTCTTCGCGTCGTCACACGCATAGACTTCTGCGAGTGCCCGGAGCTGGGAGTTCGAACCGAGGACAAGATCGACGCGCGTGGCACTCCACTTGATTTTGCCTGTTGCGCGATCGCGTCCCTCATACACGCCTTCCGATGTGGAAGAGGGCTCCCACTTCGTATTCATGTCGAGCAGGTTGACGAAGAAATCATTGGTCAGCGTTTCAGGCCGATTGGTGAAGACGCCGTGTTTGGTATGCCCGAAGTTCACATTCAAGGCGCGCAGGCCGCCGATGAGAACCGTCATCTCGGGGGCCGTCAGGGTCAGCAACTGCGCCCGATCCACCAGCAACTCCTCAGCCGACAGGACCTGTCCGCTTCGGAGATAATTGCGGAACCCGTCCGCGATCGGCTCCATTACAGCGAAGGAGTGCACGTCGGTCTGCTCTTGCGAAGCATCCGTGCGTCCCGGTGAGAAGGGAATCTTCACCTCGTGTCCCGCCTTCTTCGCCGCTTCCTCGATGGCTGCGTCGCCGCCCAGAACGATCAGGTCCGCCAGCGAGACCTTCTTTCCCTTACTGCCGTTAGTTTGGGCGCTGTTGAACTCCTTTTGGATTGCCTCCAGCTTCGGCAGAACCTTCGCCAGTTCAGCCGGCTGGTTCACTTCCCAATCTTTTTGCGGCGCGAGGCGAATGCGCGCCCCGTTCGCTCCGCCGCGCTTGTCGGAGCCGCGGAACGACGCCGCCGATGCCCAGGCAGTTGTGACGAGTTGGGAGATCGACAGTCCGGATTTGAGAATCTTCGCCTTGAGAGCAGCAATGTCCTGCTCCCCGATCAATTTATGATCCACGGCGGGAACCGGGTCTTGCCACACCAGAGACTCCTTCGGAACGAGTGGGCCAAGGTAGCGCGAGATCGGCCCCATGTCGCGGTGCGTCAGCTTGAACCATGCCCGCGCAAACGCGTCTGCGAACTGATCCGGATGCTCGTAGAAGCGCCGTGAAATCTTTTCGTAGGCAGGGTCGAACCGCAAGGCGAGATCCGTGGTCAGCATCGAGGGCGCATGGCGCTTTGAGGGATCATGCGCATCCGGCACCGTACCGTTGCCGGCGCCATTTTTCGGCGTCCACTGATGCGCACCGGCCGGGCTCTTCGTGAGTTCCCATTCGTGGCTGAACAGGTTGGTGAAGAAGTTGTTGCTCCACTTTGTAGGCGTCGTGGTCCAAATAACTTCCAGGCCGCTGCCGATGGTGTCACCACCAAAACCTTTGCCAAATTTATTCTTCCACCCTAGACCTTGATCCTCGATGGCAGCACCTTCTGGTTCGTTGCCTACGTATTGAGCGGGAACGGCAGCGCCGTGCGTCTTGCCGAAGGTGTGTCCGCCAGCAATGAGCGCGACCGTTTCTTCGTCATTCATCGCCATGCGGGCGAACGTTTCCCGGATATCCCGCGCCGCAGCGATGGGGTCCGGCTTTCCATTGGGCCCTTCCGGATTCACGTAGATCAGGCCCATTTGCACCGCGCCGAGAGGATTCTCGAGGTCACGATCTCCGGAGTAACGCTCGTCTGCCAGCCACGTGCCCTCCGGTCCCCAATAAATTTCCTCTTCCGGCTCCCACACGTCCGCGCGCCCGCCGCCAAAACCGAAGGTCTTGAAGCCCATCGACTCGAGGGCGACGTTGCCGGCGAGAATCATGAGATCGGCCCAGGAGATTTTCCGGCCATACTTCTGCTTGATCGGCCAGAGCAACCGGCGCGCCTTGTCCAGGTTCACGTTGTCCGGCCAGCTATTGAGTGGCGCGAAGCGCTGCTGACCGGATCCCGCCCCGCCGCGGCCATCGCCAATGCGGTACGTACCCGCGCTGTGCCACGCCATACGAATGAACAGCGGCCCATAGTGCCCGAAGTCGGCCGGCCACCACGCCTGCGAATCCGTCATCAAGGCATGCAGGTCCTTGATCAAGGCATTCAGGTCAAGCGTCTTGAACTCTTCCGCGTAATTGAACTCCTTACCCATCGGGTCGGATTTTGGGGAATGCTGGTTGAGGACCTTCACGTTGACCTGATTCGGCCACCAATCAACATTCGTGTGGGATTTGCGAGGGCCGTGCGCTACCGGGCACTTCGATTCGGTTAAGCTGCTCTTTTCTTTAGTTTCGGGGACAACGCTCCCCGATGAAGTCGCGAGCGTATTTTCCATATGATTTCCTCCTTCGATTCTTGACAGGGTACTGCATGAACAAAATTACTTTTTGGCGCTGCAGCGTCGACAGAGGCCAAAGACCTCGATCAACGGCTGCGTCAGATCAAAGCCGTCCGGCACATGCCGGGATAGCCGTTTGAAATCGATGAACTCTCCTTCGATGTCCTGCACCGATTTGCAGCGCGAGCAGACCAGGTGGTGATGAGGTTTAAGATTGCCGTCCACGAGCAACGTGGCCGCATGAGGACTGACTTCTCGCAGCATCCCACACTCGATGAACAGCCGCAGATTGTTGTAGACGGTGGCCAGGGAAATAGATGGAATGCGGCGCCGGACCGTGGCGTAAATGTCTTCTGGAGAATAGTGCCCGTGGGAAGCGATGACGGCCTCATAGACCACCTGACGCTGGTGCGTAACCGCCAAACCGTGCTTCGCGGCCCGCTCTCGGAACTGTCCATGGGTGAGGCGCATGATTATCGGATGAGAATAATTATAAAACGACCGGGAGCAGTGTCAACCGAAATCTTTCCTGTGACCTTGAAGAGGGCGGGCGGCCGCAAGATCAGACTGTGGCTCGCAACCACGACCGCATCGGGACCGGCTTTTGGATGGATCGTCGGCCAACTCCACACTTGATGCTCCGCCGTCTGATCCCCTCCCTTCAATGCCACCGTCCATTTCGCAGGCCACGCAAACATGGCGGTCTAGAAACAGAGAGGTCCCAGTTGCTTACGAACATTTACTTTCCGTTACGGAATCTTTACGATCTCAGGGTTCGAAACGGTTATCTCTACCAAAGGAGCAATTTGACCAGTCTTGGACAACGAGAGCTCAAGGAGTGCATCAAAATGGGTCAGGGTTGGGAAGAAGTCTTACCAGGTGGCCGGGTTAGAAACGGATCGCCATAAGGTGGCTGAGAAAGTTGATCGCGATAACGGTGCTCCGCCCGGCTTGGCACGCTCTCCACCGGAACAGAGTAGCGAGAGGGAACGCAAGCAAGAATGCCTTGCGGACTCCGCAACTGACTCTGCATACGATACGTCGGGTCGAATTTCGGATTCCGGTTGGATGGTCCAGAAATCGCTCACGGCCGGAATACGAAATGTGCCGGGCTGGCAGTTGTGTCTCGAATCGCAGGCATAGCTCGGAGATGAGCATGTGCTTTCCCCGTTGCCATTCTCGATAGCTCTCCGGTGCTAACATCCGGAGACCCTGGTTTTTGGCCAGCCGGGTTTTTGGGGCGATCATCTTCCGCTGACCATGGGCCGAGTTTTGTAAAATAACGCTGCTTTGGCAGGCTAGAAAGCTATATCGACGGATGCAACAAGATCGGATGGAAACCAAGTCTCCTGCTTCGCCCATTGAATCCGAGCACCAGCGGTTGTCTACAAGTGACCACCCCAAATCAAGGTGGCAGCGGATCTTCGTGTGGGCCGCGCTCCTGCTGGCTTTCGGTGTCATTTTTATGCTGGTGATCCGTCGTCATGAAGATACCCAAAGCGCTCCGTCATCACGACGCGGGGTGACCGGGCCAGTGACGCTTACGATCGCGGTCGCGCAAAAGGGAAACATCGGGGTCTATCTCGACGCGATTGGGACCGTCACTCCGACTTATACCGACTCGATTACCAGCCAAGTCACAGGAATGGTGAGCCAGGTCCATTACCAGGAAGGACAACTGGTCCACAAAGGGCAGGCGTTGATCGATATCGATCCGCGACCCTATGAGGCCCAGCTTTTGCAGGCCCAAGGCGCGCTAGAGCGCGACACCTATGTACTCGAGCAGGCAAAGATGGACCTGCAGCGTTATCGCGATGCGTGGTCGCGGAACGGCATTCCCAAGCAGACGCTCGACGATCAGGAAAAGATCGTGCTGCAGGACGAAGGCACAGTAAAGAATGACCAGGGCACGGTGCAGTTTAACCAGGTCGAAGTGGGCTGGTGCCATATCACAGCGCCAATCACGGGACGGGTAGGCCTGCGCTTGGTGGATCCGGGGAACGTTGTCCAATCGACGGGCGCCACGGTGCTGGCGGTGATCGCCGAACTGCAGCCGATCACCGTAATATTTACCATCGCCGAGGACAACCTGCCTCAGGTGCAGGCCCAGACGCGCCACGGAAAACGGTTGGACGTTGAGGCGTACGATCGAACCCAGCAAACCAAAATTGCCACGGGAAGGCTCCTGACCTTCGACAACCAGATCGATACCACTACGGGCACGGTGAAGCTGCGGGCACTCTTCGATAACAAAGACGACTCTCTGTTCCCCAACCAGTTCGTAAACACCAAGCTGTTAGTGAACACGCTGCAGGGGGCCACGTTGATTCCGACCTCCGCGATTCAACACAATGGCCAGACTGCGTTCGTCTATCTCATCCAGAATGACACAGCCCAGATCCACAACGTCAAGCCCGGCGTGGCGGACGCCGGCCAGACGGCTGTCGAGGGGCTCAATCCGGGGGACGTGGTCGCCAACAGCAGCTTTGACAAGCTACAAAATAACTCGAAGACCGTGGTTTCCAAAAAGCCTCTTCCTGCTGCTTCGAGCGAGACTCAAGCCCCGTGAGCCCGTCTCGCCCATTTATCGTGCGCCCCGTCGCGACCGCGCTGCTGATGGCGGCGATCTTACTCGTCGGTATCGTTGCCTACGTCCAGTTGCCGGTTTCGGCACTGCCCGAGGTAGATTACCCGACCATCCAAGTCGTTACCTTCTATCCAGGCGCCAGCCCGATCGTGATGGCGACTACCGTGACCGCGCCGCTGGAGCGGCAGTTCGGCCAGCTTCAGGGGCTCAGCCAGATGACCTCCACCAGTTCGGGAGGCACGTCGGTCATTGTGCTGCAGTTCAATTTGAGCCTCAACATCGACGTCGCCGAAGAGGAGGTGCAGTCGGCGATCAACGCGTCCCAGAGTTTTCTGCCCTCCAACCTACCCGCGCCACCGGTCTATAGCAAGACGAACCCCGCAGATGCACCCGTGCTCACGCTCGCCATCACCTCCGATTCCGTGCCCTTGTCTCAGGTGGAAGACTTGGTGGACACGCGGCTGGCTCCCAAGCTCTCGCAGCTGAGTGGAGTCGGCTTGGTGAGTATCAGCGGCGGTCAGAAGCCCGCCGTGCGCATTCGCGCGAACCCGGTAGCGCTCTCTTCCTACGGAATCAATCTCGAGGATCTGCGCACCGCGCTCGTGCAGGCGAGCGTTAACGCCGCGAAGGGCAACTTTGATGGACCGCGGCAGGATTACCAGATCGATGCCAACGACCAACTCGTCACTAGTGCTGATTATCGAAGTGTAGTGGTCGCGTACCGCAATGGCGGACCCGTGATGCTTACGGATGTAGCAGAAGTCGTCGATGGCGTCGAAAATAGTAAGCAAGCGGCATGGATGAATCAGACTCCCGCCGTCATCCTGAACGTCCAGCGCCAGCCCGGCGCAAATACCATCAGCGTGGTGAAGAGCATCAAGCGGCTTTTGCCGCAGCTCGAAACCAATCTTCCGGCCTCGGTTCAGGTCACCACGCTTACCGATCTGACCACATCAATCCAGGCTTCCGTGTCCGACGTCGAGTTCGAACTGATGTTGACGATTGGACTGGTGGTGATGGTGATCTTTCTTTTTCTGCGAAGTCTCTACGCCACCATCATTCCCAGCGTGGCGGTGCCGCTGTCGCTGGTGGGAACTTTCGCAGCCATGTACGCGCTCGGCTATAGCCTGGACAACCTCTCCCTAATGGCTCTTACCATTTCCACCGGATTTGTAGTCGACGACGCCATCGTAATGATCGAAAACATCTCGCGCTACATCGAGGAAGGCGAAGCACCGATGGCAGCGGCCTTGAAGGGCGCAGAACAGATCGGCTTCACTATCGTGTCGTTGACCGTTTCGTTGATTGCCGTGCTGATCCCGCTGCTATTCATGGGAGACGTAGTGGGCCGGCTTTTCCGCGAGTTCGCCGTAACCCTCGCGGTCACTATCGTCATTTCCGCCGTGGTATCGCTGACCCTGACTCCGATGATGTCCGCGCGCATTTTGCGGCATGAGCCTAAGGAGCAGCAGGGGCGCTTTTACCGGGCCTCGGAGCGCGTATTCGAACGCATGATCGCTTTCTACGGGCGGACTTTGAAGTTCGTACTGCGCTATCAAAGCATCACCCTTCTGGTAGCCCTCGGCACCCTCGTACTCACCGTGTTTCTGTACATCATTATCCCCAAGGGATTTTT
>Ga0210401_10006405_pt1 | contig 11941 bp, 11 predicted proteins | sample IncBWH32MmetaG_FD_150866 | JGI IMG/M metagenome (GOLD analysis project Ga0210401, IMG submission 150866) | Forest soil microbial communities from Barre Woods Harvard Forest LTER site, Petersham, Massachusetts, United States - Inc-BW-H-32-M | ecosystem: Environmental > Terrestrial > Soil >... | reverse complement strand
AGTAGGAGTTCCCGGCACCCGATTGGTGCTGGGCAAACACTCCGGCCGTCACGCCCTCGCTCTGCGCTGCGAGCAACTGGGTTTCCCACTGGAGCGCCGCGAACTGGACGCGGTGTATCGCCAGTTTGTCTCCCTGGCCGACAGCAACAAGATGATCGAGGATCACAACATCGTAGAGATGATCCGTAATCAGCGAAGTATCTCGCGAGCGCAAGGTGCACTGCCTTTGGCGGACGTGGGAGCGCCCAGTCAGGAGACCGGTCACGAGTCTCTGGCTTCGCAATTTCCGCTTTTCTATCTTGCCAAGGGGGTCCACGCGCACCCGGACCGGATCCCACCCCGCTTTGTCCGGGAACACGATGGTGAACAGCAGGAAGATTACTTGTGGGGAGTGTGAGTCAACGCATGCGAGTTGGTGCCCGGCATGTGCCGGGATCAAGCCTGAAAGACAAGAGGCAGGGTTCGAAACCCTGCCCCTTTTCTATTTTCGTGTATGTTCACCTTGTTTCCAACGTGCCCCATCGGAACGTCGGACCCATGGAAAGCCGGACATAGTTCTGACGGTTGGTCAACATGTTGGAGAACAGGTGCGTATTGACCCAGTCGGCGGCGAAGCGGAAACCGACGCCGCGCGACAGATTCAGGTCAAAACCGCCCCCGGCTCCAATAAAGTAGGTGGTATCGGTGAGGTGAGCGCTCGGAACCGGCTTCCCGAGAGCACCGAGGAGTACGCCCAGTTGCGGTGGTAAGTTGATGTTGGCTCTCTCATGGATCAGGCCCAAGCCGGGGCGCGCGAAGAATGTGACTTTCTTCCACTTGCGCAGGTAAAACTGCGGACCTGCGGCAAAGGTGAAAGTCTGCGAGGAGAAGGGAACGTTGATCGCGCTGGGTGGCGGAACGGGCAAGCCCTGCCCGGCGGCAGTGATCAGGGCAGGCGCGTAGATCGTCTCGCCTCCATTAATCGTGCCCGCGCCGCTGACGATGCCGTCGCCGATGGCGCTGAAATCCGCTCCCAAGGCAAGCCAGGGTTTGAGGGTGACACCGAAGTCGCTTTCAAAGCCACGCTCGGTAAGGTTGCGGGCTGGACTGACCATGTAATCGAAGCCCGTGAAAAGAGTGAAGCGGTTGACGTCCGGTTGCTGAGCGAACGCCGGGAAACAAATCAAAAGAGCAATGCTGCAGAACAGGATGCGCTTCATGTCGCATTCTCCATGTCGGAGGCAGATCAGGCACGAGGCCTCGCGAGGTTCTCGACCGGGGGAGCGAGTCGCGGCTGTGTCCTGTCGTCCACGGCCGCTTCATCGCCAAGGTGAGAACAATTCAATTTCGCGCCTAAGCGACGGCACTTTTCAGTGATGAGGGTCACGGTTCAGTTGTGTTTCAGAAGAAATGAGGCCAGTTTTGGGAATGCAGCGGAGACCGAAACTCACTCTCATTCCCACGAAAAATCCATCAGAAGCTTTTCTTTCGTTTCTGGACCTGCTGGTCTATTCTTTGGAACGTATGCGCAACGGCAAGTCTGGACGAACACCTGCGGGCATGCCACGAGATCGGTATTTTGCAATCGTTCTGTTCATCGTGGTATGGCTCACGGCCACTCCCTTTGCTCTTCGACAAAAACCAGCCGGCATCGGCGATGGACTGAATCCTATCCTGCAATACATTTCCGCCGGCTGGGACACCCTCACCCGGTCGATGAGCAACTGCGAGAGTGTCGTGGATCCCAAGCTGGCGGAGGCGTCCATCCTCTACGTCCCGGCCCATTCGCCGGTGCCCGATGTCCTGCGGCAACTGCAGAAACACTGCAAGGTAGAAGTTCGCGAGCTGCCGGTTTCGATCAGCGGTCCTGGCCAGGTCACCACCAACATCTCCCCTCCTGGTTTGCTTTATCTGGAGAACAGCTATGTCGTGCCCGGCGGTCGCTTTAACGAGATGTATGGCTGGGATAGCTACTTCATCGTGCGTGGCCTGGTCGAAGACAAGAGGATCGCGCTGGCACGCGGAATGATCGAGAACTTCTTCTACGAGATCGAGCATTACGGCACAGTGTTGAATGCGAATCGCACCTATTTCCTTACGCGATCTCAACCTCCGTTCTTGACCTCGATGATTCTGGCCGTCTATGAGGCCGAGAAGGCCACGGGCAAGGACGACCGCGACTTGCTGGAAAAGGGCTACCAGTATGCCAGCAAGGATTACGAGATGTGGAATCGTGATCCCCATCAGGCTGGAGAGACGGGCCTCTCTCGTTATTACGACTTCGGCAACGGTCCAGCTCCCGAGAGCCTGAAAGATGAGACGAATTTCTACCGCAAGGTCACGGGCTTCTTTCTCCTGCACGAGGCCGGCCGAAACTATATCTCCGTACTCGATGCAACCCGCGGCGAGCCCGACGCAGGGAAAGCGTACGCTGTGGCGGTGTGTGACATTGCCAACACCATGGCGCAACCCGATTGCGAGCCCACCCGAAAGGTTTCCCTCGTCACCGACTACTACAAGGGCGACCGGGCGATGCGAGAGTCGGGGTTCGATATCTCGTTCCGCTTCGGGCCTTACGGCGCCGCTACACACCACTATGCGCCGGTGTGCCTCAATAGCCTGCTCTACAAAACCGAAAAGGATCTCCAGAAAATCAGCGAGATTCTGAACCGTAAGGAGGATACGCAACGGTGGCAGGAGCGTGCGCAGCAGCGGCAGGAACGTATTCAAAAATATCTCTGGAACGCACAGCGAGGAATGTTCTTCGATTACAACCTCGACACAGCTTCGCGCTCGACCTACGACTACATCACCACCTTCTATCCACTCTGGGCTGGGCTGGCGACACAGGAGCAGGCCGAGGCCGTAAGGCGCAACCTTGAAGTGTTCGAAAAGCCGGGTGGTTTGGCGATGAGTGATCGCGACAACGCGGTGCAATGGGACTATCCCTACGGCTGGGCGCCAACCCAACTGCTTGCCATCGAAGGACTCCGCCGCTATGGCTATAACAAAGATGCAGATCGGGTGTCCTACGAATTCCTGTCGACGGTGGCCGAAAATTTCCGCCGGGATGGCACCATCCGCGAAAAATACAACGTCGCGACACGCTCGTCCGAGGCGCACGTTGCCGCTGGATACCAGCAAAACGTCGTAGGCTTCGGTTGGACGAATGGTGCGTTCCTGGCTTTGCTGCATGCACTCCCTCCCGAGATGGTCCGCAAACTCCTGCGGAACAAACCGTTCGGGCAAACTAACAGCGGGTACCCCCCTCCCCCTGGTCTTATGGACTCAGTAACTTACACGTGAGAGAGCACCAAAATCTTTGGTTTCAAAGAACTTATAGCCAAAATATTCCGGACAAAGGACTTAGCGTCCGGAACAGTTGTGCCTGGGAGATACGCCCAGCGAGTTAGCTATATCTGAATGGATCGAGGACCGCATAGGACTTCGGTCACGTCGAAGTGTGATGGATGAACTGTGGCGGCGTAGTTAGCTCAAGAGCGCCCTGAGACGAGGGAACGTCCCGTCTGTTCCCCAGGTTTTCCCAAGGCGCATGGGACGTGACAAGGAGACATGCGCCAAAGAGTGCGCGAAAATTGGCGCCAAGTACGTCCTGTATGACGAGGCACAAAAGAGGGTCTATAAACTCGACGACCAGGCGAGGGCCGAGGCGTTCGCCGGCAAGCAGGTCCGGGTCTCGGGAACTTTAGATGGCGATGAAATCAGGGTCGCGAGTTTCCAGGCTTTGGGCTGATCTACGCGAAAGCGTGCGCACAGGTGGCAACAGAAGATGAGCCCCGCTCGGGAGAGCGGGGCTTTTTTGTTTGGGATTCTTAGGAGCTCGGCAGCATCGTGACCCCACTCAATCGCAACGTGCGCGATTGGATGGGGGCCACCTGTGATCTTTCAAGACGTTGTTCCTTCTGGGAAGGAGAGCAATACCGCAGCCGCCGGAGCGGTGCGAAAGTGGAAATCAGCGGTACCGATTTCCAAGGCGCGGATGTCGCGCGCCGGCTTTTGCACCGCTCGGGTTGCCCGCGATCTTTCCAAGAGGTTGTCCATTCGAGTGGGACCCGAGAAGCTGATTGTGACGAGCAATCCAGTTTCCGAGGTCCGATCGAATGGACATTCACAAGAATGCCCGATTGAGCTTTCGCAGTCGAGAGCGGTTGGTTCAGCAAGTCATCGAACAAGCGCGGACGTTGAAGGCCACTGCAGCTGCTTTCCAAGTGACGGCCAAGACCGCCGCCAAGTGGGTACAGCGCTATCGGGTGCAGGGCAGCGCCGGTCTCTATGATCGTTCGTCGCGGCCGCATCGCAGTCCGCGCCAACTACCCGAGGCGGTGATCGAGCGGGTCATTCAGCTGCGCCGTCACCATACTCCCGGCTATGAGATCGCACGCCATACCGCCGTCAGTCCGGCCTCCATCAGCCGCATTCTGCGGCGCGCTCGCCTCAGTCGCTGGCGCGATCTGTATCCCCGGCCGCCCGTCGTGCGCTACGAACGCGCCGCTCCCGGAGACTTGTTGCACCTCGATATCAAGGGTATGACCCGCTTCCAGCAAGTAAGCTGGCGCGGCGATAGCCGCCGTCGGGGTCGGCGCCCGCATCCGGGTTGGGAGGCCTTGCATGTTGCCGTCGACGATCACTCGCGCCTGGCCTTCACCCAGATCCTGCCCGATCAGAAGGCCGACACCACGATCGCTTTTCTGCGCCAGGCGGTGGAGTTCTTCGCCCGCCACGGCATCCGCGTGCGCGCTCTGCTCACCGATAATGGCAGCAGCTATCGCTCCCACCAGTTTCGCCGCGCCTGCCAGCAGTTGGGCCTCCAGCACAGCCGCACCCGCCCCTACTCCCCGCAGACCAACGGCAAAGCCGAGCGCTTCATCCAGACCGCCCTGCGCGAATGGGCTTACGCCACTCACTGGCGCGACTCCACGGAAAGAAATCTCGCCCTGCTTCCCTGGAATGACTACTACAACCACCACCGACCTCATGGTAGCCTCAACTATCAGCCGCCCATCAGCCGCTCGGAAACACGTACAACGTCTTGATCATCTACAGGCACCCTCCGGATTGCAGCTGACGACCGATGACTGAAGACGGTCGACTGCTCTTATGCCGCCTTGGGAGGCTCCAGATATGCCCAGCGCTCGACCAGCTTTCGAGCTTCAATTCTCCAGATCACAATTCCCGAAAAACGTATTTTTCTTCCGGTTTCACGATCGGTTCCGGTCCACGTGTTTCGCACAACGACGCGATCGCCCTCGGCGATGATGTCTTCGATGGTTACGCGCATGTCAGGGACACGCTTGAGCGCGCCACCCACATACTGCTTGGCGCCTTCCGGTCCGGGAGGGAGGCCAGGCGGAACATCGGCGCCATGATCGATGAATTGCCTGGCGAAATTTATGTCGCCAATGGCGATATTCTTGCGATTCACAAACTGTTCGAAGTGGTTGCGGACGAAGCGCTTCATTTCCTCGGTGGTCATACCGGGGTCGGCCATGCATCCCTCCTGTTCATCGAAACAAGATTCCGAGGCTTGTTCCTGGACTCAAAAAATCAGTGGTTTGGAGAAGAACTCTAAAATGGCGTGCGGAAGTCACGCAAAGAAAGTTCCAGACCTCCGTACTCCGGATGATCGTTATGCCCGATGGTGAAGGCGATGTCCAGCGTATCTCCGGCGAGCAGTTTCGCAGACTGCAGGCGTTCCGCCATATGCCAGCCCAGAGCGTCGAAGGTGATATTGCGGCGCCAACGTGAATTCCCAATTCTCGATTCTGGATTCTCCGCTGCCAGAGGATGATCTGTAATCGAGTAGCGATCTTGCCGGTTGATCTCCGCTGCATCCGGATGGCAACGCGGCGTTGGTGACCCTGCGACTGCGCTCATGGCTACGGGTTTGGGGTCGCTGATCCCCGCCGCCAGTTTCAATTTCACATGTTTATCCTTGAGGATCTTCGGGGGAGCCATCAGCCGGACCGCTTGCGCAGAGAACACCGGCTCCGGATTGCCTTGCCCGAAAGGCTCCAATAGTTCAAGCGCCTGAAACAGCTCCGGCGTAACTTGTTCCAGATCGAGTTCGGCGTCGATGTCCAGAACCGGTTCGAAATCCGAGGGGGTCAATCGCTGCCGCGCGTAAGCCTCCAGATGAGTGCGAAGTTCTGCTACTCGTTGAGAGGGTAGCGAAAAGCCGACGGCGTGCGCATGTCCCCCATAGCGTGTAAAGAGCTCGCGGCAGGACTCGAGCGCGTCCAGCAAATGAAAGGCGCGAATGGAACGGCCCGATCCGTAAGCCTCCCCGTTGTCGTAAGACAAAACGAGCGTAGGACGGCCGTAGCGCTCAACCACGCGAGTGGCAGTAATTCCAATGACGCCGCGGTGCCAGCCCTCGCCATCGATGACCAGGCAGTGGGCATCGCGCAAGGCAGGCTGCTGCTCGAAACGGCTATCGATGTCCTGCAAGATGCGCCGCTCTTCTTCCTGACGGTCCGCGTTGAGCCGGTCGAGGCGCGCCGCAATTTCACGAGCGCGCTCGGGTTCCTTCACGCTGAAGAGATCGATCACATCGCGGGCAACGTCCATGCGACCGGCAGCATTCAACCGGGGGGCAATGCGAAATGCGATCTCACCCGAGGTGGGCGGACGGGTCGCGGGAACCTGCGCCATCTCCAGCAAGGCTTTCAGTCCAGGGTTCACAGCCCGACGAAGCGCGTCCAGACCGAGCTTCGTGAAAACCCGGTTCTCGCCACAGAGGGGTACGGCGTCTGCGATGGTGGCAATCGCGACTATCTTAAGGAATGAGGTCAGCAGGCGGGACTGATCTTTGTCGGTCAGCCGCTTCTCCATAAGTGCCTGCGCCAGCTTGAAAGCGACGCCTGCTCCACAGAGGGCTTTGCAGGGATACTCGCAACCGGGCTGATTCGGATTCAATACGGCGACAGCTTTTGGCACTCCATCGCTTCCTGGAAGATGGTGATCCGTCACAATCAGGTCTATCCCAAGGCGTTCCGCCGTGCCAGCGGCCGCGAAAGCCCGGATGCCCGTGTCAACGCTGATAATCAAACGAATCCCGCTTTCCGCGGCTCGTTCGATGACATCGTCTTTCATGCCGTAGCCTTCTTTGAGACGATGCGGCACGTAAAAATCGGCGCTGCCACCCGAGAGTTCGATGGCTGTCTTCAGAATCACGATCGCCGTCGTGCCATCGACGTCGTAGTCGCCATAGATGAGGATTTTTTCTTTGCGCTCAATCGCCGCATCGAGACGCTCGATCGCGTCCCTCATTCCATCCATCAGGTAGGGGGAATGCAGATCACGCAGGGAAGGCGCGAGATATCGCTCGGCGGTCTCAGCGTCTTCAATGCCGCGCATCAGTAAGAGGCGGGCCAGCGTGGAGACCTGCCGAGGCTCACGCTTCAAACCCAGAGCGGAGATCGATCGGAGTTGGTCAGCAAGGGACGAGACACGCGTTTCGTCGGCAGATTTGGGGATCCATCTCATTCGTGCGACGACGTCAAAGCCTCAATCCTCCTCGTCGGGACCAGGCTCATCGATCGGAATGCCGCCGAAGTCTTCGGAGAGTTCGACGAGCCTTTGGTAGCGGTCGTACCAGTCCGCGCTGGTTTCATAAAGAAACATGCTGCCCTGGTAGGCCCATCCGAGTTGCACGAAGCCGGTCTTGCCCACGTAGGTACGCAACCAGCGCGCGTCTTCCAGATCCTCATCATTGGTGAACTCCGCATTGCTGAGGCGCTGGATCAGTTCCTCCAATTCGTCGCGCTTCAGCGTCCAGGAATCCATGGTGAGAAAGGGCACGCCCGACGATTTGGCGAGCTCCACGAAATCCTTCCAGCCATCCGTGTTTTCTTCGGTCTTCCACATGATGGCCTGGACTTCTTCGTAGTCCACGTAGCCATGGTAGCGGCGCAGCCCATGGCCTTCGATGAAGGCGATCATGTCGTCCTTCAGACCAGAAAGATCGTCAGGGGTCATGGCGAGGCTCTCATTGACTGAGCATTGTATGCCTTTTTCGGCTGGAAGGAACAGGACAGAGAGCACTCAGGAGTTCGCCTGAAGCGAGTTGTGCGCTTGCGATGCGCTGCTTTTTTCAGCAAGCGCGGGACACAGGTTGTCTAAATGCCTCGACGCAAAGAGCGGAGGGCCGGTACTGTGCTAAACTACTGGTTTCACAACGCGCCTCCGACCGAGACAATGCTTCTTTCCAAAGAATATGTGGGCTATCTGGCCCGCGAACTCACAAAAAAGCTGATTTCGGGCGAGTTTATCGAGACCGAGAACGTCGCCGTCGTCACTGAGCGCGTGCATGCCGCGTTATTGGAGGAAATGTCTCTCGAAGACCGCATCAACGATGAGGTCCGCGTCATTCTCGAGGCGTACTCCGACGAGATGCGCCGCAGCGGAGCGAATTACCAGGAGATGTTCCGGAAAGTAAAGAGTGAGTTGGTCAAGAAGTACAAGGCAGTGTTGTGAGAATTTTTCACCACAGAGACACAGAGGCACAGAGAAAGTAAAAAAATGGAATTTCCCTCTGTGACTCTGTGGTGATACATTTCTCGAGGACCAGGTTGAGACTAAGCCGCGATAAGGTGAACAAGCTTGCGCACGTGGTCAGTGACGCGCTTGCGGATACTCCGCAGGTCGAGTTCCTCGAGGACCGCAACACCATCCGACTGGAAGCGCGCAAGGTTCTCGAAGAATTGCTGAATCAGGAAGCTCGCATTGACCAGTCGGCCCGCCAAAAAATCGAAAGCCAGAAGCGCACGATCCTTGAAGGCAGCCAGGAGTGGGACATTCTTTATCGGAAGTACTACAACGAGGAAGTGAGGAAGCTGGGGATTTAGAAATCGGTCGTTGGTCGTCAATCGTTGGTCGTCGGCTTAAAATCAAAATCTTTTACGGTGGCCTTTGGCCACCTTTTTCTGTTGTAGGCTTCATGCAAGGTGCCGGGCTTTGTTGGGGATTAACGAAATCACGTTGCTCGTGAAACGGGCGGCGCAGGAGGCCGGGTTCGACCTGGCCGGGATCGCTCCCGCGCGCGATTTCAACGAACTGGCTTACTTTCCACAATGGATCGCCGATGGCCACGCGGGCGAGATGAAGTATCTCGAGGCTCGCGACGCTACAGGACGATTGAAGCGCGAATCCCTGCGGATTGCTGCGCCTTGGGCGGAGAGTGTGATCGTTTGTGCGATCAACTACAACACAGCTCAACCTTACTCCACGCAGGTTAATGACCGGAGTCGCGGGTGGATTTCACGCTACGCGTGGGGACAGGAAGATTATCACGAGTCGGTGTTGCGGAGGCTGCGTCAGGTTGAAGGCAGGCTCGTGGCGGCTTTGGCCTCCGAACCGCCAAGTCCTCCCGCTTCAAACGGCGAGTTGTCGGGGGCCTTGCGAACCTGGTGCTACGTCGATACTGGTCCGGTCATCGAACGCGTGTACGCGAAGTATGCGGGCGTGGGCTGGATTGGAAAGAATACATGTGTCCTCAATCAGAAACTCGGGTCGTGGCTGTTCCTGGGTGTCATTCTGACTTCGCTGAAACTGGTCGCGGATTTACCGGCGCCAGATCGTTGTGGGACGTGCACCCGCTGTCTCGATGCTTGCCCGACGAACGCCTTCCTCGGTCCCTACCAGCTTGACGCGAACAAATGCATCTCGTATCTCACCATTGAGAAGCGCGGCGGAATCGCCGAGGAACTGCGCGACGGAATGGGCAGACATGTATTCGGATGTGACATCTGCCAGGATGTCTGCCCGTGGAACCGGAAAGCCCCGGCTAGCGAGGCTCCTGAGTTTCAGCCACGCGAAGGGTTCGTCAATCCCGCACTGGACTGGGTCGCGGAAATGAAAGCCGACGAATTCCGTCAACATTTTCGCCGTTCGCCTATTCGCCGCACCAAGCTGAATAGTTTGCGCCGAAATGCGGTGATCGCGATGGGGAACAGCGGAAATCGGGAGTTTATTCCAGCACTCGAGAAGTTACGCGCAGACGAGGATCCCGTAATCGCGGAAAGTGCGGCTTGGGCAGTCGAGAAACTTCATTCCTTGTAGGAGCAACATGAAAGTCTTCTGGGACGGGAAACTTCTGATGAATTGGCCCGCCCCAGAATCGGTCCCGATCTACTTGGTAAAATGCCCGTTCTTGTCTGACGTATTTGCTGTCCTTCGCTCCGCAACAGCAGCACATTCACTCCTGCCGTAAGGAGCTATCGAGTACACCTTCCTACTGTTATTGGCTTTGCAGAGGAGAAGTTCCGCCGCTGAAGAACAGAACCCATCCCCGGTAATACTTCGGCGTAAAGGTTTGGTGAGTCGAATTCTGGCCGCCATTGAACGTTGCGTCCAAGTACGGCTGAGCAGTCGACGGTTGGTGCTTGACTGTAACGTCATGCCATTGCTGGATGACCGTCAGATTGGCGTCCAGCGTCTCAAAGTAAGGTGGGGATGCGAGTGGGTTCAGGTGAATGTAGGCGACCGATCCTCCGTTGGTAACTGGCAGGTAAGCGCCCTGATAACTGGTGCACGTGCATCCGTTGTTGTTAAGTGTGTTTTGAGCGCACAGCGGCAAAGACATCGCCAGTATCAGAAAAGCGAGCTTCTTCATTGGGGGAGAGCTCCTTATAGTGAAATTCCATCTGAATACAAGGCGCTAACATGAAGAGGCGCTGATCGTGGACCGAGCTGAAAAGTGCGCGGTCAAGGAGGCAGTGTACAAAAGGTTGAATGGAAACATACGATACACCATTACGTTTGTTCGTGGATGACTTTCGGACCTGGGAATGTTGCTTTCTTTTCTCATCGACCGGTGCATGAGCTGCCGTTCTATCGTTCTGTGGGCAGCATGACCAGAGACAGCGCGGACAGTTCGCCGCAGGCAAATACTAGACTGCACACCATGAAGTCCGTGCCGTGTTAGCATTTCCTCAGTTCCTATGCCCTGTCGGCACCCCATGGAACGCATCCGAACCCATGGACGAGACCTCGCCCTCCTGGTTGTTCTCTTAAGCCTCACGCTGCGACCTTGTTTCCTGCACGCGGCGGAGCCCCAATGGCAGGAGTTTCGTTCCGCTCACTTCACCGTCGTCACCGACACCGGGGACAAAAAAGGACGAGAGATCGTTCTTCGCTTCGAGCAGATGCGTGCCGTCTTCGAACAGCTGCTGGCGCGCAAGAAGGTGAAGATGCCGGTGCCACTCACCATCTTCGCCCTACGAGATGACAAGCGGTTTTACCAGATGGCCCCCTTGCATAACGGACAACCGATCAGCGCTCCTGGATTTTTTGTTCCTGGCGAGGATCACAATTTTATTGTCCTGAACGCATTTGAAGAGGAATCCTGGCGCGCCATTACGCATGAATTCGCCCATGTTCTACTTAACTACAACTACCCGCCTACCCAGGGCTGGTTCGATGAAGGCTTCGCCGAATATTTTTCCTCGATTCGCCTGGATGACAAGCAGGTAGAGATGGGGAGCGATCCGGAGTTGGGTTCGCCCTACAAGGAGGATCTGCTCGGCAATCAGACGGAGACCCGCAATCCCCCGAAGTCTCTAACCGAATTGCTGAATGGATGGGTATGGCTTTCGTTGCCCGATTTGTTCACCATGCGGCACGATACTTCCAGCTATCAGGAGGGCACGCATCACACGCTTTTTTATGCGCAGTCGTGGATGATGATGCACTACCTTCTCCGCATGGACAAGCTCAGCGAGACCGGAACGTACTTCGGGCTGGTACAACTGCAGCACGTAGCGGTTGAAGAAGCCATTCAGCAAGCCTACGGCATGAGTGCGGCACAGCTCGATAGGGCGGTGAAAGATTATTTTCATTCATTGAAGCAGTTGCAACAGGATCAGCAGGCAGCCCAGCAAGGCGGAAATGCGACAGCCAATCGGCCCCAAATCCAGCACTTCGCTGCACCGCTCGGACCCGA
>Ga0210401_10006404_pt1 | contig 11945 bp, 10 predicted proteins | sample IncBWH32MmetaG_FD_150866 | JGI IMG/M metagenome (GOLD analysis project Ga0210401, IMG submission 150866) | Forest soil microbial communities from Barre Woods Harvard Forest LTER site, Petersham, Massachusetts, United States - Inc-BW-H-32-M | ecosystem: Environmental > Terrestrial > Soil >... | reverse complement strand
CAAACACGGGAGGCAATTTTCAGGACGCTCGAACAGTTCGGGCTCATCCTGAGAACACGGGGCGAACACAAAGAACCCTATGTCAACAGGGACAACATTTTGTGACCACTACAGGGATTTCTATGCCAGTTTGAACGCCCAGCGCCCAGGCCATACCGGCAACGTCGGCGCGCGGTAGATACTGCTCTTGATAATATAGAGTGCCATGCTCCTCCACGAAAGCTCTATTGCCCATAAACCGAAGGCGAGCGGGCCGCTCCATAACGCCCAAGCCGACGCCCAGGCGTTGTCCGTCTGTTCCGTCCATATAACCAATCGGCTGCCATAAACTAAAAGCCTCGAACCCAATTCGTTCGGACTTATTCCACTGAGCGACGAGACCGGAACCTAAGGCCAATTGGTTTGATTTATTGCCAGCTTCTGTACCGGCTAATACTGTCAAACCCCATTTTAAAGACGAATTTCGGACTTCGTCGTCGGCATGAAGTGATCCGACAAAAGTAATGAAGACCAATAGCAACATTGATATTGAAGCCAGTGAAACCCTGCAATAACCTCTCTGCGCCAGTTTGCCCACCGTTGCCCCCCTCCCGAACAAAGCAATCCGCATTGTATTTGCTACTTCTGATTCTTAGTGCTTTTCCCAATGAACCATCCATTTGCTGGAATGTATTGCACGTACAAGTGGTCGGGGCCAAAGATATGAAAGACGTCATCTTCGTCTGGATCTTGGTCCTGTGTAGCCTGTAGAAAATCAACGAAGATGTTATTGCTAAAGGAAACTCTCACGTCATGTTTTGAGAGGCATTCAAATCCAGTAATAAATCCAAATTCAACTGAAGCGACTGCGGCATCGAGGGCTTCCAGGTCTGAAGTATCATTACTTCCGCATTGAACTGAATTGCCAACTAACACTCTCCACGCACTGCAATTCCACGTCCCGATTTCCCATTCGCCGTAATATTTATCGCGCGTTGGCAACTTGTCATTGTAAAGCTTTTCACCAAAACCAAGACTTAAGCTCTTGAGCAAGCCAACTTGAACTCTGCATTTTTGTTTCTTAAATATCGGTGCAACGCGTGTCATGACTTCATCGATGTTAGCAGCAATCACTCCGCACCCCACTGATGCAAACGCGTTAGTCGATGGTATTCAGATTTAGTCGCCCAAAACTCTTGAAGTAGCCTCTTATAAAGTTCCGTCATTTTTAGAACGGAATGTTCTTTGCTTTCAATCGGTTTGATGAATTTAGGGCCGAAAAATCATGATAATCCTAGTTCACGTTCATTTGAAGGCCCGATTGGGCCTGGACTTTCAAAACCCCTTGGCGCCAAACAACATTCATCCCCGCCGCAAGTATCTTCACCCATGGCGGGCCAACAGTTCAAGGCTTCCGATTTGGGAAGGTTTCGGGCCTGCCATGACAAAAGCGGCCCATCCTATGGGATGGGCCGCCAAGCGTAGTTTCCTCGATTCTTAGAGCTGAATCCCTTACTGCACCGACCTTCTCAGCGAGGTCAAATCCGGCTTCTTGTTGAACCAAAACTGGAACGCCGCCCTTCCCTGCTCCAGCAGCATTCCCAGCCCATTGATCGTCAGCCACCCGCGGTCGTAGGCCGCTTTCATGAAGGCCGTCTCCGCCGGCACGTAGCTCAGGTCCATCACGGCGCAGCCGGCCTTGGGGCGGCGGAGCAGGGCGCTGCCGTAGAGCTTGCCGGGCACGGGGCCGGGGAGGGTGTTGACCACCACGTCGGCGGCGGCGCTGGCCAGGGAGACCATGTTGGGGGTGAGGTCGCCGCTGGCGCCGGCGCGGCCGGCCAGTTTGGCGCAGGCGCGGGCCTGGGCTTGGACCAGGGACTTGGACTGGGTGGCCGGGAACGGGGCGGCCAGGACCAGCACGCGCTTGGCTCCGGCGTTGCCTGCCGCCCAGGCGCAGGCGCGGGCGGCGCCGCCAGCGCCCAGGATGACCACGTTGCGGCCCTTCAGCTTGACGCCGGCCGAGGCCAGGCAGGCCACGAAGCCCGCGGCGTCGGTGTTCTCGCCCACCCAGGTCTTGCCGTCGCGGCGCAGGGTGTTGAGGGCGCCGATGGCCTTGGCGGCCGGGCCCAGGCGCTTGACCAGCTTCAGGGCCGGGATCTTGTAGGGGTTGGTGACATTGCCGCCGACGAAGTGGGGGCTGGCCATCAGGCCCTTGGCCAGAGTCAGGAAAGAGGCCTCATCGGGCACCGGCAACGCCAGGTATCGGGCGTCGATGCCGCTCAGGCGCAGCGCGGTGTTCTGGAAGCGCGGGGACAGCGTGTAGGTGAGGGGCCAGCCGAAGACGGCCAGGATCTTGGTGTTGCCGCTGATCCACTTCATCTGTTTCTCAGGCACTCGTTCCTCCGTGTTCCATGACGGCCTCCGCCAAGACTTGGAGGCCTCCCAAGGTGACCGCCACCGCGGTGGGCACCTTCAACGCCCGCGGGCCCAGGCTCACCGCCTGCCAACCCGCCGCTATTCCGATGGATAACTCCTGCCCGGTGAAGCCGCCTTCCGGACCGATCAAGAGGTGGATGGACGAACCCACTGGTGGAAGCGCGGCTTTGAGGGAAATGCCGCCGCGCTCACTCAGAAATATTTTGGCGCCCTCACGGGGCGCCGCCAGGGCGGCCGTTAGCGGCTGCCAGGCTTTCAGCACCGGCAGCTGGGCGCGCAGGCACTGGCGGGCGGCTTCGCGGATGCGCCGCTCCAGCTTGGCCGGCTGCAGCGCGGAGGAGTCCGGGTTGGCCAGGGTGCGTTCGGAGCGGCAGAGCTGGATGCTGGCCACGCCCAGCTGCACGGCCTGCTCCAGGGCGCTGTCCAGGGCGTCGCCCTTGGGCGGGCAAAGCAGCAGGTGGGGCTGGAAGGGGTCCTGGGGGTCCAGGCTTTCGGTTTCGACCATCAGAAAAGCCGTGTCGCCCTGGAAGGACTCCAGCACGGCCACGGCCGCGCGGCCGTCCGGGTCGGCCACACGGAAGCGCTCGCCCGGGCGGGCGCGCAGTGCCCGGCCCAGGTAATGGCGTTCGTCGCCTTCCAAGACCACGCGCTGGCCGGGTTCGGGGACCAAGTCGACGAAGAGCTGGTGCATGCTGGCTTGCCCAAAAGGGTCGGTCAATGTTAGCGTGGCTTCATGATACGTTACCGCGCATGGCTCTTGGCGGCCGCCCTTTTGGGCGGCCTTTGTTATCTTGGCGCCTGGCACATGGCCGCCGTGGCCCCGGGGGTGAACCCGGGCGCGGAGAGCCTGGCCGTGCCGCTGGACGACGCGGCCATCTATTTCCAGTACGCCCATCAGGCCCTGCACGGCGAGTGGTTACGCTACAGCCCGGGCGCGCCCGTGTCCACCGGCGTGACCTCGCCGCTCTACCTGCTGCTCATCACCGCGGGCATGGGCCTGGGCCTCAGCGGGCCCTGGACCGCCTGGGCCCTGGGCCTGGCCTCCCTGCTGCTGGGCCTGGTCTGCGCCGACCGCCTGGGCCGCCGCCTTTGCCCGGACCTGCCGCCCTGGTGGCTGCCCCTGCTCGTCCTCAGCCAGGGCGCCTGGGTGGGCCTGCATTTCAACGCCATGGAGACCGGGCTCTTCCTGGGCCTGAGCCTGGCCCTGCTCGACGCGCTCACGGAGGAGGGGGCCGGCGCCCGGGCCTGGGTCCTGCTGGGCCTGCTGGCCTTCACCCGGCCCGAAGGCCAGGTGCTGGGCCTGCTGCTGGGCCTGGCCTGGCTGTGGCAGCGCAAGTCCCTGCGCCATGCCGCGGGGCTGGCCCTGCTGATGGCCGCGCCCAGCCTGCTGCTGCTGGCCGTGAGCGGCGACGTGGTGCCCGACAGCGTGCGGCCCAAGACCTGGCTGCTGCAGGGCGGCAAGGACCCCCTGGGCCTGCTGGCCCAAAGCTCGGACTTCGCCATGGGCGTGATCAAGGGCGCCTGGATGGGCTTTTGGGGCGGCTCGGACGCCGTGGGCGTGGCCGGGGACGCGGCCGCGCGCAACCCGGTGGGCCCGCTCTTCCCGCCGCTGGCCCTGGCCGGCGCCCTGCTCGGATTCTTTTACTGGCTGGGCGGGACGCGGCGCTGGCTGGCCTTCGGCCTGCTGGCCAGCCTGGCCGCGCTGCTGGGCCTGCTCGCCAGCGACCTGCCCGTGGGCTGGCACAACCACCGCTACCTTTCCGCGGCGGCCCCCCTGCTGCTGTTGGGGCTCGCCGGCGGCCTGCAGGCCCTGCGCAGCCAGCCCGGCCTGGGCCGCGCCGCGGCCGCAGCCGCGTTCACGCTGTGGGCCGGCTTCGGCCTGGCCTCCTGGCCCTGGCACCTGGAGCGCACCTTCGTGGGCGCGCGCGACTACGCCAAGAGCGAGACCAACGGCGCCCTGGCCCTGCGCGGCCTGCCGCCCGGGCCCGTGGCCGTGGCTGACAGCGGCCTGCTGGCCTACTACAGCGGCCGCCCCATCACCGACCTGCTGGGCATCACCGACCACGCGCTGGCCCTGGCCGCGCCCCAGGGCAAGGGCGCCGTGCTGGAGGCCCTGCTGGGCCGCGGCGGGCGCCGGCCGGTCTGCGCGGCTCTGGCCCCGGACCGCCCTGACCTGGACCCCAAGGCCTGGATGAGCCTGGGCCTGCTGGACCTGCGCGGTCCCATCGGCGACGACCTGAACCTTTACACCTGGGACTGGAGCGGCGCTGAGCTGCGCGAATCGCCGCGCACCCTGCCCAAGGGCTACGCCGTGCTGGGCGGCCTGAACGTGGCCGACCTGGCCGACGAGGGCGCCCACGCCTGCAGCTTCCGCGGCGACCAATCCGGCCATACCTTCGCCGCCCGGCTGCGCCTCTACCCCGGCGGCCCCCAGGTGCCCGAAGGCGGGCGGCGCGTGGCGGCCGTCCGCATCGGGCGCGTCCCGGCGGGCGCCCAGGCCCTGCTGGTGCGCGGGGTCTTCGACCGCGGCGGCCGGCTCTACGCCGGGCAGGGCAAGGATTGGTCGGACGTGGTGGTGCAGCTCAGCCCGGACCAGTGCTACGGCGAGGCCTTTGTCCCGCTGCTGCCGGGCGCGGCCGCGCCCTTGGGCCTGGCCTTCACCACGGGCCACGGCCCGGACGACCAGCCCTGCGATTGGGCCTTGTACAGGATTTGGTTCTTAAGGAAGATCTGACGGCTCCGGCTCCGGTCCAAACGCCTAGTCAAAAAATTGCCGGGCCTTTTCCACGATGCCTTTTTTCCTCGGCTTGCTGCTGTCGCCGCTTTCCTTGGCGAAGTCTTCCAACAATTGCTTTTCCTTCGCGTTCAATTTGGTGGGCACGCTCACGGTCAGGTGCACCAGCAGGTCGCCCCGCCCGCTGCCGCGCAGGCTGGGCACGCCCTTGCCTTTCAGGCGCAGGATCTTGCCGGGCTGGGAGCCGGCCGGCACCTTGAAGCTGAGGCTCCCGCCCTCCAGCAGGGGCACCTCGGCCTCCCCGCCCAGGGCGGCCTTGGCGAAAGAAATGGGGAGCTCGCAGGCCAGGTCCTCGCCGTCGCGCTCGAAGAACTCGTGCGGCTTGACCCTTAGGACCACGTAAAGGTCCCCGTCGCTCTCGTCCGCGCCGCCGCCTTCGCCCTCGCCGCGCACCCGCACCTGCATGCCGTCCTCCACGCCCGGCGGCACCGCCACCTTGACGCGGCGGGTCTGGCGGGTGCGGCCCTGGCCCTTGCACGTGCCGCAGGGGTCCGTGATCACCTGGCCGCGGCCCTGGCAGTTGGGGCAGGCCACGGCCACGGAAAAGAAGCCCTGGTTCATGCGCACCCGGCCGTGGCCGCCGCACTGGCGGCAGGTGGCCGCCTTGCTGCCGGGCTTGGCGCCGCTGCCGTGGCAGGTGGCGCAGCGCCGCAGGGCCGGGATCTCCAGCTCCAACTCCTTGCCGAAGACCGCCTCGTGGAAGTCCAGGACCGCCTCGGCCCGCAGGTCGGACCCGCCGCGCCGCCGTCCGCCGCCGCCGAAGAAGCCCTCGAAAAGGTCGCCGAAGACGCCCTCCAGGTCCATGCCGCCGGCGCCCGGGTCGAAGCCACCCCCGCCCGAGGCCTGGTGGCCGAAGCGGTCGTAGCGTTCGCGCTTGGCCGCGTCGGAGAGCACGGAATAGGCCTCGCCCAGCTCCTTGAACTGCTCCTCCATGTGGGCGCGGCCTTCGGCGTCCAGGTGCTGGTGGCGGTCCGGGTGGACCTCGCCGGCCTTCTTGCGGAACGCCCGCTTCAGCTCCTCGGCCGTGGCCGAGCGCTCCACGCCCAGGACCTCGTAGTAGTCCCGCTTGCTCATGGCTTGGTGGCCACCTTCACCAGGCTCGGCCGCAGCAGGCGGTCGCCCAGGCGGTAGCCCTTCTGCAGCAGCTCCAGCACCGCGCCCTCCTCATGGTCGGCGCTGGGCTCCTGCAGCAGGGGCTGGTGCAGGTGCGGGTCGAAGGGCATGCCGATGGGCGCCTCCACGGGGACCACGCCCTGCTTCTTCAGCACGTCCTCGAACTGCTTCACCACCAGCTCCACGCCCTTGATCAGCTGCTCCAAGGCCGGGTCCGCCCCTGGCGCGGGCGCCTGGGCCTTGCCCGAGGCCAGCGCGCGCTCCAGGTTGTCGGCCACGGGCAGCACGGCCTGGATGATCTCCTGGGCCGCGAAGGCGCGCTCCTCCACCCGCTCGCGGGCCAGGCGCTTCTTGAAGTTCTCCACCTCGGCCAGGGTGCGCAGGTACTTGTCCTTGGCCTCGGACAGCTCGGCCTCCAGCTCCTGCTCCCGGCTCAGGGCCGGTTCCAGGGACAGGGGCTCAAAGCCGGCGGCCGCGGCGGCGGCCGGGTCGATGGCGGGGGCCGGGTCTTTTTCCATTTCATCGCTCATGTCACACCTTCTCTTCCGGTTTAAACATAACCCAGCCCTCCCCCGGGCGGGGGAGGGCCGTGGCGGATGCTTGAATGGCCGATCAGCCCAGCATGGCCTTGAGTTCCTTGGCCGGCTTGAACTTGGCCGCCTTGCGGGCGGGCACGTCCACCTGCTCGCCCGTTTTCGGATTCCGGGCCACGCGCGCCTTGCGGTCAGCCACCGTGAACACGCCCAGGCCGGTCAACGAAACCTTCTCGCCGTGGGTCAGCGCCTGCTGCACCGCGGCGATGGCCGCCTCCAGCATCCGCTCCACGTCGCGCTTGGGCAGCTCGGTCTTCTGGGCCACTTGGTCGATCAGGTCAACTTTGGTCATGGTGCTTCCTTTCGTGCGTAAGCCCGTCCCAAGTGGGGCGGGGATTCTTAGAGCAAACGTTCAAACACTTCATTGGCCAGCAGACGGCCTTTGGCCGTCAGGGCCAGGCGGCCCGCCTCCTGCGAAAGGCAGCCGGCCTTGAAGACGGGGCCCAGGGCGGGGCCGAACTCGGCCTCGAAATCCTCGCCGTGGCGTTCCTTCCAGGCCCCCAGGTCCAGGCCTTGGTTCATGCGCAGGGCCAGCGTGGCCGCCTCGGCCCGGGCGGCGCGGCCCTCCAGGCGTTCGGCCTCGGCCACCGGTTCGCGGCCCTCGGCCACGGCGGCCAGGTAGGCCTGGGGCTGCTTGATGCGGCCGCTGCGCCGCCCGTCCACGAAGGACCAGGCGCCCGCCCCCAGTCCCAGGGTGTCCTGGTTGAACCAGTAGAGGCGGTTGTGGCGCGCCTGCCTGCCGGGCCGGGCGAAATTGCTGATTTCGTACTGCTCCAGGCCGGCGCCGGCCATGGCCTCCAGGCCCTGCTCGTACATAGCGGCCTGGGCCTCGTCGTCCGGCAGCGGCAGGCTGCCTTGGCCGCGCCAGTGATGAAAGCGCGTCCCGGGCTCGATGGTCAACCCATAAAACGAGACATGTTCCGGGCTGCGCGCCAGGGCCCAGGCCAGGCTTTCCCGCCATTCCTCCTGGGTCTGGGTGCTGAGGCCGAACATCAGGTCGAGGCTCATGTTGTCGAAGCCGGCCGCGCGGGCCGCGTCCCAGGCCGCGTCGCTCTGCTTGGCGTCGTGGATCCGCCCCAGGGCCTGCAAATGGCGGTCCTGGGCGGCCTGGAAGCCGAAGCTGACCCGGTTGAAGCCGCCCTTGCGCAGCGCGGTTAATTTACGCTGATCCGCGGTCCCCGGATTCACCTCCAGGGTCACTTCCGCGTCCGGGGCTAGCCCTAAGTGCCGCTGGGCCGCGTCCAGCAGCCCCAGCAGCTGCGCCGGTTCCAGCAGCGACGGCGTGCCTCCGCCCAGGTAAAGGGACTGCAGGCCGCCGGCCTGCGACCTTGCGCCGCGCGCCACGCTCTGGGCCAGGTCCCGCTCCAGCCCGATGCAGTAGTCCGGAGCCAGGCCGGTCATGCCTTCATAGGTGTTGAAGTCGCAGTAGTGGCAGCGGCGCTCGCAGAACGGGATGTGGAGATAGAGCCCGGCGATCACTGCCGCCCACCCGTCATTTCGGTATGCCCAGGCGGTCCAGGGGCCAGTAGCGCAGCAGCGGCGTGCCGCGCAGGGCCTCGGCCTTCACCGGCCCGAAGTAGCGGCTGTCCGAGGAGTTGTCTCGGTTGTCCCCCATCATCCAGTACTCGTCCGCGGCCAGGGTGTAGGGCCCGAACCAGTCCCGGTTGCCCAGGTGGCGGTCGGCCATCCAGTCGGGCTGGTGTGAATCCGGGGCCGGCTTGGGGTCCTGGTAGTCCTTGGGGAAGGTCTCAAACTCACCCACGCCGGGCGCGTCGGCCAGGCGCCCGTAGGCCCGCACGAAGAGCGGGGCGGCCTCCAGGTAGTAGGTGCCCGCGGGCAGCTGGAAGGGCCCCAGCCAGGTGGTCTGGTAGCCCAGGCGGGCGGCCTCGGCCATGCGGCCGGCCGCGCGCAGGGCCTGCACCTGCGGCGTGTGCGAGTCCACGTAGGCCCGGCCCTGGCTGCTGAGCATCTCCAGGGACGTGGGTGCCACCTTGGCCAGGCGGCCGTAGCTGGTGGGCAGCTCGGAAAGCTTGCCGTTGATGTAGACCAGCTTGTTGCGCACCTCCACCGTGTCGCCGGGCAGGCCCACGCAGCGCTTCACGTAGCTCTGCTTGGGCGCGCTGGGCGGCACGAAGATGACGATCTCGCCCCGCTTCACGTCGCGGAACTTGAGGATGCGGCCGTGGGTGAAGGGCAGGTGCCAGCCGAAGGTGGTCTTGCTGACCAGCAGGTGGTCCTGGATGAGCAGGGTGGGCACCATGCTCTCCGAGGGGATCTCGTAGGCCTCCACCAGCAGCGCGCGGATCCCCAGGGCCAGCCACACCGCGGTGAAGGCGGCCTCGGCCCAGTCGCGGAACCAATGCTTCTTGTCCGTCTTCATGGCCAGGGCCGCCAGGAACCAGACGGTGCTGAGGAACGCCGCGGTGTAGAGCAGGCGCTCGGTGAAGTCGTACTCCATGTACTGCTGCAACAAATTCACTGGGCTCTCCTAGTCGAGCTTCAGGACCGCCAGGAAGGCCTCCTGGGGGATCTCCACCGATCCCATGGTCTTCATGCGTTTCTTGCCTTCTTTCTGCTTCTCCAGCAGCTTGCGCTTGCGGCTGATGTCGCCGCCGTAGCACTTGGCCAGCACGTTCTTGCGCATGGCCGCGATGGTCTCGCGGGCCAGGATCTTGCCGCCGATGGCCGCCTGGATGGGCACCAGGAACATCTGCCGCGGGATCAGCTCCTTGAGCTTCTCGCACATGGAGCGGCCGCGGCGGGCGGCCACGTCCTTGTGGCACATGAAGCTGAGCGCGTCGGCGGGCTCGCCGTTGAGCAGGATGTCCACGCGCACGATCTCGCTGGGCCGGAAATCCAGGGGCTCGTAGTCCAGGCTGGCGTAGCCCTTGGTCAGGCTCTTGAGCTTGTCGAAAAAGTCCATCACCACCTCGGCCAGCGGCAGGTGGTAGATCAGCTGCACGCGGGTGGGCGATAGGTACTTGTTCTCGATCTGGATGCCGCGGCGCTCCCGGCACAGGGCCATGATGCTGCCCACGTACTCGGCCGGCAGCAGCAGGGTGGCCTTGATGAAAGGCTCCTCGATCACCTCGATGGACGAGACCGGCGGCAGCTTGGTGGGGTTCTCCACCTTGGTCTGGGTGCCGTCGGTCTGGGTCACGTGGTAGACCACGCTGGGGGCGGTGGCGATGAGCTCCAGGCCGTATTCCCGCTCCAGCCGCTCCTGCACGATTTCCATGTGCAAGAGGCCCAGGAAGCCGATGCGGAAGCCGAAGCCGAGGGCCTGGCTGGTTTCCGGCTCGAAGCGCAGGGCGCTGTCGGAGAGCTGGAACTTCTGCAGGGCCTCGCGCAGGTCCTCGTAGCGGTCCGCGTCCTGGGGGAAGAAGCCGGCGAAGACCATGCTCTGGATCTCTTTGTAACCCGGGAGCGGGGCGCCCGTGGGCATGGCGGCGTCGGTGATGGTGTCGCCCACGTGCACGTCGCCGGCGGTCTTGATGCCCGCCACCACGTAGCCGGCCTCGCCCGGGCCGAGCTCGGGCAGGTCCATGGGCGTGGGGGTCATGGCGCCCAGGCTGAGCACCTGGTAGTCCTTGCCCGAGAACATCATCCGCACCTTCATGCCCGGCTTGAGCGTGCCGTCCACCACCCGCACGTACATCACCACGCCGCGGTAGCTGTCGTACTGGCTGTCAAAAATCAGGGCCCGCAGGGGCGCGGCCGGGTCGCCGGAAGGCGGCGGAACCAGCCGGATCACCTCCGCCAGGATCTTCTCGATGCCGATGCCTTCCTTGGCCGAAGCCGGGATGGCGTCCGTGGCGTCGATGGCGATCATGTCCTCGATCTGGCGCTTGGCGCCCTCGATGTCCGCGCCGGGCAGGTCGATCTTGTTGATCACCGGGACCACGGTCAGGCCGTTGTCCAGGGCCAGGTAGGCGTTGGCCATGGTCTGGGCTTCCACGCCCTGGCTGGCGTCCACCACCAGGATGGCGCCCTCGCAGGCGGCCAGGGACCGTGAGACTTCGTAGTTGAAATCCACGTGGCCCGGCGTGTCGATGAGGTTCAGCAGGTATTCCTGGCCCTCGGGCGTGGTGTAGTGCAGGCGCACGGCCTTGGCCTTGATGGTGATGCCGCGCTCACGCTCCAGGTCCATCCCGTCCAGCAGCTGCTCCTTCATTTCACGCTTGGAAACGGCCTGGGTGGCCTCCAAAAGCCGGTCCGCGAGCGTGGACTTGCCGTGGTCGATGTGGGCGACGATGCAGAAATTGCGGATAAAACGCTGGTCCATGGGGCTCTGGTCAGGGGGTGAAAAAGGAGGGTATTATACGTCCCTGAACCCGCCCGGGGCAATCACCCCGCGCCGATCATCCTAGGAGGGATTAAGCATGCGCACGAGCACCATCCTGCTGGCCGGCCTGGCCCTGGCCGCCCTGGTTTCCGGCCCCCTGAAGGCCGATGAAACCCCCACGGCGGCTTCTGCGGCTTCCGCCAGCCCCACCGCCAAGGTGAAGAAAGCCAAGGCCCCCAAGGCCGTCATCGAGCTGGCCAAGGGCGGCAAGATCGTCTTCAAGTTCTTCCCGGACGGGGCCCCCAACACGGTGAAGAACTTCATCAAGCTGGCCGACAAGGGCTTCTACAACGGCCTGACCTTCCACCGCGTGGTGCCCGGCTTTGTGGTGCAGGGCGGCGACCCGGACGGCACGGGCGGCGGCGGCCCCGGCTACACCATCAAGGCCGAGTTCAACGACCACCCGCACCTGCGCGGCTCCGTGGCCATGGCCCGCACCAACGACCCGGACAGCGCCGGCAGCCAGTTCTACATCTGCCTGGCCCCCCAGCCCGGCCTGGACCACCAGTACACGGTCTTCGGCCAGGTGGTCTCGGGTGACGAGCTCTTGGACGGCATCCAGGTGGGCGACAAGATGAGCAAGGTCTACATCGAGCGGTAAGAACTCGGACCGTCCAGAACCAGGAACCCGGCCTCGATGGGGCCGGGTTCTTTTTATTTCTGTTTCAGGGCCCGCAAACATAAA
>Ga0210401_10006401_pt1 | contig 11949 bp, 9 predicted proteins | sample IncBWH32MmetaG_FD_150866 | JGI IMG/M metagenome (GOLD analysis project Ga0210401, IMG submission 150866) | Forest soil microbial communities from Barre Woods Harvard Forest LTER site, Petersham, Massachusetts, United States - Inc-BW-H-32-M | ecosystem: Environmental > Terrestrial > Soil >... | reverse complement strand
ACCGGGGGGACCGCGCGACCGCGCCGTATGAACATATTTGAAAATCTGGCTGGGCTCGGCCGGCTGCGATTGCGCGGGCCATGCGGTGCCCAGTTCGAGTTCACGTGGGCAGCGATTGCGCAGAACCTTCGCAGGCTTGCCAAGCTGGTCGCCACCACCAATCGCCCCTGCGTACGCTGCGTAACCGTTGCATGCGTCAGTAAAGTCGAGCGTAAGCCGCCCGCACAATCCAGCGGGTGGCAACGGACGGCTTCAACAAATGGCATCAGTCGTCCCGCGCCGTCCGTGTGCCGACCTTTAGAACAAAATCGGCACGTACCCGACATCGGGCCACCGCCGTGCCAGGTCTTGTGGAGGGTGCGCAAAGGCGCGCCCAATTGTCGTCTGTGGCGAATTGGCGGCGGTCGTGCAGATTTGTCACACACGCTGGGAATGCGCGGTCGTTCCTCCCGTGTTCGCTAGAGATCACAATTGTGGCAGCAGCGGAGGCGTATGTTAACGTCCATGAACGACAAGACTTTGAGCCGGCGCGCGGTCGTGGCTGGGCTTCCATTCCTGCTAGCCGGGTGCTCGGGAGGTTACCGCTCGATCACGGGCGAGCCGCATTCCGTACCTTTCCTGTCGATCGGCCCCGACCTCATGCGGCAGGAGGTCGCCTATGGCGCGCCATATCGAACGGGTACGGTGGTAGTAAATATTAGGGAGCGGCGCCTCTATCTGGTCCAACCGGGCGGCCGAGCGCTACGCTATGCTGTGGGTGTCGGCCGGGCAGAGGCACGCAACTTCCATGGCTCCGCCGTGATCGGGCGCAAAGAGACTTGGCCGAGCTGGACCCCGACCGCGAACATGATGCGAGCTATGCCCCGCTATCGGGCCTATGCTGGTGGCATGCCAGGCGGAATTGAAAATCCGCTCGGGGCGCGGGCCCTTTATCTCTACCGTGACGGCGAGGATACCTACTTCCGCCTGCATGGAACTAACGAACCGGATACTATCGGCACGGCGACGTCGAGCGGCTGCATCCGGCTTGTCAACCAAGACATAATCGACCTCTATAATCGTGTGCCGGTCGGTGCCCCGGTGGTGGTGCTGCAGACGTGAGGCGGTCCGCGCGGTGACCGGACCACTCCGCGGGGGGCCTGCACGACACGGCATCAAGTTCGTCGGCTATTGCGAACTGCTGGTCAATTATCCTATTCGTCAAGCCATGGTAGTGGGCAGTCTGAGCATCGCGATCTTGTCGCACCCTTAGCACACGCGTCTTCTCTGACCCGTGAGCGACATTCGCACAGCAGTCTAACTCGCAGACGCCAGAAATCGGGATTTGAACGCCATCGCTTGTCTCGATTATGCCTTACTTTTTTGGCCGTAATTATTTCTCGCTGCTCGACTAATTCTCGGGGGATTCGTCAGGTGTCCGTCGAGCAGGAATTTGGGGTTTGATGGCTTTCGACGCAGCGATAGCTGAGGGGCTGTTGTCGCGCCGCCGCATGGGGTGGTCCGAGACAATCGCGCTTGCCTTAACCGCGGTCGCCGTGGCGCTAGGCGCTGCCGCCTGGATTACCGATTTCGATCAGACTGCACTCACATCCGCAGCGCTGCCGGCGAATATCGATAGCATCTCCTCCTTCGAGGATCGCTTTTTTCCTGCGTCGCCGCCCGCATCGCCCGCCGGCGACACTACGTTGCGGCCGCCGGACCGCTCCGCCTTGGCTTTGGTGGAGATGAAGGTTCGAGCTGCCGAGGGCCTGCTTGCCCCGCGGTTGATGTCCCGGGATTCCCGCGCTGGCTTTGTCGATGATGAGGCCAGGGTCGACGAGGCCAAGCCAACGGCCGCCGCCGCTATTCCGCTGCCGAGGTCTCGTCCTGCCGCGGCAGTCCTGGACGCCCGGCCGGGATCGGCGCTGGCTCAAGCCGACAGCGCGGCCAGGCCGGACGATCGCACGCTGTTGCAAAAACTGTCCGACCTGCTGCCGGGACGGGTGACGCTGGCCTCGCTCGTGCCGGACGGCGGGTTGTTTCGCCGGGGACCGGACCTCGCGTCGCTCGGCTACGACAGGCTCACTGCAGTTTACGACATCTCGGCGCATGCCGTTTACCTACCGAACGGATTGAGCCTCGAGGCACACTCGGGAATGGGCAGTCTGAGGGACGATCCAGAACATGTTTCCGTGCCCAACGCCGGCGCGACGCCGCCGGCCGTCTATGAGTTGAAGCCGCGCGAAAAACTGTTTCACGGCGTTCAGGCGCTCCGCATGATTCCTGCCGAGGGCAGCGACACATCCGGGCGTTCAGGGCTGCTCGCACATAGTTTTATGCTCGGTCCCAACGGCGATTCAAACGGCTGCGTTTCGATCAGCAACTACGACCGATTTCTCAAAGCCTTCAAGGACGGAGAGATCAATCGCCTCGTCGTCGTCCCGAGCTTAAGCGGCGGGACATTTGCCTTGCAACGCTCGACCTCGCAATCATGAGCGATGCTCCGTTTGCAAAACGCCGCGAGCGATATTCAAGATTAAGCTGAACAGCAGGACGGTGTTGTTCGGGGCCGGTCGCTTCGACGGTGACGCATGCCGGTATCGTCAAGACGCGGCGCTACAGCTTCGACATGCAGTGACGCGCGCACGAAAGCCAGTTTAAATGCGGAAGTGTCCTAAATTGCTCAGACGGACTGCCATTGGTGGCGGGACAATCCGGCATGATATCACTGACTGGGTTGAACATCTCCCATCTCCCCTCTGAACTCGCAAACCTCCGGTGTGAGGGTCCGTTGGGTGGCGGGCTTGCATCGCGATTGCAAAAAAAATTGGGAGGACGAGAGAATGCAGTTCTACCTCAACGGCTACAATCCGGGTGATCCCGACATACAAGGGGCCGCCCCCGGTGCCGAGGCGCGCCCGGCGGCCCTGCCCGACACCACGGACGTTCTCATCGTCGGCGCCGGCCCGGCCGGGATGCTGCTAGCCGCGCAGCTCTCGGCCTTCCCCGGCATCACGACACGCATCGTCGATCGTCGCGAGGGTCCTCTGCAGGTCGGTCAAGCGGACGGGGTCGCCTGCCGCACAGTCGAGATGTTCGACGCCTTCGGCCTGAGCGGGAAACTCATCCGCGAAGCTTACTGGGTGAACGAGACGGTCTTCTGGCGTCCGTCTCCCGAAGATCGATTGAAAATCGTCCGAACCGGGCGCGTGCAAGATACCGCTGACGGCCTGTCCGAATTTCCGCACCTGATCGTCAATCAAGCGCGCCTGCTGGGCTACCTCGAAGACTACATGCACAGATCGCCGTCGCGGCTTGTCCCCGATTACGGCTGGGAGTTCGTTACCCTGACGGTCGAGCCCGCGGGTGACTACCCCGTGGTTGTCACGCTGGAGAACGCGAAGACCCAGGAGGAGAAGAAGGTCCGCGCGAAATATGTTGTCGGATGCGATGGCGCGCGCAGTCGCGTGCGGGACGCAATCGGCGCCGTGCCGCGTGGCGACTTCGCCAACCACGTCTGGGGCGTCGTCGACATGCTCGCCGACACCGACTTTCCAGACATCAGGCTGAAGGCGGCGATCCAATCGGCGGACGAAGGGAACATCCTGCTCATCCCGCGTGAGGGTGGCTACATGGTGCGGCTCTATGTCGATCTCGGCGAGATCGACCCGGCGAACCGCGAAGCGTTCCGGCTCATCACGCAGGAACAAGTCATCCAGACCGCGCAACGCGTACTCCGCCCGTACACGCTCGACGTGCGAAGCGTGGTCTGGTTCGCCATCTATCAGGTGGGCCAGCGCGTCACTGACCGTTTCGACGACGTCACGGCAGACGAGGCAGGGTCTCGCCTGCCGCGCGTGTTCATTGCCGGCGATGCGTGCCACACGCACAGCGCCAAAGCTGGCCAAGGCATGAACGTATCCATGCAGGACACGTACAACCTCGGCTGGAAACTCGCCTCCGTCCTCGAAGGGCGCGCCAAGCCGGACCTGCTACGTACCTACACGGTCGAGCGTCACGCGATCGCGCAGGGCCTCATCGACTTCGACAAGGAATGGTCGAAGATCATGGCCTCGCCGCCGAAGAATCCAAACCACCCGGAACTCGGGGGCGTAGATCCCGCGGAACTTCAGGCCTATTTCGTGATGTCGGGCCGCTATACGGCCGGCGTCGGGACGCATTACCCGCCGGCGACCTACCTAACCGCCGAAGCGACGCACCATGCGCTGGCCGAAGGGTACACGATCGGAATGCGCTTCCACTCGGCGCTCGTCGTGCGCCTTGCCGACGCCAAGCCGGTGCAACTCGGCCACGCGGCCCGGGCTGACGGAGCGTGGCGCATCTACGCCTTTGCCGACGCGAGCGGAGAAAGGCTGCGCGCGCTCATGGATCACCTCGCGCAATCCGAGCGGTCGCCGACCCGGCGGTTCACCACGCACGGGGCGGACATCGACAGCGTCATCGACGTCCGCGGGATCTTCCAGCAGGGCCATCGCGACCTCAAGGTCGAGGAGCTGCCGTCGATGCTAATGCCGCGCAAAGGCCGGTTCGGGTTGGTCGACTATGAGAAGGCCTACACGCCCGACCTCAAGAACGGCCCGGATATCTTCGACCTGCGCGGCATCGACCGCGAGAGGGGAGCGATGATCATCGTCCGTCCGGACCAGCACGTCGCGAATGTGCTGCCGCTCGACGCATACGACGCGCTCGCCGACTTCTTCGGGCAGTTCATGCTCGATCAGCACTGAGCGTGATGCGGCGTCCGCGCGCTCCGGACAAGGATGTAACCTATGGTGCAGGTGTTCGCAGGCCTTGCAATCGTCGTCGCATCGATCGCGACGCTCTCCGTTCATGCTCATGCCCAGGAGCCGTCGATGAAAATCGCGTCCCTCGCGAATATGACGCGTCTCGGCACGATCGACGAACGATACCAGTCCTACAATATCGAAATGCTGGAAATCACCGGCGGGATGTTCTGGAAGCCGTATGGTCTGGCTTCGAACGGCCAAACGGCCGGCGCTCCGGACAGATCGGGCGTCCCCGCCGGCATGGACGCCAATCTCTATGAATACCGGTCGCCGGTCGATCTTTTGAACAGCAAGCTTCGCAGGCTCGCAGCGGCTCTGGGACCGGCGTACGTCCGCGTGAGCGGCACCTGGGCGAATACGATGTACTTTGCGGACGCGGACCCGGCGCCATCGTCGCCGCCATCGGGCTTCAATGGTGTGCTGAGCCGTGAACGGTGGAAGGGTGTCGTCGACTTCGCGGCGGCGACCGATGCAAGGATCGTAACGTCGATGACGATCAGTCCTGGGGTTCGCGATGCTGCCGGCGTCTGGATGCCCGGACAGGCCAGAGAATTCCTTGATTACACGCGTTCGGTCGGCGGCGATATCGCGGCGGCTGAATTCATGAACGAGCCCACGATGGCGACGATGGGTGGCGCGCCGAAAGGCTACGATGCGGCCGCCTTCGGCCGCGACTTCAAGCTCTTCGCGGTGTTCGCCAGGCAAGCGGCTGCAGGCATGCTCATCCTGGGGCCTGGCTCCGTCGGCGAGACGACAGCTTCCGACGCGATGATACACTATGGATCTCGAGGCGTGATCGCGACAAGTAACATGCTTCCGCAGATGGGTACGGACATCGGCGCATTTTCCTACCATCATTATGGCGCGGCCTCGCGACGATGCGCCGGAACGCCCGGAATGCCGCAAACGAGCGCGGATGCAGCGCTCTCCGAAGAGTGGCTCGCCCGTACTGACCAGACGCTCGCCTTCTACCGCAACCTTCGTGACGAATTCGTGCCTGGAAAGCCGATGTGGGTCACCGAGACCGCCGATGCCGCCTGCGGCGGAAATCCGTGGGCCTCAACCTTTCTCGATACCTTCCGCTATCTCGATCAGTTGGGCCGCTTGGCCAAGCAGGGCGTCCAAGTGGTGATACACAATACGCTGGCGGCGAGCGATTACGGGCTCCTCGACCAGAAGACGCTAAAACCCAGACCGAATTACTGGGGCGCGCTGTTGTGGCGCAGGCTGATGGGAACGACCGTCCTGGATTCCGGCGTCGAAATCGCGAAGGGGCGGCATGTCTACGCCCATTGCCTGCGCGGCGCGCCTGGAGGCATGACGCTTCTCGTCATCAATAATTCACGGACCGACACCGCCGTCGAGGTGCCGCTCGAAAGCAAGCGCTACACGTTGTCGGCCGACCCGCTCCAGAACGGCGACGTCGAACTGAACGAGGCAGTGCTCAAGGTTGACGCCAGTGGTAATCTTCCGGCGACCGAGGGCGCGGCGTCCGCCGCGGGATTAATATCGTTTGCGCCAGGCACGATTACGTTTCTGACGATCGAGCGGTCGGGAAACTCCGCTTGCCTTGGTTCTTGAGCAAGACGATGGGTCGTTCGGCGGCACCTTGGTCGGCGGGGCGGCGGCCATCCGCGGAGGCCGCCCTATGCGCTCGTGCGGTGCTTCCCTGCGGCCCAAAAGCTTTTCTTGCGCTCTATTTGCTTGCACCGGAAAAACAAAAGGGAAAGGCTGCGTTGCTTCAGTCATGCAATGGGGCGGTCCATGAATACCAGCAAAGGAAACCCGTTCGATTCGGCATTAAGCAATCTTGACGCCTTGCTCCCCGATCTGGCCGAACTCTACAAGGATGTGCATTCGCACCCCGAGCTTTCTATGCAGGAGACGCGCACAGCGGGACTGGCGGCAGACCGTCTTCGCGCGGCCGGCTACGAAGTCACGACAGGGGTCGGAAAGACCGGCGTCGTCGGCCTTCTCCGCAACGGCGATGGTCCAACGGTAATGCTGCGCGCGGATATGGACGCGCTGCCCGTCGAGGAAGCAACTGGCCTTCCCTATGCCAGCAAGATCACGGCGAAGGATCTCGACGGAAACACCGTCCCCGTCGGTCATATGTGTGGCCACGATATGCACGTGACCTGGCTCGTCGGCGCCACCAAATTGCTCGCCGAGGCCAAAACGTCGTGGCGCGGGACTATAATGGCGGTCTTTCAGCCCGGCGAGGAGACGGCGGAAGGCGCGCAGGCCATGATCGACGACGGGCTGTTCAAGCGTTTCCCGAAACCGGACGTGGTCCTTGGTCAACATGTCATGGTGGGACCATCCGGCACCGTAGCGGGACGCGCAGGTGCGATCACCTCAGCGGCGGACAGCTTGCAAATTCGCCTGTTTGGTCGTGGCGCGCACGGGTCGATGCCGCAGGCGAGCATCGATCCCGTGGTGATGGCGGCCGCTACGGTGCTTCGGCTGCAAACCATTGTTTCGCGCGAGATCGCTGCTGCGGAGGCAGCCGTCGTGACCATCGGCGTGCTGCACGCGGGGACGAAAGAAAACGTCATTCCGGACGAGGCCATCATCAAGCTCAACGTGCGGACTTTCGACGCTGGCGTAAGGACGCGCGTATTGGATGCGATCGAGCGGATCGTCAATGCCGAGGCGGCAGCCTCGGGTGCCCCTCGCAAACCAGAGATCACGACGCTGGATCACTATCCTCTAAATGTAAACGACCGGGAGGCCAGCAAGCGGGTGGTTGACGCGTTCCGAGGATATTTTGGCCCCGAGCGCGTCCGGGAAACGGGGCCCGCCCCAGCGAGCGAGGACTTCGGATCGTTCGGGACCGAATGGCACGTACCCTCGGTCTTCTGGTTCGTCGGCGGCACCGATCCGGAAACTTACACAAAGGCGAAAGCGGCAAACAAACTCACTGAGCTACCGGTGAACCATAGCCCGAAATTTGCACCCGTTCTTCACCCCACGTTGCAAACCGGGGTGGAAACGCTGGTGGTCGCGACCCGCGCCTGGTTGCCGGCATGAGGATGCCGACCGACCTCGCCGCGATCGAAGCATTCTTAGTTTGACGCCGGAAAGCGGTATCATGGAGAAGCTTCCGCTTGTGCTTGATCTGACGGGCACCTTCGTCTTCGCGCTCAGCGGGGCTTTGGCCGGCGTCAAGAGGGGACTAGACCTTTTCGGCGTTCTGGTGCTGTCGTTCGCGGCGGCGAATTCGGGCGGCATCACCCGGGACCTGCTGATCGGCGTCGTTCCTCCCGGCGCGGTCGACGACTGGCGCTATCTCGGCGTGTCGCTCTTCGCCGGCATCATCACCTTCTATTTCTCGTCCTTGATCGTGCGGATGTCGAACTCGGTCCTTCTTTTCGACGCGGCAGGTCTCGCGCTCTTCGCCGTCACGGGTGCATCGAAAGCGCTGGCCCATGGCCTGAATCCGGTCATGGCGATAGTGCTAGGCATGGTGACCGGGATCGGCGGCGGCATAGCCCGAGATGTGTTGCTGGCCGAGATTCCAACGGTGCTTCGTGCAGAACTATATGCCGTCGCGGCACTGGCAGCGGCAGCCATCGTGGTGGTCGGGCACATGCTGCAGTTACCCATCGCCCCGGTGACTACCGTAGCGCTCATTTCCTGCTTCTCGCTCCGCGTCATGGCAATCAAGCACGGCTGGCGGCTTCCGGTTGCGAAAATCAGGGATCAACAAGATCCGAGTGTCGCAAAAGTCGATTCGAAAGGTCCCGAGAAATCCTAGCACCGGAAGGGCTGCCTCGGCATCGTAAGGCGAATCGCCGATCGCTACTGGCATCTGCCTGGCCCCCGAACAGGCCTTGGCGATACTGCGCGCATCGCTCGAACGGATGGAGCAAGGCCATCCCCAAGTCTCGTGATCAGCGCGTCAGATCCGTGCGTCCGATATAGCCGAGATCGGATAGACCCCATCGATCGAAACCACCCGCGGGGTCGGTATCGACGAGGTCGCCGATAAGGCGGACAAGCGCTTGATGCTCGGGTCCCGGCTTGCCTCTACCGAGAAAGTCACCAATCTCGATTTTAGTCGCCGCTCCGCTGGAAGACACGTTAGCTTGGTGCAAGACGAAGACGCGCCCATCGTCGTCGCGGCAGAGAAACCATCTGTCGCCGTTCTCGCTGTGGTAAATCTCGCGTGGGTGGTCTGACATTGCGCGGCCTCTAGGAATCAACCAACGGCGACCCGCATTCGTTCCCGAGAATTGAACACGAGTGGGACAACGGTCTGACCAAGGACCGGTGCATTATCCTAGCAAGGCGACGCTCGAGGAAATCAGCACAATTGCGCTGGCACCGATAAGCCGGCTGTGCGTTGAGCCACATGGCTCATCCTGAAATGCTTGCACCGATCGCCACGGTACCGGAAATGGCCGCGCCGCCGATCGAACCTCCGGAGATACAGCCTCCGACACCGAGCAATCCAACGGAGCCGCCGCCTGAAGAGCCACCGGGTAACCCACGACCCGAGGTGCCACCGCCAGTACATGAACCAGGTGAACCGGCGCCACCAGACGACTGGCCGGGGAGAAGGCCAGACGAATTTCCTGTACGCGGGCCGAACAATCCGACTACGCCCAATCCAGCAGTCAGCTAGATCAACGCCCGAATGGCGCGTTCTACATCGTCGCCCGCCCCCGTTTCGGTTCACGGCAACGCCGCGAACGCCATGTCCGCGTCAATACACGTTGACGAATTCTAGGCGTGAAGGGGGTCGCCGAAAGCTCCGCGAAAGGCGACAGAACTCTCTGTATTTGTTGATCAAAGAGACACCCGTGGCAATGTTGCACCAGAAGCGACCACGCACCGCTCACTGGATCAATCTATCGCCGATCGGATCATAGCGTTTTTGGCGAACTAGCATGACCCCGCATAGTCTTAAATCAAACCTAGGAGGGCTCTGCCTTCTTCGCCTCTTCTCGCGAGGCTGGGCGACCGAGGTCTTTCCGAAGTCCGGGAGCGCCGGCAACGCGTTGTCCGACGTTTCCCCGCACTTCGCCGACGGTCTTTAAGCCAGCGGCAAACAGCGCGTCCTTAATTCGCGTCGGAAATCGGACTTCACGGATCGGCGTGTTATCCGGGAGCTCGGCGTGGGCTCAAGTTCGCTCATTTTCCGCCCTGGTCTCCAGCAAATCGGCTCGATTCTCACGAAACTCTTGTGGGCCCCTGGTGAGCCGTCGGCGCCTTTGAGTGCGCTCTTCGCGAACCATCGATAAGCGTGCATAGCTTCGCCGCAGCCATGGCGTTTCTTGGAAGGGCGATCCATGACGCAACGATAGTTCAGAGAGATTTCGAATTGTTTGAACGCGGTCTGGAGGGCCCATAAATCCAGATTGTGTTCACTTGTGCACCGACGGTCTGTTGGAACCCGGCTATGGCCAAACCTTGCTCGGCCGAGGGTATGCTCATCATGACGTCGCTTAAGGCCTCGGGTCGCCGGCCGGCAAATGAGCTACTGCAAAAACTCAGCTCTGCCGACTTTGCGTTGATTTCTCCATACCTCGAGCCCTTTGACGGTGCCGCCGACCGCATCCTGCACAATGCTGGCGAGCAAGTCGACACTGTCCATTTTCCCTGCGGACTTAGCCTGGCTGCGTTTGTAGTGGCGATCGATGACGACCGCGAGGTGGAAGCCACCTTGGTGGGTCGCGAAGGGGCCGTGGGGGGCATCGTCAGTCACGGATTCCTCCCGGCATTCTCTCGCATCACCGTGCGGTTTGCAGGACCATTCGTGCGCCTCTCTGTGGCGCGCCTTGAAGGAGAAAAAAGGCAATCTCGCACGCTCGCAGATCTATTCTCTCGTTATGCTGATTGTTTGCTGGCACAGCTTCTTCAGGCGACTGCCTGCAACGCAACCCATTCGATCGAACAACGCGCCGCGAAGTCGATTGTCGCGGCGGTTGAACGTACCGGCGACCTCCTTTTGCCGCTTACCCATGAACGGCTCGGGATGATGCTTGGAGTAGGGCGAAGCTATGCCACCCGAGTAATTCAAACCCTTAAAACCGAGCAATTAGTTGAGACAAGGCGAAGCGCCTTGTTCGTGAAGGACCTGACCGGCCTGCAGAACAAAGCGTGTAGTTGCGATACCGCGGTGAAACAACATTTTGCCCGAGTGATGAACGGCCTCTATGGAAAACGCAGCTCTTCCTGATCGCCGATGCCCGCGGCGCGAACTGCCAAATTCAGGCAATGTTGTCGCGGGAAAGTCCGAGCAGTTCAGCGTTGTTTAATCTGGACTTGTCAGATTCCTTCAACTCCTGGAGGATCCCGGTCATGGCCGAAACATCGATCGAATGGACCGAGGCGACCTGGAACCCGATCGTTGGATGCACGATCGCCACGCCGGGCTGCACTAACTGCTATGCCATGCGGATGGCCGCCCGCATCGAGGCGATGGGCACCGCGCCCCACTACGACGGCATGACGAAGCGGGTGCATCGAAAAGCTGTGTGGACCGGCAAGCTCGCCCGCGCGCCAGACGCGGTCATCACAGCGCCGCTGCGCCGGCGCCGCCCCACCACTTACTTCGTTAATTCCATGGGCGATCTCTTTCACGATGATTGCCCAGACGAGTGGATTCACCAGGTATTCGCGGTCATGGCTGAAGGCCGCCAACATACGTTCCAGGTGCTCACCAAGCGCGCGAAGCGCATGCATGATTATCTCTCGACGCATCGGGCGAAGCCGCTTCGCAACGTCTGGATCGGTGTTTCAACCGAGCGCCAGAAGGAAGCGGACGAACGCATACCGTTGCTGCTTGATGCGCCGGCGGCGGTCCATCCGAGTTGGGTCAAAAACGGAAGTGTCGGGGCTTCTCGATCACTTCCGCTTCACCCGTTATAAGCGGACATCACAAAGAAATGGCGCGAGGTCCGAAAGGTGCCGATATTGTTGCAAAAGTCCCAAAAGGCGCGGCGGCTAATTTCCCGCCAAAGAACGAAACAAGCGAAAATCGCCGATCAATAGGGCTTCAAACGCGCTACCAGAATCGCCCGTGAGTTTAGCGCTTCACGACGTGGTCCCCCACATCATTACTCAATCGCTGCATCTACGGGTCAGAGAATCTGAGTCCCAGCTCGCAAAAAGACTTTTGCAACAATATCGGCACTTTTGAGACATGCCGACA
>Ga0210401_10006400_pt1 | contig 11949 bp, 10 predicted proteins | sample IncBWH32MmetaG_FD_150866 | JGI IMG/M metagenome (GOLD analysis project Ga0210401, IMG submission 150866) | Forest soil microbial communities from Barre Woods Harvard Forest LTER site, Petersham, Massachusetts, United States - Inc-BW-H-32-M | ecosystem: Environmental > Terrestrial > Soil >... | reverse complement strand
CCCGCCCGCTGCAGTTTTTTGGCCTGTTGGGAGTTGGTGGAGTTTTGCTGGGGTCTTTGGACGCCGCCTATTTGTTGTACGAGAAGTTCGCGCATGGCGTGACCATCATGACCCAGCACGGACCGCTAATGCTCGCCGGAGTCGCGCTTTTCGTAAGCGGAGTGCAGTTCGTGTCCATGGGCCTCCTCGGCGAAATCATCGCGCGCACGTACTACGAATCACAGAACAAGCCTATCTACGCGCTACGCGAAGTGAAGAGTCATCGCAAGGAAATGGGCGACTCTACAGAGCAGACTCGCCCTTCCGGCAATTCTGAACGGTAACGTCAATTTCATTTGAAAGTCTCCTCCGACGTAACACAGACACTCTTGTTTACGCTGAGTTTCGAAGTGTCTGTGTCCCAGCCCAACACAAGCATAGATGCTGAATAACTGGACCGTCGTGGCTGCAACGGCATACTCTAAATTGGAGACGCAATCGTGAGGACCGAACGATGAACCGCGAACAGTTTTACACACTGATGGGTGGGGAAGGCACGCTCGACTACGAACTATATCTGAACACCAAAGCGCTGCTCTCCTGCCAGACAAAATTCGAGGAACTATGCAACGCGGACGAACTGCAGTTTCAGGTGGTACATCAGGTCGAAGAGCTGTGGATGAAACTGATCGCGTACACGCTGCTCGATATCGATGAATACCTTCAGCAGGAAAACACCAATCGCGTGATCACCCTGTTTCGCCGCGTGCACACAGCCCAGCGGCTTATGACTCAGCAGATTGCACTGTTGGAAATCATGTCACCAAAGGAATATCAGGTCATTCGGCAGCGGTTGGGCAACGGAAGCGGCCAGGAATCACCGGGATTCCGCGTCCTGCTGAAGATGTATCAGCCGCTGTGGGCCTCCTTCAAGGAACACTACCTGGACAAGCATGGACTTACGCTGGAGAAAATCTACAACTCCGAATATTCACACGGCGACGCATACGTAGTAGCGGAAGCACTGGCGGAATTCGACGAACTGTTTCAGAAATTCCGGTACGAGCACATGCAACTGATTCACCGGACGATCGGCTTCGGCTCGAAGTCGCTGAAGGGCAGGCCCGTCGAGATTCTGGAAGATGGCATGCGCCACAAGTTTTTTCCAGAACTCTGGGAGATACGCGGCGAGATGACCGACCGCTGGGGCGCCGAGTACGGAACAAAACGCGACCCGCTGGGCGGCCATCACTAGAGCCATCGCTAAAGATGGCTTAACGTTCGAACTGTGAGCGCCCACGACGTGTCATCCCGAGCGGACCAAGGGATCTGCTTTCTGCAAAATCCCGCTACCACGTTTTCCGTCATCGCGCCCACTAATCAAGGAAGTATCCGCCGATAAGCCCCTCGGAAGAATAACAGCGGCTCGCCATCAAACACCTCGGTGCTTTCGACTTCGCCAATGAAAATCGTATGATCTCCCGCGACGTACGACGCGGCAACGTTGCACGTAATGTGCACGAGAGCGTCTTCGAGAAGGGGAATGCCGCTCGGGGTCCAGCGATAGCGAATGCCGAGCTTGGCTTCCATGTCGAGGTTCTCTTCGGTCTGCGCGAAATACCTCGAAATAGCCACCTGATTTTCCCGTAGGACGCTTACACCAAAGCGGCCCTGTTTCTTCACCAGGGGCAGCAGGTGCGCGCGTTGGTCCACACAAATCAGCAGAAGCAGCGGTTCGAGCGAGACCGAAGTCACAGAGTTCGCGGTCATGCCGTGGGCCCTGCCGGGCGCACGCTCAGCGGTCACCACGGTAACCCCAGTAGCAAATTGTCCGCAGGCTAACCGAAACTCGGCTTGAGTAGGAGCTTTCGTCGGCATATTTGCGATTTTTGAAGATATCACACCGGGTGGCGGAATCCCTGCGAAAGCAGCCTTTTGCTCCTCCGGACCAGGCATTATTTGAACCGAATGAGAAATATGACGCCAATCAAAACAAGGATAGCGATGGCGATCAGTGCGACAACCTGGAAAAACTGCTGGTCCCTGGGACGCTTGCTCGTTACCAAGACCTCGTCCTGGGCCGAAACGAAGCTGAAGCGCTCTTTTTTATACGACCTCCACAGCAGCAACAGCGGGAGTATTACGATGACGGATTAGACCCCGGCAAACACGCAAATCGCTCTCAGCAGATGCGCTGCCCTGTCCCGGGCGTCGCTATATTGCCCTATCCACGCGAGCGTCAACCAAAGTCCCAGCATCTGAATGGAAAGCTCAGCAAAGATAAACATTTTTATAAACGATTTGATCTTGAGTTCGTCAGCCTTGGACTTTACAAGATAGCCGCGACCCCGGACTCCTCCGCCAAAAACAACCACGCGGCCGGCCGGGTCATCTCTAAACGATCGACTTGCAATGGAGTCAAGAAGGCCCATCTGCATATTCTCCTTGGGGAGATTCCTCAGGCCTGGTTGCCTTCCCAGTTTCGCCTCGAAAAACTCCGCCCGCTACCGGCCGCAAGTACGGGTGTGATGGCGGAGTTAATGCCGAATCAGATGACCTTGTAACCTAGAGCTGCAATCCGGACCGCAGTCCGCATTCCACGAAGTGTCTTACGTATAATGGCCGTCTCGATTGCGGGCACTGCCGGTTGCAGCTACGCAATACGCAGTCGCGTGGAATAGACAGAACCGGAACGAAACGGAGAAACGCAGATGGCGCGGACGGTAGCAATTCTAGGTGGCACGGGGCCCGAGGGAACTGGATTGGCGAATCGCCTCGCGCGAGCTGGCGAGCACGTCGTAATCGGCTCACGCGACGCGCTGCGCGCACAGGAAGTGGCTAAACAATTGCGCGAGCAGATCGGTGGGTCGGCCCAGATTGGCGGGACGGACAACCCTTCCGCCGCGGCGCAGTGCGAGGTCGCGGTGCTGACGGTTCCCTTCTCCGGCCTAACGCCGCTGCTCAAGCAATTGAAACCGGTCTGGAAGCCGGGCACGATCGTGATTGACACCACCGTGCCCCTGGCAGCGTCGGTTGGGGGCGCGCCGACACGAATGTTGGGTGTGTGGCAAGGCTCGGCCGCCGAGGCCGCCAAGGAGCTGCTGCCGCAAGGTGTGAGCATCGCAGCGGCATTTCACAATCTCGGCGCGGCGTTGCTGGCGGGCGACGCGACCGTCGATTGCGACGTCCTGGTCTGCAGCGATGACGACAAAGCCAAGCAGGTAGCCACCGAGCTAGCGGAGAAAATTCCCGGAGTGCGCGCCTTGAACGGCGGGAAGCTCGAGAATGCGCGCATCGTGGAATCAGTCACCGCGCTGCTGATTGGTCTGAATATTCGTTACAAGGTTCACAGCGCAGGCGTGCGTTTTACCGGACTGTTTTCGTAGACGTTTTCGTTCGGAACGGAACGATCCTGCCGCGATGAGACGCAGCGGTGCTCCGACCTAAAATCGCAGCAGCGCACGCGCAAGTTTGCGTTTGTCAGCCCGAGACTTCATCACCGTTGGCACGACCGCTACTCTCATGTCAAGCGTTTGAATCGCCTCCACTTGCGACTCATCTGCTGGATCCACAACGAAGGTGCCCGTGAAATCTGCGTAGAGTTTGGCCACGCCGTGGGCTGATGATTCGTAGCCCAACTGCTCCAGCATTTTGTCGGATGGACCCTTTAGGGATTTGCCGCCGACAATGGGGCAGACGGCGATTACATCTTTGCGCCGCGCGCGCAGAGCTTCACGGATCCCGCGGACCGCGAGAATCGGCCCAATACTGATAAGCGGATTGCTTGGGCAAATGACGATGCGATCGGCGTCGCGAATCCCTTCCAGCACGCCGGGCGCAGGGCCGGCGGACTCCACATTCTCAAAATGAATGCCGCGCACGATCGGCTCCGCGCGACGCTTCACCAGATACTCCTGAAAATGTAGCGCGCCTTCGTCGGACTCAATGATCGTCGGCACCGGCTGGTCGGACATCGGAAGGATGCGCGACATCACGCCGAGCGCAGTACGAATAGACTCAGCGGCGTCGCTAAGCGACTTGCCTTCGGCGAGCATCGCCGTGCGGTGAATGTGCGTGGCCAGGTCGCGATCGCCGAGATTAAACCAGTTGACGCGCCCGAACACCGCCAGCCGCTTCAGCGCGTGAAACGTCTCACCGCGGAAGCCCCAGCCTTTCGCAGCATCGATCACTCCGGCCAGCGTGTAAGTCACGATGTCGAGGTCGGGCGAAATCTTCAGGCCATGAAGAGTGATGTCGTCGCCAGTGTTGACGATAGCCGTGAGACGCGCCGGATCAGCCACATCGTAGAACCCGAGCAGCAACTTCGATGCGCCCACGCCGCCAGCCAGAGCGGTAATCGACATTTCCCTCGTGGTTTTCATGCGGAAAGTGGTTTCCATGCCGAAAGTAGGATGCCGGGTTACAAGTCGCGGCTACACCGCGAAGCCGTCTCCTCCAGCAAGTAAATCGAGGCGCTTACGAATCGCGGACGACGCGAACCCCTCACGCCGAACGAATTCCGGATAGAGGGCCAGGCGTTCGCGCAGCGTGAAGCCACGCGCGGCGGTCTCGGCATCGAGCCTGCTGATTTGCGGCCACGCAGCCTCCGGATTGATGAAATCCCTAGTGACCGGCGAGATTCCGCCCCAGTCGTTAATGCCTGCCTCCAAAAGCCGCGGGAAATCCGCATAACTGAGGTTCGGCGGAGCCTGAATGTTCATCTGCGGTCCGAGGACCAATCGCGCGATAGCAATCGTTCGAAGCATATCGTCAAGTGAGGGCTCCGGATGATTCGCCATCGGAATGTCTGGCTTCGCGCGAAAATTCTGCACGATCACTTCTTGAATATGACCATATTTTTCCTGAAGCCCGCGAATTGCGAATAGCGAATCGATGCGCTCTTCCATCGTTTCGCCGATACCGATCAAGATTCCAGTCGTGAAGGCCATCGAAAGTTTGCCGGCTTCCTCGATGGTCCGAAGCCGCAGCGCAGGCACCTTGTCCGGAGCCTTGGCGTGCGGCAAATCGCTGCGCATCAAGCGCACGCTAACGGTCTCCAACATCAAGCCAACACTGGCATTCGAATCCTTCAGCCGCTCCAGCGCCGTGCGATCCATCACGCCAGGATTGGCGTGCGGCAAAAGCCCGGTCCGCTCCAGAACGAGCTCGCACATAGCGGCGAGATAATCGAGCGTGCGCGCAAAGCCTTGTTGCCGCAGAAATTCGCGCGCTTCAGGAAAAATGCGCTCGGGCTGGTCACCAAGGCTGAACAAAGCCTCCTTGCATCCCGCGCGGCGCCCTTGCTCGGCGAGCGCCAGCACCTCGTCGGGAGTCATGAAATGTGCGCCAGGCTCGCCGGGGTCCTTGCGAAAAGTGCAGTACCCGCAATAATCGCGACAAAGTGTGGTGAGCGGAATGAAAACCTTCTTCGAGAAGGTGACCGTACTTCCCTTCCCCCGTGCCCGCAGAGAACTCGCCGCACTGAGCAGTTCTTCCAACGGAGCATGCAAAGCCAACTGCAGCGCGAAGTCGCGGGTGAGTGGCTGCGCGCCGAGCATCTGGTCAATCGTCGGCGCCGTCGCCGCGCCCCTGACGGTTGAGCTTTGCATTGAGCATTCTGGCCGCATATTCAATCAATCCCCGAACGCATCTTGGTCGTAGGGTTTCAGGATGCCAGCTTCCCGAAGCGTTTGCCACCCGCTCAGCGGAACAAATCCTCGCTCGCGGGACGTATGATGCGAGCAGCAGGATCCAGCGCCCGCCTGTACCGGTAGCCCCGCACTATGACCGCGGGAATGCCGCCGGCCTTGGCCATCAGTAGCCCGCCAGCAGCAGCAAGTTCATCGGCCACAGCGAGAATCGTAGCCTGCAGCGGCTTGCCATGCAGATCGCGCGTCCCACGCAAGTCCACAAGCGCGGGAACACCTGCCGCACCGATGGCAACATTTGTGAGCCCCAGCCGCCAAGGTCGCCCGAAGGTGTCACTGATGACCACCGCGATTCGCTTACCTGTCAGCTTGCCTAGCGCGACCGCAAGCTTGTGCGCGGTGCCATCAGGATCGCGCGGCAAAAGCGATACCACGTCGTGACCGGGAATGTTGGAGTGGTCCACGCCTGCGTTTGCGCAGACAAAGCCGTGATGCGTTTCCACGATCAACACTGGATCGCTGCGAACGATGCGCTTTGATTCCCGAAGGATCACTTCGACGAAGCGCGCATCCTTCTTTAATCTTGCTCCCAGTTCCTGGGCTTGCGGCGACGCAACAACCTCGGAGAGTGCGATCAGCTGTCCTTCCGCCTTGGAAACAATTTTCTGCGCGACCACCAGCACGTCGCCGTTCTTGAACACCATGCGCGCACGCCCCGCGGCAGCGGCGATCACCTTCGATAGATCATCGCCCGCGTCAATTTCAGGCAATCCGGGAATAGCGTGAATCTCGACGGGCGCAGCGGTACGCGGTGCGTTCGGGCTACTAAATCGGGGCGGTGGCACTTTCCTCATCGGCAGATGAACAGGAAGTCTATGTGAAGACGCGCGAGATTGCATCGTACGACGGAGTGAAACCTCTCCGGACGAACCTGCTTGTCGTGAAGCGGGCACCCTGATACAAGGATCCGTGCGGGCGCCAAAAAAAATCACGGCACGACTTGCGTCGTGCCGTGAGATTGCGCAGGCCAGCTTCGATCAGCGATTGGGATGATCGTTCTTCGGCGGTTTATTTTCCTTTTCAGGTTTTCCGCCCTTAGCCGCCGCCTTTTCATTGACCTGCTTTTGTTGCAGTTGTTGCTGCTGGGTGTCGTGCTTCTTCTCCATTTGTTCCAGCTGCTGTTGCTGTTTTTGCTGAACTTGCGCCTGCTTTTGCTGGTCGTTCACCGCCTGTACCCGTTGCTGCTCCTTGACCTGCTGTTGCTCTACTTTCTGTCGCTCCACATCTTGTTGCTTGCGCAGATTTTCGAGTTGTTGCTGATGTTGCTGCTCGAGCTGCGCGTTGACCGGGGGGTTTGTGGTGGCCGGACGCGAGGCCGCTGGCCGATCCGAGTACGCACGCTGATTGTTGTTTGCCGGAACGTTTCCCGGAACATTGTTGGGCACATTTGCGGGGTGGTTGTTCGCATTCGGTGGAACATTGCCGGGAACATTCGCAGGGTGGTTGTTCGCATTCGGTGGAACATTGCCGGGAACATTCGCAGGGTGGTTGTTCGCATTCGGTGGAACATTGCCGGGAACGGTACCCGCGGTATTCGCCGGCCGCCCGTTCGCGCCGGTAACATTGCCGTTCGTCCGTTTCACCACATCGTTATGTGGCGGTATCGCTGTGACCGTCCGCGTCGCCGGGGCGATTTTCACATTCATGCGTGCCGAAGCCTGCGCATTTGCCGGCTGCAGTTGATGATATTGCGTAACCGCCAGCGGTCGGCCCCCATTTTCCCGGATGGCTGCCTGTTGGCGTTCAAACGACGGAGGTGGCGGAGGTGGCGTACTCTTTGCCACAACGGCGCGATTGGCAAACCTTTCCGGAGGCCGCATGTTGGAGGGCGCGCCTGAGCCGACAAACGCTTGCCGCGTCGGCGCGATCGCTGGAGCCGCAATCTGGGTGCTCACCACTTCGCGCTGATCGACGCGAACGACGTTGCGCGATACCGACTGCCCGGATGTGAAACTGGCGCCCGATGTCGCGGTGACCGCACCGTTCACACGCTGGTTCACGTAGGTAACGTTGGTCACGTTGACCTGTTTGTTGACCACCACGTTGGTGTAGTAGTTGTTGACCACCGTCGTCTCAACGCGCGTGTTGGTCACGTTGATGTTGGTCACATATCGGCGGCTGACCGGGTAGGACGGCACATAAACTTCACGCGGCCCCAGCGGGAACCAACCGACATTGACTCCGACGCCGACTCCAAAGTGCGGCCCTCCGACCCAGGCAACCAGCGCGGGGGCGTAAACGGGACGTACATACACTACCCCGACCACCGGCGCCGGTGCGGGCACCCATCCCCAAACGCCGCCAACCGTTACCCAGCGGCCATAGTGGAATGGAGCAAAGCCCCACGGCTCGTCCTCTACCCATGTGTATCCCCACGGGGCAATGTATACCCAGTGGCCATAGCGATAAGGCGCCCAGCCGACCACCGTAGTGTGCGGGAACCACACCGAGCCGTACTCCGGCACCGGCCGCCAGCCGCCGTAATCATCCAGATCTTCATACCCGATCACGTCAGGCGAAACATAGCGCGCCGACGTGGAGCGGTCTTCGCGGCGATCGCGGTCCGCGCACCACTGGTCGAAATCGTCACCGCCGGCAAAGTCCTGGACATCGGCATCAAGCTGATCAGTGCCCACGAATGTAGCGGTCTGATTAGCGTGTACGGAATAGGCTTGCCCGCCGCCGGTGACTTCGCCTTCGCCGCCAAGCACCGACACCACCGTCGTGTCGCCGGCTTCGTTCACGCTGACCCGGTAAATGCCCGGACGCAGCACCGAGAAAGCAAGGTTAGGGGTGTCAATCTCAAAGGTTTCGTCCTGTTCGAGCCGCTTCACACGTACACGAACAGTGCCTTCGGTGACTTGGATTTGCGTGAGGTTGTCGGTGAGGTTCAGAAAATTGAACCCGGTGGTGCCGCCAATTCGCAGCGACGCGGAACCAATGTGCAGCTCCGCCCGTCCCCCGTCGTCGGACCACAGCTTGTCGCCGGTCGTCATCGGTCGGTTAATGACGGCGCTCACCCAATCATCCGTCCCCGCGGGATTGAATGAGACGTTGCCGTCGGTGTGACTCAAGCGGGCGACGCGAGTTGGCGGATCTTCTTCATCCGCCAACGCGCGCATAGGTGTTACAAACGCCGTTGCCAGCGCAAGGCTGAGCAGCGTAAGAAGCTTAGGCGCGAGTTTCCTCATGTCCGATTCTCTCCTGGAACTGCTGCGCGGCGAGGTTGGGATGCACCGCGGATTATTGGCCTGATTAAAGCCCTTGCCGGAAATGCAGGTTGTACCAAGGCTACCACCGGTTCGCGGCTTCACGCCTCTATCCCGCATTTTCCCTATGTCGAAACAGCAAATGCCGGGCCTTAGTGTCTTCAACACGCAGCAACAAAAAGAGTTGTTCCGCTCGCTAAACCCCGGACGTTGCGGTGCCATCCGTTCCTCGAACGCTTCGGTGTTTTTTCGTTCCCCCGACGTCGCGATCCCATTCCGTTCCCGAACGGTGGTTTCCCTTGTAGGGGCGGGGCTTGTTTACCCTGAGCCTCGAAGGGCCCTGCCCGGCGTCAACCCCGGCACCATGCAAATTGCCGAGCAACCCGGTGTTCCGAGCCGAGTCGTCGTTTTCGGAAATATATGGAAAAAGGCTAGGCTAAAGCGAGCCCGTCAAGCCCCTCAGTGGTGCCCGCCGCCATGCGAGCCACCACCACCATGCGACCCGCCACCACCCGAACTATGTGGCGCGGGAGCGCTGTGGCTTGGCGCCGAATTCGAGCGTGCGGGCGGTGAGGAGGATCGCGACGCCGGGTAGCTCGACCGCGGAGACGAATAGCTCCGGCTCGGCGCCGAGTACGACCTCGCTGGTGGCTCGTACGATCGACTGTTGCTCGAATTCGATCGCGATGTACCGCCATTCGACCCGCCATTCGAGCCAGAACCCGCCCAGGCCGGGCGATCCGAGCGATTCATACTGGCAGGTTGAGTGGAGCTGCCGTTTCGTGTTCCCGCGGTCGTATTAGCGGTCCGGTTCGCCTCGCTGCCAAAACCCTGTGGCGCGCGTCCACGGTCGGTGGCGGTGCCTTGCGCTGCCCAAGTTCGCCCGCCATTCGCGCTGTTGCTCACTCCACCGCCGCTAGTCACTGAGTGATTGTTCGCTGCGCCAGTCACCGAGGGCGGCCGGCCTTGCGACAGTTGGTTCTGGCGCGAGGTCGGTGTTGTATTGCCTGTTGTCTTTCCTATTGTATTGCCTACATTGTTCGGCACCGTCGAGCGACCACCTACCTGCCCCACCGTCCGGCCAGAGGACAAATTGCTCGTATTCACGGTACGGACCGGCACATGGCCTGCCGCCGCTGCGGGAGCTGTCCGAGCCATGACCGACCGGTTTTGCACCGACGCCGGCGGCGTAGCACGCGCAGTCGTGTTCGCCGCACCAAAAGCACTTTGACGAGTCGGCGCGAACGACGTACGGTTGCTGACTTCGGCTCCTCGCAAAGAAGCCTCGGTAACGTGCGCCGCCCCGCGATTGATCGCCTGCCCGCCTACGAAAGCGTTGCGCGAAGTCGCCGTGACCGCCCTGGTGTTATGTGCGTAGGCGTAGTTGAAGTTGTGCGCGCCGCCATTCAGTACGTTCACATTGCGGATCGTCGTGTTCCGAATATTGATGTTATTGATGTAAACGTGGCTCGCATGGAATCCCGGATAAAACGGCTCGTGAAACCCGAGCGGGAACCAGCCCACGCCGAATCCGGCGCCAAATCCGAATCCGAATCCCACTCCGAAGCCCGCACCTCCCAGGAAGCCCACATACGCGGGACCATAGAACGGACGCGCGTACACAGGACCTGGGCACCAGCCCCACCGGCCACCGATCAACCCCCAGCGACCATAGTGATACGGCGCGAAACCCCAAGGCTCATAGCCAATCCACGTCCAGCCCCAAGGACCTACGTAATTCCAATACCCATCGCTGTACGGCGCCCAGCCGGGAGCTTCTGAATTGGGATACCACACTGGACCGTAGTCCGGCTCTTCGTTCCAGGTACCGTTGTTGTCCAGATCCGCAGTCCCCGGAACGTCGGGCGAAACGTATTTTTGCGAAGTCGAGTGGTCTTCCCGCAGATCACGCTCAGCGGACCACCGGTCAAGACCGTCGGGAGCTTCGGGCGCGGCAGTTACTTTGTATTCGGGATTATCGACACCATCAAATTCGGCGCGGTCGCCCGCGTGTACCGCATACGTCTTGCCACCCGCAACGACTTCGCCTTCACCGCGAATCGCGGTAATGGCGGTCGCATCGCCGCTCTCGCTCACATCCACGCGAAAGGCGCCCGCCTGCTTCACCGTGAACGCCGCGTTGGGTGTGTCAACCTCGTAGGTATCGCCCTCGCGCAATTCGCGTACGCGAAAATTGATCGAACCTTCCGCGATGCGCACCTGCATGATGCTTTCGTCAAGATTCAAAAACGAAAGCGCGGTCATGCTGCCCATGTGAATGGTCGCTTGACCTGCTTGTAATTCCGCCCGCGAAGCCTGGTCGGCCCAAAGCTTGTCGCCCACCGTCACCGGGCGATTCATGGCAGCGCTTCCCCAGTCGCCCGCGCCGCCAGGTTGAAACGAGACCGTGCCGTCAAGAAAACTGATGCGCGCCACGCGCGACGGTGGATCGCCTTCGTCCGCGCGTACATTCGGCACCGCAAACGCCAGGCAAAGAAGACCCGCCAGCGACAACAACACTTTCAATTTCCCTGTTCCCGCGAATATGGTCTTCATAAGTGGGCCCCTGGACCCATACACATTAGATGCGTCGGGAGCGCGAGGTTCCAATTCGGTAGTCGCTAACCTTATATAACTCCCAAAACCTTAAACCCGAAAGTGGAAAAGAAGTTGCTAGCACCTGCCCGTCAGCGCCTCATTCGGCACATTCGCCTAACCGAGAGTACACTGCAGAGCTAAGCTATTTGTAATGAACACTTACAAAAGTCTATCAAAACAAACGACTTTAACTCCCTTTACAATGAATACTTACAAAAAACCCAGGGGGGGCCCTTTGACACCAGCCCTTTCCACGTTAAGGCTTGCGGAGGATATTCCCTCCGAGCGATCTCTTAGACAGAACCAAACCTGAAACGCTGGGTTAGAGCGCAAAGCCTCTCGCCGTTGAAGCTGCGACGCAATCCCGGACGCGTGCGATGACCAGGGGATTTCAAGTGCTATAACGATAACTAACACTCCCCAAATCTGTACCAGAGAGCAGGCGCTAATCTCAG
>Ga0210401_10006397_pt1 | contig 11954 bp, 9 predicted proteins | sample IncBWH32MmetaG_FD_150866 | JGI IMG/M metagenome (GOLD analysis project Ga0210401, IMG submission 150866) | Forest soil microbial communities from Barre Woods Harvard Forest LTER site, Petersham, Massachusetts, United States - Inc-BW-H-32-M | ecosystem: Environmental > Terrestrial > Soil >... | reverse complement strand
GGCGGGCTTATAGTTTGTCTGTAGCCAAGCGACCCCGCCAAGCACTGAGATACTAGCTCGGTTAGTATTTTTCAAATAGCGTCCGATGCCACCGCCGACGGTGGTTTGCAGATTGATTCCCTGCTCGAACTCTGCAAGAACGTCCCGAGACCGGAGTAGAACCAATTATTCCAGGGCAACAAACGGAGAGCGCTGAGACCAAGTGCATTCCGCGTGGAGGCATTGGTACCCGTACTGGAGGCAAGGGTCGAACTGAAGTTGGCCTTGGCGTTCCAGCGTTCCCTCACGTATGCGGTCTCCGAGCCCAAGTTGAACTGGGTTGATTGATTGCCCTTGGAATAGATAAACCCCCAACTGATCTCGCCGTTGAATCGCTGCCAGAAGTTCTCGGATGTCTGGACCATCTGGACAACCTGGGGCCGGTCGATCACCACTTCATTCTCCGGAGTCTCTACCACCTGAATCTTCGCGGGCCGGCCGGCGGCTGTTTCCGCCGTGTCGAGCGCCCCCGTGTACATTGAGCCGTCCTGTGTTTTGACGATGAACAACTGCTTGCTTTCCAGGTGGGCCACTTTCGACCAATCCACTGATGCCGTGCCGTCGATGTAGTCGAAGCTTACGTACAATACTCCCCCGTCGAGTCCTTTGATCTCGCAGGTCATGCGGTCACCGTTCTTCATGACCATCAGGTCGGTCTTGTCTCGTGCAAAAAGGGGCGCAGCGAGGAAAAGAAAAGAGCTAAGAATAATGGCTCGAATGCTCATGGCGGCTACGTGCTTCATGCTGTTCTCAACCCAGTTGAATATTTGAGTGCTAACGTCAAAAAGCTTCGGCGAAATCTCGGGATTGAATCTTCTGAGTCGAGTGAGGCAAAGCGGACTGGTTCGGGGGGATCACCGAGAAACCAACGGAGATATGAATGTGCGACCCGTGAGAGCAGCCTTGATAGCGGGGATCAGATCCGTCTTCATATGGGACTTCACTACATAGCCCAGTGCCCCTTGCGACACGCAAGCATCGACAAATTCATGTTCGATGTGAATCGTTAGAAAGACAAACTCGGCTCTGGAGCCCGCTTCGCGGAGTTGTTGGGCGGCTTCAATACCTGTCAGCCCTGGCATTGTTATGTCTGCTACGATTATATCGGGATTGAGACGTATCCCCGCGGATATCATTTCCTGCCCGTTGGTGACAGCCCCTACGACTTCAAAGCTTGAGCTTAAAAAAACTCCCACACGGTCAAGCATGACCGAGTGGTCGTCGGCTAGAAGCACGCGTGCGCGACTCAAAGGGTATCTCCAAACACCGCATACGGAACGCTACCAAGCATGGTAGATTGCGACTCCACAGCTGCATGCGAGTGATGCAGGCCTCATCATCAGCAAGGCAACGAATGTGGCTGCGTCACATCCACCCTCAGATCCCAAACAGCATCGACAAACGCGCGACCAAGCGGCTACCTATCCAGATCACTCTTTCCCAACTCGCGGTGACCGTTTCTTCACCGAACCAATGCTAGGGAGCCCATGCGGTTCTCCGCAACTGGGGAAACCCCTAGTACGGTGACGTCGCCATTCCTGCCTTCAGGATGCTTTTTTATAGAATTGTGCAGTCTCGCAAGGAATCGAGATTAGTCCGTGTTGGAGGGCAAACAAGACCAGGTCCGCATTGCTCTTGAGATTGAACGACTGCATAATGTGGTGTTTGTGAAATTCGACAGTCTTTTCGCTCAAGTTCAGATGACCGGCGATTTGCTTGATGGAGCAGCCCTCCGCGAACAACTGGACGACATCGCGCTGCCGTTCGGTTAATTCCTTGGAAAATTGCTGCACGCGAGTCTGGCGAACGACCCAATCCTCAGCTCTGAGCCGGGGCGTCACATAAGACTCATTGCGCAGTACATGCTCGATCGCCGTCAAGAGCTCCCGTGCCGCCGAATGCTTGAGGACGAATCCTACCCTTCTCAGTTCCAGGGCCGCTGCCGCTAGGTTCGGATCGTCCTTCATGGTCAAGAAAACGATTTTGATATTCGGAGCTTGCTCTCTCAGGCGCCGAGCAGCGTCGAGACCATTCAGTAGCGGCATCCCGACATCTACCACTACAACTTCCGGTTTGAGCCGGGTCGCTTCCGATACCAGCGCGCGGCCGTCCGCCACGATCCCTACCACCAGATACGTCTTCTCCAGCAGCCCTCGGAGGCCTTCCGCAAAGATGGCATGATCGTCAGCGATCAGAAGGTGCGGGCGAGACCTGTCTCCTATTCTCTCCATAATCACTCCTTTTACAGCCGACGAACTTCCCGGTCTCTAAGACTTCATTGTCCCTAGAAGTCGGCCAGTCGTTCCGCGTCAGGCGCTTTGACGTACGGGACCATCTGTGTTGGGGTAATGACGGTGTGTCATCACGAAACGCCGGCACTCAACGGTTGACCAACGCTAGCTGCCCAGAGTGTTTTGCGCAACTGTCAGAATTGACAGGTGGGTTTCACGCCAGAATCAGGCGGAAATCAGGTGGTGCTTGAGCGCGAGCAACACCAGGTCGGCGTTACTCTTGAGATTGAACGCCTTCATGATGTGATATTTGTGGAACATAACCGTTCTCTCACTGACATTTAGAATGTCGGCTATCTCCTTTGTCCGACGACCTTCGGCGAGCAACTGAAGCACATCCTTCTGGCGGGGCGTCAGATCCTTGGAGACCTGTTGGGCGCGAGCCTCTCGGACCGCCCAGTTTTCTGCCTGGAGCTTAGGCGTCACGTACGATTTCCCCTGAAGCACTTCTGAGACTGCTTTCAATAACTCCGAGACTGCGGAGTGTTTGAGAACGTATCCCACAGCCCCCAAATTGAGAGCGGCAGCCGCAAGGTTGGGATCGTCCTTCATCGTCAAGAAGACGAACTTCACTCCAGGCAGTAGAGGCTTTAGTCTTTCCGCGGCATCGAGACCATTAAGAAAAGGCATGCCGATATCCAGGACAATGACGTCCGGCTTGAGCTTGGGGGCCTCGATCAACAATTGTCGGCCGTCCTGGACAATTCCAATCACGTCGCAGCTCTTCTCCAGCACTGACCGAAGCCCATCCGCGACGATGCTGTGATCATCGGCAATGAGCACGCGGGCACGGATTCCAGATGGGCTGAGAGCCTGCATGATTCTGTCGCACCACCGCACAAGCGTCCTAGGGATTACGCAACACGCTGGCTAGTGACTTTTAACGGCAGCCACGCGTTAATTGTAGTCCCCTCCCTGGGTCGCGAACTAATTTCAAGTTGTCCTCCAAACGATCGCAAACGTTCCTCCATGCTGCGAATCCCGATGCCGCTCTGCGATGAGCGAGTGTTCATATCAAACCCTCGTCCTTGATCGGCAACTGACAGATGCAGTTTCTCTCCTGAACATTCCAGACGAACTTCTGCCCTATCAGCACCGCTGTGTCGTTTGATATTTCGGAGCCCTTCCTGGGTGACCCGAAAAAGACACAGCGCCGCGTCTGCCGGAACGCCACGGGGAACATTCTCGTGCGCAAAGTCAACCTGTATTTCCTGATGTTCCGCGAACTCCTTACAGAAGGCTTTGATCCCTGCAACCAGACCTAGACTCTCTAACGTGGAAGAATGCAAGCTGTGGGACAAAGAGTGTAGGTCTGAGCCGAGCTCGCCGATCTGGTTCCAGATCCGGTGGAAGATCGGGCCCGCCTCGACAGGGGAATCCCCAACTTGGTCGGCTAGCTCTTCCACCTCCATCGCCAGCATGGCCAGCCGTTGAGTGTAGTCATCGTGGATCTCACGAGCGATCCGCTTGCGTTCCTCCTCCTGGGCATCAATCAATCGTCCGCTCAAACTGGCTAAGGCCTCCTCTGCCATCTTGCGCTCGGTGACATCGATGCAAGAGCCTATATAGCCGGCAAAGGAGCGATCCGGATTGAATCTCGCCACCCCGATATCGAAGACCCAGCGGTATTCTCCGTCATTCCGCCGGAGTCGATATTCCGTCTTGAAAGGTCTGCGCTGATCGAATGCGTTGTTGTATGCATCCAGGCAATCCCTCAGGTCTTCGGTGTGTACGCCTTCTGCCCACCCATCGCCCAATTCCGCTTCAATGGATCGACCAGTGAACTCCAGCCAAGGCTGGTTGAAGTAGGTGCGTAGCTTGTCCGGACCCGACATCCAGATCAAAACCGGTGCAGTGTTGGTGACCAGGCGGAAACGCTCCTCGCTCTCGCGTTGGCTGTTATTGGAAAGAACCAACTCGGTTTGTATTCTTTTCCTCTGTGTCCGTTGCCGGAGGAGCCCGATAATGATCAGAGCTTGTGCCACAATGAGAAAAATGCCGGCGATGATGTATCGCTTATAGATTTGCCAGAAGGTTGGCTGCCTGTAGAGAACCAAACTACCCGGCGGAAGGTCGCTCTCTTTAAATCCCCAGCGCCGCAGTGCTCGCCAATCAAACGTGTAAGCATTGGAAATCTTCACGACGGGGATGTCCTGCGGCTTTTCACCGTTGAGAACCCTCACCGCCATCCTGGCAGCGAGCCGCCCAGTGGCGGCCCAACTTAGCAAATTGCCGCCTACTGTTCCCTTACCGAGATCCACATCATCCACCACAAAGACCGGCGCATTCGAGGCGCTGGCAACCATTGGAACCGACTGAGTTGCATCAATGAAGCGTGCTCCTGCCGCATCCTGCATGATCGACGTATGAAAAACGATCGTGTTATTCGGCAGGTGCTTTAGGCGCTCGAGCAGCGTGGGCATGTCCAGACCTGTAAAATATGTGAACTCAAGCTTCGACTCGTAGTTGCGCAGGCTCTTCTTGACGATGTCCTCGACATACCGATCAAACGCTCCCGCTCCACCGACCACCACCACATGCTTAGTGTCGGGTTGCAATTTCAGCGCCGCTGTTAATGTTTTTTCCGGCTCCGCGACTGCCCAAACACCTGTGAACTGAGAATTGGGCTTCAACTCGCCTACCATCTCCTGTGTGCTTCCGCAGAAGATGATCGGGATGTTTGGGAAAGCAGTATCGTGCGATTCGATCATGAATTTGAGCGAAGCCTGACCGACGGCGATGATTACGTCCGGCTTGCGATCATGATATTTATGAACGTACCATTCCTTAAAATCGTGCTGTGAGTCTGTATCTGGAAATAAGGTGGTCTCTAGATTCTCGTTATAGAACTCGATCCGGTAAGGCGATTCTTCCAGACTAGTAAAGATGGCTTGATCCATGGCCGCAAAGCCGGGCGACGAGACCGACCCGAGGTCATTGAAAACCAGGACCCGCCGAACCTCATCTACAGGCACGGAGGTCATAGTTTGCGGCAGAAAAAGCAGAAGAAATAATACAACTGCTGTACCCGTGGCGACAGCAGACCTTTTGGCTCGCCCATGCGCGGATCGATAATCGTGACTCCACGTAGACCGTCCGAGGCACTGAGACTGTCGCAGCACACCGTGCTCGACTGCGGCCGACACGAGAGACCTCCAGAGGAACTTCTCGGCGAAGTGCCTCAACGCTCCATCGGACATTGCTACATACTACTTAAGATGTTGACCTGCAGACTATAATATCCGGCAATACGCCCGCGGACACCCGGAACAATAACCCAGGGAAAACACATTGCTCTCGCGAAGAGGCAACAAATGTGCAACGGTTCGCACGCGAACACCCTACCGCGTTGCCGGTGCTCGGCACTGCGGTTGACAATTGCGGTTTTTGTACTGATTTCCAGCCACATACGCGGCCAGACTTCTTCAACCGGTGCTTTGACCGGTTCGGTGTTTGACCTCTCAGGCGCTGTTCTGCCGGGAGCCGTTGTCCGTCTCACCAACCAGGAAACTGGCGCAACTGACTCCGCTACTTCCGACGGGGAGGGCAGTTTCAGTTTTCTTCTGCTGCCGCCCGGCGACTACGACGTACAAGCCAGCAAGACAGGCTCGATTCCGCTCATCGGCAGTGCAACCGCAAGCGTCACGGTCACGGAAACATCTCACCTGAATGTACACCTCCAGCTCTCGACCCTGATCCAGACCGTGCAAATATCGGCCGAACCGACGATGCTCCAGACCGACAGCTCTGCACTGGGAAAAGTGGTGAATGAGACTGCAGTAAGCGGTTTGCCGCTCGTGACGAGGAACTTCGCTCAAATCACCAGTCTTGAGCCGGGAGTTGTAACCGGAGTTTACAACGCAGGAGAGCTTGGACTGGGTGGAACCGCCTTGTCGCAGATCGCCAAGTCTAACGATGGGATCTTCGTGCACGGAGCTCGCTCTTATGACAATAACTTTCAGCTCGACGGAATCAGCGTGAGCGACGTGCAAGGCAGCGCAGCGGGCAGCGGCGGAATTCCGATTCCCAACCCCGACAGCATCCAGGAGTTTAAGGTTCAGACAGGACTCTACGACGCCGCTTACGGACGTTATGCCGGTGCCAACGTCAGCCTGATTACCAAAACCGGCAGCAACGCCATTCACGGGACGGTTTTCGAGTTTTTCCGCAACACGGTTCTTAACGCCAACGATTATTTCCTCAACCAGACCAATCAACCCCGTCCTGTTCTCAATCAAAATCAGTTTGGGTTCGCATTGGGTGGCCCTATAAAGAAGGAGAAACTGTTTTTCTTCGGTTCGTATCAGGGAACCCGCCAAGTGAATGGTCTAGCCGCCGGGCAGTCCCGGACGGCTTGTACTGCCAGCCTGAGTCAGCCGCCTCTGACGAATGATCGTTCCCCCGCTGCCCTGGGAAAGATGTTTGGCGGCCTGGCCGGCGCACAGGGAGGCACGGCGATCAAGCCCGACGGCTCCAACATCAATCCTGTGGCAGTGGCGCTATTGAATTTTAAGCTGCCAGACGGTTCTTTCCTTATCCCGACGCCGCAAACCGTGGACCTGACAAAGCCGCTCTCCCAGCAGGGCTTCTCAGTTTTTACCGCTCCCTGCCATTTCAGGGAAGACCAGTACGCAGCCAATGTCGACTACCTTGCGTCGCCGAACAGCAAATTCGAGGCGCGATTGTTTGTCGCAAATGACGCTCAAACTGTCACATTTCCCGGTAACGGCCTCAACCCTTCAGGTAACATTCTTGGGTTCCCGAGTCCAGGCAACACTGGCTTCAGAGTCTTCTCAATCGCACATACCTACAATTTCCATAACGCGTGGCTCAACGATGCCCGGATTGGCTATGTCCGCACTCGAACCGATACGCAGGCTAGAACTGCGTTTGACTGGTCGGATGTCGGGGTTGCGGAAGGAGAAATGAGCGATAACAACGAACTCCCTAGCCTGAAAATTCTTGGTTCTGTCAGCATCGCTTCGGGATTTCCAAGAACGATCACGCAAAACAGTTTCGTCTTCAACGATATCCTCAGCTTTGTTCGTGGGCGTCACGCCCTTCGACTCGGAGGGGGAATCACGCGCCTGCAGGACAATGTCAACCTCGTGGGACTGGGATCCCTCGTGCAGTTCCTAAGTTGGCCCGATTTCTTACTGGGCAACAGCGCGGCCAGCAACGGCACCCAATTCAGCAATGTCTTTGCCTCCTTCGATGACTTCGGCCTGACGCAACGTCAATACAGGGTGTGGGAAGGTGCAGGGTTCGTGCAGGACGACTATAGAATCCGCAAGTCCCTTATGCTAAACATCGGCTTGCGTTACGAGCGACTCGGCCAATTTGGCGATAATCTGGGTAGAAACTCAAGCTTCGACATTAGCAAAGCTGATGCCAACCCTCACCCAGGCGGGAGCGTAGCCGGCTATGTCGTGGCTTCCAACTTTCCGGGCGTGCCTCCGACAGGTGTGCAGCGTGCGAGCAATACATTCGGCAACGATGGTGCAGGGCAAAATACCCTCGCACCGCGAATCGGGTTCGCCTGGCAGATCTCCCCTTCAACGGTGGTGCTTAGGGGAGGGTATGGAGCGTACTACTCCCGACCCACTGGCCAAGCCTTCTACCAAAACCTGTTCGGTGCTCCCTTCTCGGTATTCAGACTGAATGCCGGAACCGCAAACGCACAGGCGACATTTCAGGAACCGTTTGCGCAGCCGTTCCCCACGCCCGACTCTTTTCCAATGTTCCCCGCATACTCTCCCACGACCACCACAACCATATATTCGATTGCGCCGGGTTTTCGACCCGCGATGGTTCAGCAGTATTCGCTGAATGTACAAGCCGAGCTGCACCAGGGTTATCTGTTGGAAGTCGGATACGTAGGTTCGTCCGGTACACATCTGGTACGCCAACGTTCTCTGAATCAGGCGCTGTCCGCCTCGACCGGTGCTCCAATAAGAGGAGTCACCGATAACACCCTCGCAAATGTCTCGCTGCGCGTTCCTGTTCCCGGGGTACCACCGGACTCGCTTCAGGAAATGGAGTCCGAGGGCAGCTCCTGGTATAACGCGCTTGAGATGAGCCTGTTAAAGCGGCTAAGCCACGGCTTTCAATTCCTGGCCTCCTACACTTTTTCTAAGGTCCTGGACACCGACGGCGCCGACATTAACTCAACCTCTTCAGGAAACGCGTTGACACTAGGGGACCAAAACTCTCCGGGACAGCGATGGGGAAGGGCTAGTTTCGACCGCACTCATCGATTCGTTTTCAGCACTACCTGGAACCTTCCAAGCCCCTCCCGCGGCGTGTCACGTGCAGTCCTGGGCGACTGGTCTTTGGACGCGATAGCGACCATCCAATCCGGCAGCGCTCTTACCATCGCCGACACAAATGCGACGAATGTCTTTGGGATCAGTGAAGACCGAGCCCAATTAAGCGGCACATGCTCGAAAAGCCAGCTTGTGAAGGCGGGATCGGTGGAGTCTAAACTGAACAATTATTTCAACACTTCCTGTTTTACAACTCCGCCGGTAGTCGGGGCGGATGGCATCGGCACAGCGTTTGGGGACAGCGCGACAGGAATCGTGGACGGTCCCGGGCAAGCGAACCTGGATCTCGCGTTATCAAAAAGTGTAATCTTTAACTGGCCTCATGAGCAGAGCAACCTTCAACTTCGTGTGGAGTTTTACAACGGCTTGAATCATCCGCAATTTGGGAATCCCGACAGCAACTTCACGTCCCCGACGTTCGGAGTTATCAGTAACACCGCCGTAAATGCTCGCGTTGGGCAGTTGGCGGTGAGGTTCGCATTTTAATTGGCGACTAAAGTCGCCGAGAAGATAGACGTGATGGGAAGGAGAGTTGGCCGAGAACTGAGGGCACAAAATCGAAATTATGGCGGCGCACCTGCGGATGCGCCGCCTCCGCAACAAAGTCAGGGTCAAGCTTACTTGCTTGCGTCCACCATCGGAATGCTTGCCGCTAACTCCAGGTTGATCAGCAAATCCAGACGGCGGTCGATCTGATACCACTTTGCAGTCTTCTTCGCTGAGATCACCCTCTCGAAGATGGGCACATATTTGAGTAGCAGGGCCGAAACCTGCTGGTCGATGGCCGCCGAGCGGTTCATCAAGTCATTCGCCTGGGCATCGGTCATGGTGTCGTAGCTCTGCGCATATTCCTTGATCAACGCCACACGGGTATCGCCGAGTTTCGTGACTTCGGCTGCGTATTGGTCATAAATAGGCCAGAACTTTGTTGCTTCCGTGTCGGTCAGCGGCATGTTGGCAGCGACGAGCCGTTTCCTCTCCGAACGGATGTCTTCCCGCAGCAGCTTGATGTCTGTCTCGGTGGCAGTGTTCGAGCCGGCATTTGCGCCCTGAGCAAACATCGGTACGCTGGACAACAGCAACGCGCCGACCACAATAAGAACCGCTACTACGCTTTTCTTCTGCATTTCTCTCTCCTTGGAACTAATTACCGCAGTATCTGTGCGCTGGCTTGACTGCTGAATCGTGGTTCGGGATGCGCAAGCCGCCGTCAAATACTCTGTAAGCCGGTCGTCCGCATATCCCCCTAGTTTCGAGTTTTGACTTGCACCGCCGTAAACGCTGCGGACCCGAGCCCGTGGAAACAAAGTTGACTTCGAACTGTTCGAAATCAACGCTTCAATTCAGGTCATCGTCTTTGTAGTATTTGGTGCCCTTGATAGTAATCTCTGCGGCCAGACCTTTGTCCGTCATCTGGTACATCCAGACGCCATCCGAAACCGACGTAGCACCGGCCATTGATCCACCCTTGTCTGCAGTCTTGGCTGCCGCGGTAGCTTGTCCGCCGAACTCCCAGCCGGAATTGATGAAACTGTCCAAGACCTTGTCATTGCCAAAGACGAAGATAATGCTGAACTTCTTCACGCCGAACCCGAGTCCTGCCTGCAACTCAACCATCTTCATGAAGGTTTCTTTCTTCGTCTTGTTGTCGACAGCGACGCCTTCGCCTTTCCCAGAACCCGCGAACAGGATCTTTACTCCCGTATTGCTGAAGACACCGTAGCCCGCGCCATTTGCAACTGCGGCCTGGGCCGCAGGCTGGGCTTTGTAAAGCCGCTGAAGGATCTTCTGGGTGTTGGTCCTGATTTCACCCTGTTCCTTGGCCGCTTTTTTCGCCTTGTCGTCGTCCGCGTGTGCCAAAAGTGCAAATACACACACCAGCGCGACGATGATGACTCGTGGTTTCGCCAATGCTCCGAATCTGCTGATTTTCACGGGTGATCTCCCCTTTCGTAATGTCCAAGGTGGTTGGCGACAAACCGCTCATAGCAGGCAGGTCGCCAGGTCTGAAAGCGAGACAGGCAGGCTTGGTTTAGCTGCTGCCCGTGTCGCTGACGTGCCATTCGTACAAGAACGCTAGACTTCACTCGATCTCAGCACAACTAGGGAAATCCCTAAGGCTTGCCGGGATCATCGCCGCGCCGACTGCAACGATAGCGGTTGGAAAACAGTGAACCCGGGTTAGAACAGTGCGCTCTTCTAAGACAATGGATCGCCACCAGGACGGGGGATTTTGAGCCAACAGATGAGTTCTGAACCGTTATTCAATACCGTGACTGGGCATTAAATCACAACACGCCGATAATTGCAGCCGACCCACGCCAATACTTCAGCCACTGAAATATGAGTAGGTAATACCACTCGGGACGGGGAATGTACTGCGCATCGGCTGGATTGGCAGGCGGCCCGAGCTGAATTGGGACGAAAAAGCACAGCAAGCCGATTCCCACGACTGGAGACAGTTCCACCCGGCCCAGAACGCGGAGTGCGCTCTCGAAGGTGGGCTGGGTACCCGGCGCCTCGATAGCTACATCGACGCCCCGTCCGCGGGTGAGATGCTTGACACTCTCGACCACATCTTCTTTGGTAAAGTCGAGCACAATGTCCGCACCCATGCGCTTTGACATCTTGGTGCGAACAGCGTCGGACTCGACCGCAATGATCAGGCTCGCGCCCTTTAGTTTTGCTCCAGCCGTTGCGCACAAGCCAATTGGGCCTTGAGCCAAGACCGCCACCGTGTCGCCTATTTGAAGATTGGCACTCTCAGCGGCCGAGATACCCGTGGAGGCAATGTCGGCTAGCAGTACTACCTGCTCATCGGCCAATTCGTCGGGAATTTGGGCCAAGTTTGCCTGGGCGTGCGGCACCAGCAAGTATTCCGCATGAGCACCGTTGATGTATTGCCGAACTTCCAGCCGCCGAGTGCGACCAGTTTCCGCTCAAACAGAAATTACATTGCCCGCACGGAGTAATTGCGCCCACCAGGACGCGGTCCCCAACTTCGTATCCGGTTACGCCTTCTCCAAGCTCGTGGATGATCCCCACGGGCTCATGGCCGATGATTAAGCCCGGTTTGACGGGGTATTCGCCTCTGAGAATGTGAAGGTCCGTACCGCAAATGGTAGTGAGTGTTACACGAATTACCGCCTCGCTCGGCGGGCGCATTTCTCGTCAGTATTCACTTCTTTGCCTTTTCGTTCGTGCAACTCTCGAGCGAGCGCTCAAATTTCTTGGCGAGTGTAATGCTGTTAACGGCGAGATGCAAAGTTTGGTCGTGCTCGTCTTGAAACCAGTTGGC